>Ga0172379_10012152_pt1 | contig 10124 bp, 10 predicted proteins | sample GrowelOW334metaG_FD_119756 | JGI IMG/M metagenome (GOLD analysis project Ga0172379, IMG submission 119756) | Groundwater microbial communities from an aquifer near a municipal landfill in Southern Ontario, Canada - Groundwater well OW334 metaG | ecosystem: Environmental > Aquatic > Deep...
ACATAAGCGACTGCGCCGGGTTTGAGACGCGTGGCATCCAGGATCGACAGCGATTTGCCGCGCGCGGTCATCGTCGCTTCGAGTTCGTAGGCGATATCGAAATGGTCCTCGATCGCCGATTTGCCGCGACCGGTGACGAAAATCATTTGCTCGATTCCGGCTTCGAGCGCCTCATCCACCGCATATTGAATAAGCGGTCGATCGACGACCGGTAACATTTCCTTCGGCATCGCCTTGGTTGCGGGCAGAAAGCGGGTACCGAGGCCACCCACAGGGAAGACGGCTTTACGCAACGGGCGAACGGTCATTTTTCCTCCGAGATGACATCAGCAACCAAGGAATGGTTGTTACGCAGATAGCGCCCGCGCCAGATATTGCATCTGCTTAAATTGCGCCCCTGCGGCGTCAACGCGCCACCACAGCCCGTCACTGCCCCGGCGGAGCGGCCTTTGCCTGTTCGGGGTCAGCGCGTTGCTGCTGCCGCATTTGTTCAAACGTCGCTCGCGAAACGAAATCGATCAAATCGATGTCGAAGACCAGCACCGAGCCCGGTGGGATCGGCCCCGCGCCCGCCTCGCCATATCCCAGACTCGGTTTGATCCATACCCGATAGTGCGCGCCGCGCGGCATCGCTTTCAACGCCTCGGCAAAACCGGGCACCACCCCCGCGACCGGCAAGGGCGTGGGTTGCGCGCTCCGGTCGAAGATGGTGCCGTTGGTCAACTTGCCGACATAATTGATCAAGGTGACGTCCCCGTCCCCCGGCTTTTCGGTCCCGGCCCCGGGCTTTACCACCCGATATTGCAGGCCCGATGCGGTTTGGATGACGCCGCGAACGCGCGCGTTGGCAGCAAGGAACGCCTCCGCCGAAAGCGGGGCTGATGCCGCAGGTGCCGCGCGCCGCGGGAGCGGTTTGCGGGCTCGACCCTGTGCAACCCCGCCCGTCAGAACAACCGCCGCCAGGCCGACAGCAAATACGAACGAGCGCATCTCAGTGGCCAGTTGGCGGACCGCCAGCACCCGGGGGTATCATACCCTGCTGCTGCATCATCTGCTGCATTTGCTTGTATTTCAGTACCGGCATCGCATCGAGCAACTCGACATCAAAGACCAGCACGGCGTTGGCGGGAATCGGGCCGCCCGGCGGCACATGATCGCCATAACCCAGGCTTGGCTTGAGCCACAGGCGATATTTGCCGCCCTTGTTCATCAGCTTCAGCGCCTCGCTGAACCCGGGTACAACACCACCAACTTCGATCGGGGTCGGCTGTGGCGATTTGTCGAAGACCGTCCCGTTGAGCAGACGGCCCTCATAGAGGATCAGGACCACGTCCGCGTCGGTCGGGCTCGTTCCGGTGCCGGGCGTCAACACCTGATATTGCAGGCCCGACGGAGTCGTCACCACACCCTTTGCCCGCGCATTATGCGCGAGGAAGGCGGTGGCCGGATCGCTCGGGGTCTGGAACGCCAGCGCAACCGCCGCGACCAGCGCAACGGCGATGCCAAGCCACAGATACACCAAAATGCTCCGCTTCACGGGCTTTAGCGGGACAGCGGTGATCGACATGGTGGCTCCCGGGCAGGGGGTCGAGAAAGATAGGCAGGCAAAATCAGGTCGTGGCGGGCATCAGCGCCCGCCCGATCATGATCTTACCGTGCGCCGTCGCGTTCCATACGCTTGCGCTCGAGCTTGCGCGCGCGGCGAACGGCGGCGGCACGCTCACGAGCGCGCTTCTCGCTCGGCTTCTCATAGTGACGGCGCAGCTTCATCTCGCGATAGACGCCCTCACGCTGCAGCTTCTTCTTGAGCGCGCGCAGCGCCTGGTCGACATTGTTGTCGCGTACGATGATTTGCATAAACCCGAACAGCTCCGAATCGATAGAAAAGCGCCGCCGCGAACATGAGGTCCGCGTCGCAAGGCGTGCGCCCTACACGGCGAAGCCCGAAGTTTCAAGGCATACCGCACCTTTTACGTGACTTTGGGCCGGGGCGGTCTGTAAGCGGGCACAATGAGCAGCAGCCCCCTCACCTTCTATAACAGCCTCACGCGCTCGCTGGAGCCGTTCGTCCCGATCGATCCACGCCTGGTGCGGATCTACACCTGCGGGCCGACGGTCTATAACTATCAGCATATCGGCAACATGCGCGCCTTCCTGTTTGCCGATACGCTCGGGCGCGTGCTGCGCTGGAAGGGTTTCCCGACCAAGCATGTCATTAACATCACCGATGTCGGGCATTTGACCTCGGACGCCGATGCCGGTGACGACAAGATGGAAAAGGCCGCCGCCGCGCAGGCCAAGTCGATCTGGGAAATCGCCGCGCATTATACAGCGGCGTTCAAGGGAGACGTAGCGCGGCTCAACATCGACCCGCCCGCCGAATGGACCGTCGCCACCGACCACATCCCGCAAATGATCGAATTCGCCAGGCGAATCGAGCAGGATTGCTATCTCATCGAGGGCGGTCTGTATTTCGACACCACCCGCGTGCCCGATTATGGCAGCCTCGCGCGCGCGGTCTCCGATGCGGGCGAAAGCCGGATCGATCCGGTCTCGGGCAAGCGCCATCCGCACGATTTCGCGATCTGGCGGCGTTCTCCCCCCGGCGAACAACGGCAGATGGAATGGGATTCGCCGTGGGGCAAGGGCGCGCCCGGCTGGCATCTCGAATGCTCGGTGATGAGCCTGCAGCATCTTGGCCACCCGTTCGACATCCACACCGGCGGGATCGACCACCGCGAGATCCACCATCCCAACGAAATCGCGCAGAATCAGGCGTTTTGCCGTTGCGACGATACCGGCGCGCGGCTGTGGATGCACAATAACTTCCTGGTGGATCGCGGCGGCAAGATGTCCAAGTCTACGGGTCAGTTCCTGCGCTTGCAGACGCTGGTCGATGCGGGCTTTCATCCGCTCGCCTACCGCATGATGTGCCTGCAGGCGCACTATCGCAGCGAGTTGGAATTTACGTGGGAGAACCTTGCCGCCGCCTTCACGCGGCTGAAGCGGCTGGTGATCGCGCGCGATGGCTTGCGCGCGCGCGATGACGGCACGCGGGAGGGCGATGCCGAACCGTATCTGGCGCGACTGGAGGAAGCGGTCGGCGATGATCTGGGCACCCCGCGTGCGCTGCCGGTGCTGGATGAGCTGCTGGCGGACAAGCGCCTGTCGCCCGCGACTCGGTTGCAGGCGCTCGGCGATTTCGATGCGGTGCTTGGCCTCAATCTCACCACGCTGACCCGCACCGAATTGCGCGTGCGCCCGGTGACCGCGATCGTGACCGAAGCCGAAATCGACGCGCAGCTCGCCGCCCGAAAAGAAGCGCGTGCGGCGAAGAACTTCGCCCGATCAGACGAAATTCGCGATGCGCTTGCCGCTGCCGGAGTCGAGGTGATGGATGGTGATGCGCTGGCCTGGGACTGGAAATTGGCGCTCTGAACACCCCCCTTTTCTTCCGCCCGGCGCGCGTTAAGCTTGCCCGCACATCAGGCGGGGGAATAGATCATGCAGGGACGCGTGCTGGGTTTCGACACCCATTCGGGCGAAGGGATGATTTCATCGGAGAATGGCCAGCGTTATCCCTTTCGCACCGAGGATTGGCGTCAGCGCGTACCGCCACAACCCGGACAGAGGGTCGATTTCGAAGCCTTTCAAGATCATGCGAAGGCAATTTATGTCATCGGCGGCGGCAGCACGATGGTGGCCGACAAGAACCGCATCGTTGCCGCGCTGCTTGCCTTTTTCCTTGGCGGATTCGGCATTCACAAATTCTATCTGGGCAAGACCACTGCCGGCGTCATCATGCTGCTGTGCGGCACGATCGGCTGGTTCCTGATTTTGCCCGGAGCCATCAACGCGCTGGTCGCCTTTGTCGAATTCATCATTTACCTCATCACCCCGGATGAAGCGTTCCAGCACAAATATGTCGAGGGCGACGCATCCTGGTTCTGATTGCCCCAAGTGATGGTACTGGAGAGGAAAATTCCATGAAGGCCGTTCTCCCCGCCCTAGCGCGCGCTTTGCTGGAGCCGCGTCTGCCAGCGGGGCTGGACGTGACCTGGGTCATGACGCGCGAGGAAGCGACGACCGCAATGGCCGATGCCGAAATCGGCTGGGTCGACCTCTATCCCCACGGGCTGACCCCGGAAGCCGTGGCGGCGGGCGCATCGCTCAAATGGCTGTTCACCGCGATCGCCGGGGTCGAGTCGCTCGATTTGCCGACACTCGCCGCGCGCGGGACGGTGGTCACCAACGGTGCCGGCATCAATGCCATCGCGGTTGCCGAATATGCCGTGCTCGGCATTCTTGCCGCCGCTAAGCGCTTCGACAGGGTGGTGCGCAGCGCCGACCGCCACGAATGGCCCGATTATGCGCCGGGGCGCCTCGAACTGTTCGACACAGCCGCGCTGATCGTCGGCTATGGTGCGATCGGGCGCTTGATCGGCGAACGGCTGGCCGCCTTCGGTGTCGCGGTCACGGGGGTAACCCGCTCGGGCCAGGGCGGCACGCTGACGCCCGATGCGTGGAAAGCGCGGCTCGGCGATTTCGACTGGGTGGTCCTCGCCGCCCCCTCGACCGACGCGACCAAGACGCTGATCGGCGCGGACGAGCTCGCCGCGATGAAACCCGACGCCTGGCTCATCAACATCGCGCGCGGCGACATGGTCGATCAGGACGCGCTGCTCGAAGCGCTGACCAAAAAGACGATCGCCGGGGCGTTCCTCGACACCGTCACGCCCGAGCCGCTGCCCGCCGACCACCCCTTATGGTCCGCGCCCAACACGATCCACAGCATGCACCTGTCGGGCCGCAGCCAGACCAAAATGTTCCAGCGCGCCGCCGCCTTGTTCCTGCGCAACCTCGATGCATTCCTGGCGGGCAAGCCAATGGAGAATGTCGTGGATTTGGGGGCTGGGTATTAAGGGGCCTGATTCATAGCGTCAGGAAGAAATTGCCCAATAGCGGTCGCGACAATAACGTGCTTAGTCGCACCGATGCGCCATTGGACCACCCGCTTTATTGTACTCGCTACGCTTGCGGCGACGACACTGCTCGGCGGTTGCCATCGGCCCGTTTCTAATTTAGCGACGTTGCAGACGGTTGAAACCGAAGCCAGATTATTGATGGCGACACACCCCGCCGAGTCTTCGCGGTATTATACCCAAGTTCCGCAGAACCAATGGCCTGCTGCCATCGCGAGCCTTCACCCAGAGAGCGTGACGGTCCATACGTGGGGCGTCGATGTCCTTATCAAATCCTATTTCGACGGAGGATGGGGCTATCACGTTGCCAAGCAACGCCGTGATCTGCCGATGCTCGGTGAATGCTATTCAGCGGTCAGCAAGGGCGTGTTCTGGCATGGTCCATGTTGATAAATTCGACGACCGCTTCCCACCAACTCGCGACACGGCCGCCCCGCCGCACCCGCCCAGTTGCGGTCGGTAGCCATGACGGATAATCTGGATTTGGTAGATGTATATTAAAGGGGCGTCGAATGACTTGGCGTAGAGCCGCGTTGCTAGCGATTATCCCGTGGGTAATCCTCGTCGCGACGATATTTGCCTACCATGTCTGGGATGGGATGCAGGCATATTATGGCTGGCAAAATTATGCGTGGCGCATGACCCAAGTTGCCATCGTACTCTACGCAGGTTGCACATGGGCGCTTCGTTCCAGCCGCCCATACACCCCGAAGGTGCGCACTACTCCATAGGTGCGATACGTGGAACGGCAGCTTCCCACCAATCCCTCTCGCCCCACTTCATCCCAAATCCCAATTTACCCCGTCCAGGAAAATTCCCGCTTGCCGCACTTACCCCAATTGGGTAATGGGCCGCCCATGACGACGATGGCCGGCCTCAAGATCAAGCACTTTCGCGAAGAGCGCGCGCTCAGCCGGGCGGCGTTCGGGGCGTGGTACGGCGCACCCGGCTCCACCGTCCAGGGCTGGGAAGAAGAGGGCAAGCGCGCCAGCGGCCCGGTCGTCAATCAGATCGCGGCCAATGGCATCGCCACCCATGCCGATTGGTACATTTCGATTCGCACGGAGAATGACATGAGCAGTTGGGCCCCCGATAGCTGGACGCGCGCCGATGCCCGCCAGATGCCCACTTATCCCGACGCGGCGGCGCTGGACGCGGCGACCGACACGCTCGCCAGCTTCCCGCCTTTGGTGTTTGCGGGCGAAGCGCGCAACCTCACCGCGGATCTCGCGCGCGTCGCCGAGGGCAAGGCATTCCTGCTGCAAGGCGGGGATTGCGCCGAGAGCTTTGCCGAGCACAGCGCCAACACCATCCGCGACACCTTCCGCGTCATTCTGCAAATGGCGGTGGTGCTGACCTTCGCGTCGAAGCTGCCGACGGTGAAGCTGGGCCGCATGGCGGGGCAATTCGCCAAGCCGCGCTCGTCCGATGTCGAAGTGCAGAACGGCGTGGAATTGCCCGCCTATCGTGGTGACATCGTCAACGATATCGAGTTCACGCCCGAAGGTCGCCTGCCCGATCCGCAGCGGATGATCCGCGCGTACAGCCAGTCGGCGGCGACGCTCAATCTGCTGCGTGCCTTTGCTGGCGGCGGCTATGCTAATCTCGCGCAAGTGCATCGCTGGACGCTCGATTATATGGGCCGCAGCCCGTGGGCCAAGAAATATGCCGAAACCGCCGATCGTATCGGCGAAGCACTCGACTTCATGGCGGCGTGCGGGATCAGCCCCGAAACCGTCCCGCAACTGGCGCAGACGCGCTTCTACACCAGCCATGAGGCGCTGCTGCTGCGCTACGAACAGGCGCTGACGCGGCAGGATTCGCTGACGGGTGACTGGTACGACACCAGCGCGCACTTCCTGTGGATCGGCGATCGCACGCGCTTCGAAGGCAGCGCGCATGTCGAATATCTGCGCGGCATCGGCAATCCGATCGGCATGAAGTGCGGCCCGAGCCTTGAGCCCGACGCGCTGTTGCGCCTGCTCGACACGCTCAACCCCAACCGCGTGCCCGGCCGCATGACGCTGATTACGCGCTATGGCCATGATAAGATCGAGGCGGGCCTGCCCAAATTGGTGCGCGCGGTGCTGCGCGAAGGGCATCCGGTGGTGTGGAGCTGCGATCCGATGCACGGCAATACGGTGAAGGCAGCGACGGGCTATAAGACGCGCCCGTTCGACCGCATCCTGGCCGAAGTGCGCGGCTTCTTTGCGGTTCACCGCGCGGAAGGCTCAATCGCGGGCGGTATTCATGCCGAGATGACCGGGCAGAATGTCACCGAATGCACCGGCGGCGCGGTCGACGTGACCGAGCAATCGCTCGCCGATCGCTATCACACGCATTGCGATCCGCGGCTCAACGCGGGCCAGTCGATCGAGCTCGCTTTCCTGCTTGCGGAAATGCTGAACGTGGAAATGGCGGAACGGCGGCGCGCGGCGGCGTGAGCCCCCGCGCGCTCCGCGCCCGTTAAAGCGCGCTGCGTCCCTGAAGCAGGCGCACCACCACCACGACGACGATGGTCCACAGCATCGGAAATCCTCCCATTACGCCACTCCGCAGATGCAGGCGGTATCGGCTAGGGAAACGCCCGCTCGCCGGGCAGGTTCCGCCGACATGGCACGTCGCTTGACGCAAGGGAACGGGATCGGTAAGGCCGCTCCTCCGCCTCACGGCCCCTTCGTCTAGCGGTTAGGACGTCGCCCTCTCACGGCGAAAGCACGAGTTCGATTCTCGTAGGGGTCACCATAGCAATCAGCTGTGGCGTTTTTACGCGCGTTCTCAGTGACTTAGGGTTCGATCGCTCCTTTTGCCTTTAAACGCCTCTTCTGCCTCCATCATAAACATCTGAAATCACTGTATTTTTCTGGGTGAGCAGTTCGATTCCTGTAAGTCCCTTGTAGATAATCCTTCCTACGGATTTTCCTTGGGATGCACGCGCCCTCCCCTGGCAAAATGATGTGTATGAGGCTGATCGTTCGCCTCGTGCGCTACAATCTCAGCCATGGTTATGAACCGAATTGGCATCACATTCACCCATCTACCGTCAGCTCTTGGCGTTGTTTTATCTTCCCGAGGAATCGCCGCACTCTTCGTAAAAGCAAAGTGACCCATCTGGTTTTTGCCCGCAATAGGTAGGGCACTCTAGTGCCGACGCATGCACTATAGAGCCCAAATCGGCATTGAGATGCCGGTGACGCACCAGAATTGCTGAGCGCCTACCATGCCTGACAACGCCCCCTTTCGGCCACGCTGTCAATCGGGGTCCAAAAAGAGACCCCCTTCGTCGAGCGGCGTGACGGTTATGATGGGCGCACCATTCGCGCTGTTTGCGGCGTAGGGCGGGCGTAGCCCGACCGGAGCGCAACCAGCGCGAAGCGTTCTCTGTCGGATGCTCCCGGCGTCAGCTGCGGTGCTTGAAGCGCCAGCTGTCGTTGCCGGTTTCGACGATGGCCACGCAGCAGGGATCCACTGCAAGGGACCCAGGATTCGGCCGTCATCGAGTATTTCTCGAAACATTTCGCACCGAAGGCATGACAGATCGCGCCGATTTGTCGCGTAGCAGAGGAATGAATGACCAAGGATCTCGGGGAAGCCTCATAAACGTTGCAAAAGGCTCTTGATGGAAATCATGCAAAACTCGATCGCCCATGAGGTTTGAACCGGCGTAAGTTGGGGCTGCGGGGCGGCACCTGCGCCGTGCGCGTCTGGATTGCGGACGTCTGCGAAGAAACGTTTCAGCATCTCCGCTTCCCACGGCTCGATAAACCGACCGTTTCGTGCACTGACCAGTGTATCGATCACGTTTGCCGCTCCGCGTTCGCGACCTGTAAGCCAGCCCTTCTGGCCGCTAATGATCTTCACCGTACTTTCGAGAGCGCGCGCGGCGTAAAGTGCGGGATTGGGGCCACCATTGTCGCGAAGTGCGAGGGCTTGTTGCATGTCAGTTCGGACATTATCCCAGCGAGCATCGACGATGAGATCCCAGAAGGGGTCATGGACGGCCTGTTCCACGGCCGGACCATCCGACGGGTCGAACCTGCCATTGCGATAGATGAGGCGTAGTGACTGGGCCTGGAGCATGTCGGAGATTGTCGCCGCGACTGGCGCCAGGCGCGGCCCGAACCGCGGCTCAGCCGCACACAGGAGTAACTCGAGGAAACTCAATCGCTCGACGGCGGGCTGGCGCCGGTTTGTCAGATAGTTGAGCGCGTCCTCGGCGTAGCAGTCATCATCGTCGATGATGTGGCGCGTGTATGAGAATAAGGCCTGGCGTCCCAACGCCATCGCCGCGGCATCATGTGCTTCGATGACGATCTCGTTCATCGCGCTAAAGCGCATGAAGTTGTAGCCTGACATCAACGGCTCGAACACGGCGCGCTTCATCAGCACCGCTGCGGACGAGAGAAAACGCTCGATCGCGTCGGCGGGGGAACCGGAAAAAGGGTCGATCCCGCGAACCCGGTTGGCAAAACAGCTAGTCTCGAACTGCAATTGAATGCTCCGGTCGGTTGGTCGGGCAACTTCTGGGCGGTTTGAACGGTCAGGCTGCATCTGGCGGATGAAGCCGGAGTTCCAGCGCCTGGTGATAGTCGTCGATCTCGTGCTGGAGTATGTCATCCGCAGTGCCGAGCAGTGCGGCGAGCCTGTTCCAATAGCCTATGTCGGCGTCGCTATGCCCGCCGCCGAGAAGAGCGTCGACAAGATACCTCCGCATGCGCCCGATCTCACCGCCATCGTCATGAAGATCGCGGATCGCGCGGATCGTGACCTCATGGAGCGTCTCGATGACACCGGGATCGATGCGCTGGGAATTGACCACGGTAGCCAGAACGCTGCCGAGCGCGAGCGCAGCCGCGTGCGGGATCGTGCCCGGAAACCGCTCTCGCTCCGGAAAATTGCGATGCGGCGACTGGTCGGGCAAATGCTCGAAAAGCGAAACCCAGCCTTTCAGGTGCTGGACGAGTTCATAGAGCAAGCGGGCCGCGCGGATCGGAAATTCCGCGGTTCGGTCGATCCCCTCTGACCTGCCCCCCGTTGGTTCCCTCGATCTGATGTAGAGTCTGCCCGCTGGAAGGAGCAGACGAATGAGGAAGAGCCGTTTCACCGAGGAACAGATCATCGGGATGATCAAGGAGCAGGAAG
>Ga0172379_10012154_pt1 | contig 10123 bp, 3 predicted proteins | sample GrowelOW334metaG_FD_119756 | JGI IMG/M metagenome (GOLD analysis project Ga0172379, IMG submission 119756) | Groundwater microbial communities from an aquifer near a municipal landfill in Southern Ontario, Canada - Groundwater well OW334 metaG | ecosystem: Environmental > Aquatic > Deep...
AGTTAAAGCTCCTGCTAGAGTTGCTGTTCCAGATGCTTTGTTTACGGTGAGGTTATAGAATGGTTGACCGTAGGGAGTGATGGTTTGGGCGGCGGTGCCGGTTAAGGTGACCGTGGAGGTACCGGCGGTAAGAGTAATGCCTGTCATATTCCAACTACCACCAACAGACAGACTGCTTGTGTTAAGATTTAAGGTATTCGCAGTTGATCCGGATAAAACTTGTACAGATCCTGTTATGATATGTGCCCCACTGCCTAAATCAAGATGCATTTTATCATTAGCACCGTTTCCTAAGTCAAGTGTTGAAGCTGAAATATTATAACTACTAGCATTTAGAGTCGTGCTGAAATAAGGTATTATCTCTTTGTTAACAACACTTAAATTTCCACCCAATGTATACTGAGTAGAAAAACCATTGCTATAAAAACGGAGGGTTCCACTACCCGTAGCAGTAAAGCCAGGTAACGTCATGTTCCCACTGGTGTAAAAATACCATGATCCTGCACCTTGTATATCGCCACCGTTAATAATACTGATAGAGTCAGTAGTATTAAGACAGAAGTAAAGAGTATGGTTCATAGTTAATCTGCCACCATCTATGATCAACTGGCCATAAGTAGCGCTGGTCGTGTTGCCGATTGTTACTGTCCCTGTACTGGTATAATATCCGGTTATTTTTAATCTACGCGGATTGTAAGGTATTCTGGCTACAGATATTCCAATACTTTTTGGGGAAAGAGCGGTGCCGCCGGCTAAAATTACAAAGCCTGTCCCAGTATTGTTTTGGATAAAATTTCCCCCGTCCATAAAACAATTACCATTAATAGTCAGCTGATAATCTTGAGCATTTGGCGCACCTGCAGTGACAGTAAAATTATTAGTCACCATCGCATCCTGCAATGACCAACCGCCACCAGTACCATTAAAAGTGACATTGTTAAAACTCTGGCCACCTGAAGTAATATTTTTACCAGTTGCAGTGGCAGTAAATATCACCGTGCCAGTATTAGCATTAAATGTCCCACTAGAATACAACCATGTACCATAAACATTCAACGTCTGAGATCCAGCAGTAAGAGTCCCTCCAGAAATCGTGACATCCATAGCATTTTGAGTAGCAGTTAAAGTTACTGTGTTGGAATCAATAACAGCGGTATCGCTTGGCCCAGGAAAATCCGTACCTTCAACACAACTCGGGCTGCAGGCGGCATTGCCCCAAGTTGGTCCATCATTCCAATTTCCATCGGCAGCATCATTAAAACTTGGATCAACAATGTAATCAATGTCCACATTCCCAATTATTTTTAAATCAAAAACATCAGTTGGTGTCTGAAGGTTTGTAAGCAAAACTTTATAAGTACCCTCGTGATCAATTAGTGGAAAGGTATCAATAAGCGGGCCTTCTGTGACATTGCCGTCCACATTGGTGTAAACAGGATAAACTTCTATCATGGCAGGCTGACTCCCGTCTGTTGGCCTAGCGTAAATAGTGTTGTCTTTTGTGCTATCCAGCACTTCACTAAATGTAGCTCTAGCATATTGCCCATCAGTAAGTGATACATAATTTCCGTCTTTTGCTTGCGTTTCCGAATAAATATCGGCAATAATGTTTCTATCTGCATCAAGCTTAAAAGCTTTCGAGATAAAAATGATCTCGAAAGTTTGCTCGGAAAGATGCGGTACCGTCCACTCTACATAATCAAGATAACCATCTTCGTCGGTGTCAGTAGCACGGAAAGAGATATTCTGATCATCGTTATTTTTCCATTTTATTTTTATCTTGTCCTCCTGCCCCACTTTGTAGATCTCCGGAATTTTAGTGGAAGCCAACACATCAACAAGTGGATTTTCCGGATCTTCGTTCTCGGCTGAAATCGTAACCAATTTCCCTGTATCAGTATCTATCTCTTGCTTGGTTATTTGAGTGACTGAATTCTCATATTGTACCTCAAGCGACATACCATCAAGATAAACAGTTAAATCCTGATCAAGGGTTGTAGCACTTTGAATATTAATCTGAATATTTGAAAGGTCTTGCTGATTTTGAATATTATCAACAGGTATTTCAAAATCTTTATTACCAATTTCCGAGCGTGTTACCGAACCCAAACTATTCCAAGTCTTGCCATCAAGGGTATAGAGGATAGTGAACACTGAATCCTCAACAGGAATTAACACAGGTGACGTTGTAGCTGTCTCTGAAGTGGTGGCAATTTCTGAAATGGTTGAGGTTTCGTTTGTAAGACTCTCGGCACATGCTTTTGGAATAAAGAAATTTATGAAAGATGTTGGACTTGGTGGGGTCGATTCAACAGGATTCTGTGCAGGTGCTGGATCAGCAGGTACTTCTATTTGAACAGCTGGCACTTCAATTGGTATCTCAACTGGTGACTCGGTTGGTACAGACGTCTCATCTAACGTTGGTGTAACTGGTGTTTCGGCAGGTGTTTCTGCTGGCAATTCAGATGGTACCGGTGTTTGTGAAAATTCTGCAGAAGGATTTGGCGTTGGGTCTGAGGTTGGTGTTGAAGACGAGGTTAAAATTGATGTTGAGGTCGCAATTGAAGTCGCGGCATCCTGCCCATTTAGAATCGGGTTCTCGGCATTTCGCGCACTTGAAGAAAAATCTTCATTTAAGTTTATGTAAAACGTATCATCTGGCGTCGAAGTTGCAACTGTTCCAGATACAACGCCATTTTTGCCGACAGCCCAAGACAAATGCAAAATAATTTTTTGGGGTGTGGAATCTTGTGGCAATACACCTTTAAAACCTCCACAATACACTTGAGAAATTCTATTATTTAAATAAGCTGAATTCTGTTCATTAAAAAGTGTCGCTTCACCACTTAAAAGTTGTGGTTCACCTTCAATGTTGTGAACATTTTCCCAACCACCAAGACAATTTGTGGGATAAAACACAGCAACTGAAGCTTTTATAAAAAACGGGCGAACAGCAAAAAAACCAAGAACCAACAACAACAACATAATAACTCCAACTATCCCCACATATTTTCTTAAAAAAAACTGGAAGAAATGTTGTTTTGGTCGCAAGTCAAGGATTTTGCCAGTACGGCACTTCTTTCCATTACGAAACAAAAGAACTTTTAAAATTCCCATGGAAATATTATATCACACAAGATTTTTTGTGCAGATTGAATTTTGTGCCGAAGAAGGGACTTGAACCCTTACGAGGTTACCCTCACAGCGACCTGAACGCTGCGCGTCTGCCAATTTCGCCACTTCGGCGTGTTTTATATACTAAACTGTCTCAACCAACATTAAGTTAGTTTCGACACCATGCGTATTGAAAGGCGCACCAGCAACCACGACCACTTTATCGCCCTTTTTAGCAACTTTATTTTCCAACACAAACTTTCTGACTTCTTCCATTGCATCATTAAATGTTAAAGAGTTTTTGTTGATTGTTGGAATACAACCATATGAAAGTAAAAGTTGACGAGCAATTATTTCATCGGGAGTAAAAGCAATGAGAGGTTGTGCAGGTTTGTAACGAGCCACCATCGCTGCAGTAAAACCTGAATGAGTCAAAGCCACAATACATTTTGCACCAGTTCGATCGGCCACATCTACCGCCTCACTAGTTACAGCATCCACAACACCAAGTGCTAGACCTTTCATGTGCCGTTTTGCTTTTTCTGTTTTTGTGTACAAGTGATCACTTTCAACTTTGAGAGCTACACGCGCCATCATTTTTACAGACTCAACTGGAAATTGTCCAAGAGCCGTCTCTTCAGAAAGCATAATCGCATCTGTTCCATCAAAAATAGCGTTAGCAATATCAGAAACTTCAGCACGAGTTGGTACAGGAGAATCGATCATTGATTCAAGCATTTGTGTGGCGGTTATAACTGGCTTACCCAAATCATTACACTTGGAAATAATCATTTTTTGAGCAATAGGCACATTTTCTGCAGGAATTTCAATAGCCAAATCACCGCGAGCCACCATAACACCGTCAGTCAATTTCAAAATTTCATCAATATTAGCAAGAGCTTGAGGGGTTTCAATTTTAACAATAATTTTTGCTCTACATTTTCGGGCGTTCAAAACATTTCGCAACTCCTCTACGTCAGAAGGACGACGTACAAAAGAAAGAGCAAAAAAATCAACTTGATTTTTAATTCCAAATTCAATATCAGAATGGTCCTTTTCGGTCATAGAAGCAATCGACAATTCCGAATGAGGCAAATTAACTCCGCGTCGGCCTTTGATTTCACCGCCAACAATAACTTTGCAGACAACATCATTGCCTTTTACATCAATAACTTCAAGTTGCAAACGTCCATCATGAAGAAAAACTGTATGACCTTTTGAAACTTCTTGAGCAAATTTTGGATAATTTACAGAAACACGAGTTTCATCACCCTCCGCTTCGTTGGTGGTAAGAGTAAATTCTTGACCTTCCTTGAGCACAATCGAGCCAACCTTGAAATCACCTATTCTAATTTTCGGACCAGCCAAATCCTGTAAAATAGCACATTGGATACCAGTTTTCGCAATTGCACTGTGCAAGTTATCTACTTTTATCTGATGTTCAGCGAAATCGCCATGAGAGAAATTGAGACGAGCAACATCGAGCCCTGCTTTGAGCAAAGCAGCCAACTTTTCCTCCGATGAAGTTGACGGACCGATTGTCGCGACAATCTTGGTTTTCTTCTGAATTTTCATAATAAATTTAAAATAACTAATAATTAATCTTGTGGGCGTACCAGGAGTTGAACCTGGGACCTCGTCATTATCAGTGACGCGCTCTAACCACCTGAGCTATACGCCCGCCCGTTTAAATTACCAGAAAAAACCCAATATTACAAGCAATAATAAAACCGCCCAAGACTTGTCTTGGGCGGAAGATATTTTTATTTTATATTATAATCTGTAAAACTTGTGATTTTTAATCACCACAACCGGCTTTATATTTTTAGCCCATTGTGGATTTGTCTCAAGCGTGCAATAGTGATTAGCACACTTAACAAAACTACGATCAAGATCTTTGCCTGAAACCAAAAGTTTGGCAAGATTTGCCGCAAAATTAACAATTTTGGCCGGCGTTTTTTTTGTCACATTTGCATACAATTTGTCTGCAGTCATACCATCATTCCAACAGGAAAACTGATATTTCTGAAGACAGATTTTGGCGGGGCTTTTTTTGCGCTCAATTGTGCGCTGTTTAATAACACAAGCCACAGCCTGCATCCCGTCAAATCCCTCGCCCCTTGCTTCGGCGAGTATTGTTGCTGCAACAACTTTCTCATTTTGGGTTAAGTCAGATGAATTACCTATAGCGACCTCACCACAAAAAAAGAAACAACCGACAATAAAAAGAACTGAGCTAACTTTTAACTGAACCTTCATCGCAAATTTCCTTTAGGAAATGCGCCGGTCCTTCGGGCAAAATTAAAGGGGCTCCTTTTGTCCCTTATCATTTTGCTTCCGTGCTTTTAACTCTATTCTTACCTGAACAAAGTGTCCATCAAGGTACTGTTAAAGTATAGCATACCTACGCAAAATGTCAATTATAATAACAAAAAACGCCATATTTCAGGCGTTTTTTGACTTCATATTAAATACTTTGTTCCGGCGACTAGCTACTTTCCCTCCAGGGTATCATCGCTTCAACGAGGCTTAACTTCTGTGTTCGGAATGAGAACAGGTGTGACCCTCGCGACAAATCACCAGAACAAAATATTCAATAACTTCAAATGGCAAAAAACATTCTTACATGGAACCGCTCTGCAAATAATAACAGATATAATTCCATGTAACAGAGCACAACAATATTTGGTTTTCAAATTTCCTAATAAGAATCGACAAATTAGTACGTCTTGACTCAACGCATTACTGCGCTTACATCTAACGCCTATCACCTCATCATCTCTGAGGGGTCTATAACGATTCCTAATCTTGGAGACGGCTTCCTGCTTAGATGCTTTCAGCAGTTATCCGTGCCCGACATAGCTACTCTGCGGTGCCTTTGGCAAGACAGCAGATACACCAGAGGTCAGTTCAATTCGGTCCTCTCGTACTAGAATTAAATCTCCTCAAGAATCAACGCCTGCAGTAGATAGGAGACCAACCTGTCTCACGCATGTTCACCACACATTACTGTGTGCATTGGACTATAGCTTTATCTTTTTTACATTGCTGTAAACGAAGATAGTTGACGTTTAGTCTCTACGGGTAAGGGAGCGAAGCGACACTTATGCCGAGTCTTCGAGGCCTCTTCCCTAGGTATCATCCATTTGTTCAAAATGGACTCCACCGAATTTAGTCAACTTCAATCGCAAAAATTTCTTCTTGCGACCGCCGTGATTCAGATCAACATCAAATCGTGTTGCTTAATATATTTAACCTCGGGATTCAGACGGTTAAAAAACCAACCACTGCGCACGCATTGCGCCGCAATTTTCGTTTCTTAACGGTCTGAACCCAGCTCGCGTATCTTTTTAAATGGCGAACAGCCATACCCTTGGGAGCTTCTCCACCCCCAGGATAAGATGAGCCGACATCGAGGTGCCGAACTCCGCCGTCGCTCTGGACGCTTAGGCGGAACTAGCCTGTTATCCCCAGAGTAGCTTTTGTCAGATAATCTCCGGCCGCATCTAATGCGGACCGTCGGTTCACTTTGCTCTGCTTTCGCACCTGTTCGAGATTCACCTCTTACAGTCAAGCTAGCTTATGCCAATGCACTATCGGCACGGTTTCCATTCGCGCCTAGCTAACCTTAATAGACTCCTCCGTTACTTTTTAGGAGGATAGCGCCCCACTAAAACTACCCACCAGACAGTGTTCTCGCCCGTTTTTTCCGTGCAAGTTAGAATATATATTTTGACAGAATGGTATTTCACTGACGGATCCGCCTTTCCCGAAAGAAAAACTTCAAATCCTCCCATCTATGCTACGCAGTTAAAACATATACTCAGTATCAAGTTGTAGTAAAGCTTCTGGGGTCTTTTCGTCTAGCTGCAGGTAACCGGCATCTTCACCGGTATTGTATTTTCACCGTACGGGTCTCCGAGACAGTTGCTCAGTCATTACACTATTCGTGCGCGTCAGAACTTACCTGACAAGGAATTTCGCTATTGTTGTAAGCTACATATCGCTATGCAGAACGAACTCTATCTTCTCTCTCCAAAATAAATTTTGAAGAAAGTCTAACGTTTGGTTTCTGAGGATTCTCGTCTTGCGATGAGCCTTTCCTGCTGATAGTCTGCACCGAACAAATTTTCACTTTCGCAAACTTGCGTCTGCAATTAGTATTGTCGGATTCTCAGATAGCCCAGCATATAGTTAGATTTGGACCAAATTACTTATTACTAAATAAATTGGGGTAGCGTTTTTAAATAATTCCTCTTGTTGACTTTTAAGGCACTAAATTAACAAAATTTACCTATAACAGTCCTAGTCCTTCTACCATCAACCGAAGTTAATGGCAGAACCTTAGGACGGTTATAGTTATCGCCGACATTCACCAGGGCTTATAACAGTCAGCTTGAGATAATCTCACCGCCGTTATTTGACCTTCTGGCATTGGTCAAGTGTCACCCCCTATACATCCTCTTGCGAGTTAGCAGGGAGCTGTGTTTTTGTTAAACAGTTGCCAAGCATACTTTAGCTGCGGCCCTTCTTGCGAAGGGCAAGCCTTATTCCGAAGTTACGGCTGCTTTTTTGCCGAGTTCCTTGGAGACCTCTCATACGTTCGCCTTGCTCTACTCGAGCTGATCACCTGTGTCGGTTTGCGGTACGGAGCAGTTACATTATAAGTTTAGAAGTTTTTCTTGGAAGCGCGCTTTGTTCTATCTCCCTCGGCGAACCGAGAAATTTCCACCATACTTGGAGTCGTGATTAAACACAGAATTCCGGATTTGCCTGGAACTCGCCCTCAATATAATGAACTTAAATCCAATAATAAGCAGAACATACTACACCCCGTCCCTCCATCACAAAAATAACTACGTCATGGAATATTAACCATGTGTCCATCGGATGCGGCTCTCGCCATCTCCTTAGGCCCGACTAACCCTTGGCTGATTGACATTGCCAAGGAAACCTTGATCTTTCGGCGTGTGGGGTTCTCACCCACATTGCGGTTACTTGTGCCAACATTCTTGCTTCTAATCGCTCCAGTATGGGTCACCCCTTTACCTTCAATGCAGATTAGAATACTCTCCTACCACGTTATTTTTCCGAAGAAAAATAACATCCTCAGTTTCGGTACTATGTTTAGCCCCGATTATCTTCGGCGCAAGTTCTCTTACTGAGTGAGCTGTTACGCTTTCTTTAAATGATGGCTGCTTCTAAGCCAACATCCTCAGTGTCTTCGAAAACTCACCACCTTACTTGCACTTAACATAGATTTAGGGACCTTAACTTGAGATCCGGGCTGTTTCCCTTTTGACCAATGGAGCTTAGCCCCCACAGTCTAACTGCCGGAAAGTTTACTTAAGGTATTCGGAGTTTGATAGGTCTCGCGGGTTTTCACCCTGTCGAGACCTTCCAGTGCTCTACCCCCTTAAGGTAATTCCGACGCTATCCCAAAAGATATTTCGGAGAGAACCAGCTATTACCAGGCTCGATTAGCTTTTCACTTCGACTCACAAATCATCCGAGAGTTTTGAACGGCTCACCGGTTCGGGCCTCCCTTTTGATTTCTCAAAAGTTCACCCTGTTCATGAGTAGCTCGCTCTGGTTTCGGGTCTGATATATACTACTTTTGACGCGCTATTCACACTCGGTTTCCCTAAAGCTCCGGGCTCTCGCCCTTAGCTATGCAGCATATATCAACTCGTTGGCTCATTCTTCAATAGGCACGCCGTGACGGATATAAATACCCGCTCCGACTCCTTGTAAGTATATGGTTTCAGGTCTATTTCACTGCCCTCAACGGGCTACTTTTCACCTTTCCCTCACGGTACTAGTTCACTATCGGTCTTCAGGAATATTTAGCCTTACCGGTTAGTTCCGGCAGATTCCCCCGAGCCACTCGTGTCTCGGGGTACTCAAGAATGACAACAAAAGAGATACTATAATTTCGCTTACAGGTCTATCACCTTCTAGGGTCTAGCGTTCCAGCTAGTTCAGCTATTATAATATTTTGTAACTCTTCTCGTATAAATACGAAGTTGTCACCTTACAACCCCCAAATCTTTTTCAAGACTTAGGTTTGGGCTCTTACCTTTTCGCTCGCCACTACTTAGGTAATATCGTTCTTGCGAACATTGTTTTCTTTTCCTGCGGGTACTAAAATGTTTTAATTCCCCGCGTGCGCACTCTAGATAAACTCTAGAGTAACTGATAAATCAGTTGAGTTTCCTCATTCGGACATTTTCGGATCAAAGGTTGCTAGGCACCTCCCCGAAACGTATCGCCGCCATGCTGCGTCCTTCATCGCTTCTCTGAAGCCAAGGCATCCACCATATACTCTTAAATTTCCTATTAGGAAATTTAAAAACCGCAATATTGTTGTACTCTGTTACATGAAATCATATAACAGAATGTTTTTTGCCTGCCCACCTCCACAATCTAATAAAAGACCCCTCCGGTTTTAACGCCGGAAAGTAGATAGTGTGATGGAATTTTATTATCAAAAATCGTGTTCGTCCGGTATAGCTCATCACCCTGAGCTCGGGAACAAAAAACCGCTTTTTCTAGCGGGTTTTTCGGCAACAGCGTATCTACGCAGTTACTTTTTCCGCTGAGATAATTGGTTTCTTGTTTGCATACTTACGTGAGGAATAGTATACACGAGCCATATTTGTTGTCAACAATATGTGCATAACCTACAAAAAACCGCCCTAGCAGGCGGTTTTTTGTGTTATTTATCTTCTCTTTTTTTTGCTTAATTTGTATCAACTTCCTTGCGAACTTTAGCGATAATTTCAGACGCTGCTTGTTGACCACCAAGACCAAATGCGAGGCCGAAAGCAAGTGCCAAAGCTACGATCAATCCTGTAAACAACGTTTCCAGAAAAGGTGTCGCGATTTGAAGTTGCAAGAGTGCTGATAGGATTGCGAAAATCCAAATTGCCCATTTGGTAACATTACCAGCTAGGGTTGAAGCTTTCATACCAGCCGCTGCGGCAGAACCACGAACAACTTTTTGAAG
>Ga0172379_10012155_pt1 | contig 10123 bp, 13 predicted proteins | sample GrowelOW334metaG_FD_119756 | JGI IMG/M metagenome (GOLD analysis project Ga0172379, IMG submission 119756) | Groundwater microbial communities from an aquifer near a municipal landfill in Southern Ontario, Canada - Groundwater well OW334 metaG | ecosystem: Environmental > Aquatic > Deep...
CACGCTTACCGCGGATATCCGGCATATCACTAAGAGTTCGGTATTGCTTCATAGTTCTTACGCCGTTCTCACGGCATTTACAATGGTAATAAATTGCTTTGGATCAAGTGACGCGCCGCCCACCAACAACCCTTCGATACCACCCTCTTTCATAAGCACCGCGGCATTCTCCGGTTTGACCGATCCCCCATACAAAATGGACACCTGGTCCGCGCTGTTCCTTCCAAAACGTTCAATGAGAAGTTTTCGTATGTAGAGCACCATTTCAAAAAGGTCCCGCGTTTGCATAGCTTCAGCTGCGGTTTTTCCGATCGCCCATATCGGTTCGTAGGCGATCACGAGGTGGGCAAGTTCAACACGTTTCAGACCGGCAAACACCGCCTCGAGCTCGTCGCGCACAAAGGTGAAGTGGGTGCCCTCATCGCTGCGCTCGCGCTCACCAACGCACAGGACCGCCGTGAGCCCTTGTCGAATAGCGTGTCGCACTTTGTTGCCGATAAGTTCATTGCTTTCCCCGATCTCCCTTCGTTCACTGTGCCCGAGGATCGCACACTTCGCTTTGTACGCTTTTGCCATCGCCGGCGATATCTGCCCCGTATACGCACCAGATCCTTCTGAGGCGAGGTCTTGAGTACCCAGCTGTACCTTCGTGCCCTTAAGCTCTTTTGCAATATCGGGCAAAAAAACGAACGGCGGACAAATTGACACCTGCACACCTTTCGTCCCCACAAGCCCTTTCATCGTGTCACTAAAGATCCGTTTTGCCTCTTTTGGCGTTGCCGGATTCATTTTCCAATTCGCAATGACTATTTTTTGTTTCATGGAAATAAGTTTACCATAGCCCGCCTTCAGTTACTCGACACTAATCTACGAATGGATACGAATGCTACGAATTCAACACACACGTCAAGATAACCTTTTGTTACCAAAAAATCACCCTCAGGTGATCCGTCATTCGTTTCATTCGTACGTACTTCGTAGATTGGTATCGTGCCTAGATGATGCCGGCCTTTTTCAAGGTCTTATACGCCCCATTCTTGTTGATGGTCTTGATTGCTTTTGTTGATATCTTGAGTGTAACGGTCTGACCGGTTTCTGGAACGAAAATACGGCTCTTTACCAGGTTGACCTGACGACGTCGCTTGCCACAAGGATTGAACTGCGTAGCACGCGTACGGTTACTGTAGCTACCGCCGACCTGTGAGCTCTTATTCGTAATGGGACAAACTTTCGCCATATAAGTCCACGTATGGTACCATAGCCCATACGAAATGCAAGTTGTTTGACTCTATTCCCTATAACCTAGCCCCTAGAACCTTATTTATATGGATCAATACACAATTTTTTTTCTTATTGCGCTCATATTTTCGATCATAATCCATGAGGTCTCCCATGGGTATGCCGCGGCGATGCTCGGAGACCCAACTGCCCGCCTCCAAGGCCGCCTGACCCTAAACCCATTGCCCCACATCGACCCAATAGGTTCGATACTCCTTCCTGCGTTACTGGTGCTTACCCATGCCCCGTTTCTTTTTGGCTGGGCAAAACCGGTGCCGTATAACCCCTACAACCTCAATAACAAGCGCTGGGGTGAGGCGATTGTTGCAGGCGCAGGACCTGGGGTCAATCTGCTCCTGGCGATCATGTTTGGCCTCGTAGTGCGCTTTGGTATGGGATCACTGTCGACGCAATTTATTTCGCTTGCAGCCCTTATTGTGTATATCAATATTCTGCTGGCATTCTTTAACCTACTTCCCATTCCGCCTCTCGACGGCTCAAAACTTCTGAAGTCGCTGTTACCCTATCGTGCAAGTCTCTCGTTTGAACGCATCGAACACACGCTCATGCAGGGCGGGTTTTTGGTCATGCTGTTAGTGCTGTGGCTCATCATGGAACTTATCGGTCCAATCTTTCGTGTCGGACTTTCATTCATCTTTAGCCTCATCACGGGTGTCGATATGAATGCAGTACTCTAATCCAGAGTCGAACAATTTTACCGCTTGACATAGGTATGTATACTGATATGATATTATCATACTATAATATCATATCAGTATGACCACGTTATCCGTCCCATTACCGGCACAACTTGAAAAGTTCATCGATGAAATGGTGAGAAGTGGCTTTGCGGAAAACAAGGCTGCGGTTGTACGTAAAGCGCTTGTTCGTCTTGAGGAGGAGGAAGCGGTAAACGCGGTACTTCGCGCCCAAACAGAGCCCACGTTGCGCGGCGATCTTCGAGACTTGGCAAAGAAAATGAAATAGTATGGATGTATCTTACAAACCAACGTTTGTGCGACAATTCAACAAACTTGAGATTGCTTTACAAACAGAGGTACTTGAAAAGATCGAGCTTTTCAAGTCGTCACCTGCACACAGCACCCTCAAAGTACACAAACTTACGAGCGTGTTGCAGGGCTGCTACAGCTTTTCTGTAAACTACTCGATTCGCATTGTTTTCCAGTACGAAACAAAGCAAGAAGCAGTGCTACTTGCCGTCGGTGATCACAACGTATACAAACGGTAGTAATGTATTACCATGACTTGCGTATTTGTCAAAATACGCGTACACTATGACGCATATGACAGAACAAACCATTCACAACCAGCTCGTACCGATGGTGATCGAAAAATCACAATTCGGTGAGCGTGCGTACGATATTTACTCACGCCTTTTAAAAGAACGTATCCTCTTTATTGGCGGTCCCATTGAGGACTACACCGCAAATCTGGTTGTAGCGCAGTTGCTCTTCCTTGCGGCAGAAGACCCCAAGAAAGATATCCAATTGTATATCAATAGCCCGGGCGGCTCAGTCACTTCGGGTCTTGCGATCCTCGACACCATGAACTTCATCAAGCCAGATGTGTCGACCGTGTGCGTCGGTATGGCCGCAAGTATGGGTTCCGTACTCTTGTCTGCAGGTGCCAAGGGCAAGCGATACGCCCTCCCAAACAGTGAGATCATGATCCACCAGCCATGGGGCGGCGTACAAGGCCAGGCAGCGGATATTGAAATCACCGCTCGGCACATTCTTGCGACCCGTGACCGTTTGAACAAGATCCTCGCCAAAAACACCGGCAAAGAGCTTGCGCAGGTCGAAAAGGATGTCGATCGTGACTTCTTCATGACCGCTGAAGAATCCAAGAAGTACGGCATCATTGATCAGGTGTACAAGACGGCGTAGCGCGTATACGGGATTCGTATATGGGTACGGGACAACCCGCCGAACGGCGGGTTATTTGGATGCAGAAACCTTACATTTCTGGTAGGATAGAGTTCACGCGGGCATCGTTCAGTGGTAGGATGACTGCCTTCCAAGCAGTAGATGGGAGTCCGATTCTCCCTGCCCGCACAGATATGAATATAGCGCTAACAAGTAGCGCTATATATTCTCAATGAAGTTATTTTGTGGTACGTGCTTATATAATAACTATCATAAAGGCACTGTGACATGAAATGAGAGTTGCAATTCATCCTTCATTGGCTCCAATCTGAAGCCAACTGTGGCTTTATGTATCATTTCGGCGAACAAACAATCGATGAGCACTAATTCTACACGTAATCGTTGTTGAGCATCCCTAGCCTTAAACGAAGCTTTGTCTTCAATTTTTGAATTGGCAAAACCCCAATCATAAAGGTCTAGGCAGGCTTGCACATGTTGTCTACGCTCCACCAAACGACTGAGTATAAGCTTGGTACCGTTACCATTGTTAATATTTTGATTCAAAACTGCTTCTATTTCTAGAATTTCTGCTGTTCGTGAATGTTCATCAACCGAATAGTATGGTGAATGAGGAGTTGTAGGATCGAGGTCGAGCACAACAGGTTTCCTGACTGGGAATGCACCTGTTTTGTACTCAATGATCACATTTTCTCTATATTGCAAGACGCCAAAGTCATCATTGATCCTTATTTCTGATGGCGCGTTGCTCAGCTTCAACTGGCAATTGTCTGGGGGAATATTACCTACCCCCTGAACCAACCACACATTGCGCTGACCGCCAATAAAACCCAAACCATTACTATGTGCGTTATTTTTAAGTGTGTACAACATCTGAGTTACCTCATATTGCTTAATTTGAAAGAAAATTGGTACATACGTTATGAACCAAGGTTGTATTACTGCCCTGATATATACATCAAAAAACGGTACCTAGCAAATACAATTGTGGTGGCCAGCACAGCAAGGTATAGTTGCCCTATGGACCCGCTTGCGCATCGCCTTCGCCCAACCTCGCTCGACACCTATGTCGGGCAAACACATCTCGTGGGTCCGGGTGGCCCCCTGCGCGAAGCAATAGAACGAAAACATAGGTTTTCATTCATTCTTTGGGGACCACCCGGGGTCGGTAAGACCACCCTTGCACGGATCTACGCGAATGCGCTCGATGCCACACTCTTTGAGCTCTCAGCAGTCTCTGCCGGCAAGGCAGACATCAGAAAAGCAGTCGACACCGATACCGGCGAACACCCCAAGGTGTTATTCCTCGATGAGATACATCGTTTCAATAAAGCCCAGCAAGATTTTCTGTTGCCGTTTGTCGAGTCAGGAACCCTTACCCTCATCGGTGCCACGACCGAAAATCCATCGTTCGAGGTAATCCCCGCCCTGCTCTCTCGGTGTCGGGTATTCACGCTTCACGAGCTTACCGATGAGGACCTCGCGACCATTCTAGGAAGCGCTGATATCGCACTCACCCATGAAACCATTCAATGGATCACGGAGCGAGCAAATGGAGATGCGCGTCAAGCTTTGACGATCATCGAAAACGCACAATCACTCTACGGCGTTGTAACACCTGAAACGCTCCAGAGTTCTCTCCAGGACAAGCGGCTGCGCTACGACAAACATGCCGATGAACACCACAACACCGTAAGCGCCTTCATCAAGAGCATGCGGGCGAGCCAACCTGATGCAGCGTTATATTACCTTGCTCGCATGGTCACAGCGGGCGAAGACCCGATCTTCATAGCCCGCCGTATGGTGATCTTTGCAAGCGAAGATATTGGTCTCGCGCAACCGACCGCGCTCGTGGTCGCCAATGCCGTCTTCCGAGCCTGCGAAACGATCGGCCTACCGGAATGCCGGATTAACCTTGCACACGGGGTAGCGTACCTCAGCCAGTGTAAGAAGGACCGACGGGCCTACAACGCGCTTGGATCAGCAATGAAGGACGTGGAGCAATACGGCAACCTCGCCATTCCCCTCAAGATCAGGAACGCCCCCACTAAGCTCATGAAACAAGAGGGATATGGTGCCGGATACGAGATGTACCCACCAGTTGGCGGGCAGGCGACCGAAAGCTACCTTCCCGAAAAGTTGGCGACGAAGAAGTATTTGGATTAGATTTATCGATATCGACACACACTACAACCTACACGGGTCATAGTCGCCCGCCAGTCTCACTCCATAACTTCTTGAACACTTCGCGCATATTGTGCGCAAGTGTTTTGTCGTGTATCTCTACTGCATAAAAAGGATGTTGACGAGTGACGATCATGACAAGATAGTCGCCACCTACCCAGATTGAGGAGGTAAAAAGCATATCTTTTGAAAATCTCACCTCACGCTCTGGCATCAAGTGACGAGCGAGTATATTTCGTTCCTCAGGCGAGTCATTGCCGACAAAGTTCATCGACACACCCTTTCGTATCGGCTTTGTCCAATACCAATGTATGAATGGTGCACAAACGTCAAGTACCGTATTGTCCTGTACTCCCCACCACGCACTATCGACACTTCGTACGCTTGTTTGCCATTTTGCAATATTGCCAAATAGAAAGTCTTGCAACTCATATTCCTCGACAAAATGAATGCTTGGCACCGGGTACTCTACCTGTGCCGACACCACATTCAGCTCCTTAACAGCCTGCTCTACAACAGCACGTTTTTCCTCAAGTTCGCGCATCGGCCGCTCCACGACCTCGCGCAAGCTCTCAGCGGGAAGTGCCGTAAAGTATAGCGTTTTCCCTGAAAGGTCGTCCGAAACCACCCCTTTACCTTGTAAGCTTTTTGCAACATTGTACACTGTCGCACGATTAATTTTGGTAAGTTTTGCCAGTGTCGCGGGAGTAAGCTTGCCATGTGCTAAAAGTGCGAGGTATACCGTAACCTCTTTTTCATTAAAGCCAAGTTGCTTGAGTGTGTTGTTGGGTGGCATACGTGACATGATATCGTGTTGTCAGAAGTGTGTCAACACATGTTGAACATTATTTGACATATGTACAATATTGATATACAATGCTGTTGTTGTCAATAATTACGGCTTTTCCATAAAGCACGGTATGAAACACGCCACACAATACTCTATCATTACGAATCCTGATTTTGGGTATGCAGTACATGGTCACAATTTGGGTGAAGCATGGTTGGGTACTATGTGCACCGTACTCACACACGGTGTCTCTGAGCCTGACGAAAGTAGAAACCGCATCGCAATCCAAAGCTTTCGAATAAAATCAGACACACAACGGTTGCCTGATATTCTCATAGAGCGGTACGCAAAAAAAGAAAATGTCCAAGCTATGATTGACCTTGTGTTCCACGCTCCAACGATGCGAGATTTTGATATAATCCCAAACTTTCGCGTCGGTGCAAAGAGTTACAAAACACGTATAGAAGAGGGTGATCTACTTGGGTACGTTGTGGATCGTCTCGCCACCATACCTGAGTCAAAGAAAGCGATCATGGTGTTCCCTATGCACGAAGACTACCGTCAGGTGCGCCACAATCACTGGAACGATTACCTGCCCTGCATTGTCTCTATACAGTTTCGTTTACGTCCTGAAGTACAAGGTGTACGGGCACTCAACACTATATTTCATATGCGATCATGGAATATAGACCAAAAAGGTGCGGGAGACCTCACCATCATGGCAATGTTGAATCACATTGTCGGGGAAAAACTTGCCGAGCGTACAGGCTGGCATATTGTACCTGGCACTATCGATGGATTCATTACAGATGTGCATATCTATCAGGAAACAATGTGTGAAGCACAAGCAACAATGCTGGAGTACAGTAAATCATAATCACCCTATGTTTGTTCACACCACTATCCAACAAGTCGAAGAGCAGCGTACACGATGGAACGAGCGCGCCTCCACGTGGGATGCCGACATCAAGCTACCTAATCACTACACTAACTTTGAGAACGGTTATCTTGAGTTTCTAGCTCTTGAACAAAAATTGCTCGCGGGTAGTGCGCAACTCAGCGTTGGACTTGATGCCGCCTGCGGCACCGGCGAAACCTCCACAATACTCGCGCAACATGTAGACAGGTTGTATGTACTTGATATCGCCGAAAAGATGTTGCAGAAAACAGTCGAGAAAGCCCCGAACGCGATACCGCTCCATGCATCAGTCACCGATATACCGCTCGCCGATCAGTCAGTCGACTGCGTGGTGAGCCGCGGGATTGTCGTATCGCATTTGCCTAGAATCCTTGTGCTAAATTTTTTCATCGAAATGGGGCGGCTGGTACGTCTGGGTGGCTTTGTGCTATTCGATTTTCTTTCAAACATCAATAGCGCAGAATTTAGCAACGTATCGCCAAAGATACCATTCTCGGATGTGACCATTGCTGACTTACTAAAAGGACATGGTTTTTCGAACATTACTTTTTACGGTTCTCCCGCAGACAGAGTACGCCGTGTATATGCTGTTCGCACTAGTCAGTAGTATTTCTTATGATAGAAAAATCTGCAGCTGTCATTATTCGAGATCGCGCAGTCCTCTATGTGCGTGAGGTCGGATTTCCTTACCTAATTCTTCCTGGAGGGTGTTTGAAAGTAGGTGAGACGGCGGAAACAGCACTTGCACGCGAATTACGTGAGGAGTTGCGGACCTCTTCACGGATTACCTGTTCGCTTGGAACTGTGTGTGGGAAAGGGTTATCGCACGACGTACCACCGTCCGAGCAGGAGGTGATACTACATCTATTCCTTGTTGATCCACTCGAACAACTACAACCTGCAAATGAGATTGTCGAGATGAGATACGTAACATATTGCACTATCCGGGAGTATCCCATGACACCGATCGGTATCGACACAATTAACAAGCTACATTTTGATGGTCTAATTGATTAGGCCCTGTGGTCTATGGGCAAGTAGTCTTTGTGCGCGTATAAACGAAAACTTGACACTTATACTACAAAATATATACTTTGTAGTATATGAATGAAACAACCGTCATCAGCGTAAAGACAGATAAAAGTACGAAAAACGCTGCTCAAAAGGTAGCGCACGATCTTGGGATACCGCTCTCAACGGTGTTGAATGCGTACTTGCGCCAATTTGTGCGCGATAAAGCCGTGTCAGTACACATGGAACCGAAACTCCTTCCAGAAGTGGAAAAAGAGCTACTGGCCGTTATTAAAGAGGCTCGAGCAGGGAAAAATCTTTCGCCTACATTTTCGTCAATGAAAGATGCTAACGACTACCTTAACAAGCTGTAAGTAAATAGCCCTCCGAAGGCTGCGATCCAGGTGAGGAGTGCTGGGGGCACTCCGCAAGACTCATTGAGGGCTTTTGTGAGTGAGGTACGAACGTAACAAAAGACCCAATGAGTAGACAGTTCCCGTAGGGAAAGATTCCTGGTGTGAGCACAATGAACGTATCTTAATTTTCTTATTTCTTTCAGTGTCGCAAGAAAAAGCACATGTAATGCCTTGACCAGAAAATACTGCATTTCGCTGGCATTTTTACACAACTTGCGGTACGCTACACCCATTGCTCCCATAGTTTAATGGATAGAATATAGCCCTCCGAAGGCTGCGATCCAGGTTCGATTCCTGGTGGGAGCACAAAGCGATCCGACCACTGGTGGCGGAGAGGTTTGTGCCTCCAAGAAAGCTCTGGGAGAGCTTTCGTCCAGGAATCGAAGCCCGATTGAGCATTTTTTGGAGTGTGCGCCACACGAACAAAAAATCCAATCGGGGTACTGAACATGTAATGTTCGATTCCTGGTGGGAGCACAACATAAGCGAAGCGCATGTTGAGCTCCCACAGCGGGCAAACTGCTTTGCCCGCGTCAGGAATCGAAACGCGGAGGTATGTGCCGCCGGCACAGCCGAGCGGGGGTCGAGAGTGCTTAGTGGCACAGTCCGAGGAACGAGGGCGAGCAACTTAGCAACTCGTGACCGATTCCTAGCGAAGTACAAATATCGTTCCTATTTTCCCCTCAATCCCTCGTCGTACGCACCTCATCCTCTGCATCAAAAATATCCTCAAGGAGAGTGAGCAACTCTGCACGCAATGCACCCTCAATTTCTTGTGGAAGGAGATCATCCACAATGGCAAGTATCTGCCCACGTGCTTTCGTGCGAACTTCTTGACCACGTAGGTTGAAATGATTTCTGATCGAATCAAGTTGTATACATATTTCCCGTACCACTTCTTTACTCACCGAAAATCCGGAATCCACAAGTTTTTCTGCAAGCTCGGTGTGCGCAGCCTTAAGTTCAATAATTGGAACCTTATCATGCTCAATGCCATATGCACCATACGCCGCCACTATGATATTTATAAACCGCGCAATACGAAGTGGTCGCGGTTCGCGCTCAGGTGTCGCTAATTTGATTGGACCAGACTCTGGACTATGCATAAATGGCATTATTACACCCGCGCAACCTCAACCACCCTTGTCACCCTCAACCGCTCATTCATCACCACCCACCTATAGATCGCCGGGCTTAGTATCGCCGCAAAGGTCACATTGCCCACAAGGTGAAACAGGGTAAACGGTATCTGCCCCACCAACGCCACCATGAAAGGTTGGTGCCAAAATAGCGGCCCGATCGTAAGGCCCGTGAGTGCGTCATACAGAAGCGTGCCGAATACCGCAAAAATGACGTAATTTTTGGCATTACTTTCTCGATGTTTAAAAAATACATGTGCCAAGGCACCAAGCAAGCCATACGCAAGTGCCGTGATCAGTGTCCAGACCCCCCAGCCACTCGTCACCGCATCGTAGAGCACGATGGAAAGCGTTGCAAACACAAAACCACCCCAAGCCCCAAAACGCTTCGCAAAAGGCATCATGGTCGCCATAACGGGTTCGACATTCGGCACACGAAACGGAAGGAGACGAAGTGCGAAGACAGCCACAAACCCGATAAC
>Ga0172379_10012156_pt1 | contig 10122 bp, 12 predicted proteins | sample GrowelOW334metaG_FD_119756 | JGI IMG/M metagenome (GOLD analysis project Ga0172379, IMG submission 119756) | Groundwater microbial communities from an aquifer near a municipal landfill in Southern Ontario, Canada - Groundwater well OW334 metaG | ecosystem: Environmental > Aquatic > Deep...
CGCTGTCCTATGGTATAATCAGCGATACTCAGGATTTCAACCGAGGCTCCAGTCAAACGGATATTCAAGTTTATGCGGAAATATTTCCCCATACCGATCAGGGAATTATTTCCAGAATCAGAAATTCACGAAAAAACCGCTCCTATTTCACAACCGTTCACCGCTGCATCGAGAACGCCAGAACGTACAAGAAGTTAGCATGGGTATGGATAGGGGATGTGGAGAACGGCGAAATTGTAGCTGAAATGGCCGATTTTCTTCTTTCTTTGGAAAAAATCACCTGGACGCTTGCGCTGGGGCACACCAGCGAGAGAATGTATATCTCTATACGATCTTCCAGCCCTCAGGCAAATTGCGCAGGAGTGATCCACAGGCTTGTTCCTTTCTCGCCATTCACTGTCGGGGGTCATGACCGCTTTGCCGGCGGGTTTATCCTCCTTGACAGCACTTCGGGTATCCATGAAATGACAGAATTCCTCAACGAACGCTTTATACGGCATATTCTGCATATCCCCGTTTCACAGCCATTACCGATTGGAACACGAATAATAGAAAAACAACCTGTTCAACAGAGCCAGAAGTAAAAAAGATTCCAACCCACGGTCGTTCATCCTATGAAACTTTATTAGAATGAGATTCCCCTGTCCTCTTTTCTTATTTCAATCCACCTCATAACACAAATATTTGAAAATTGTTACGTTCTTCGACCAATTCTTTGGTGTATATTGATGCCGTTGTTTTTATATTACAGAAAATTTGTGTCAATAGATAGTGTTCATATAAACATTTTCGATTCCTTTGCGATAGTGCAAATGAACTTAACGAACCTACTGTTAAAAAACATACGGAGAAAATCATGGATAAAACCGCAACAACACTTTTAAAATACATTAACGACGGGGGGCCTGCCATTATGTGGCCTCTGGTGATTATGTTCATTCTTGCTGTTGCCATAACCATCTGGCGGCTTGTTGTCATACTCATCGCCCTGTTTAACACAAGGTCACTCTTCCGCAAGGTTTACATCGCTTTGCAGAACAAAGAGAACGGACTTGAAAAGGCATCCGAAATCTGTGCCGGTACTCCCGGCCCGGCGGCTTCCATCATTCATGCCGGTCTTTCACGGGCGCATCTTGGGGTCGAACATGTGGAGAAAGAGGTGCAGAACGCGGGTGCGGTGGAGATGGCATTCCTCGAAAACGGACTGGTCTGGCTTGCCACTATTGCAAATATTGCTCCCCTGCTCGGTTTTTTTGGAACTGTAGTGGGAATGATCATGGCATTTCAGTCAATTGCAGCAGCCGGAGATGTTGAACCTACTGTAGTCGCCACAGGCATTTCGATAGCGCTTATAACCACTGCGGGCGGTCTCATTGTTGCAATGCCGACCCAGATTGCTTACAACCTGTGTGTCTGGCTGATAGACCGGATAGTTGTCAGTCTGGATGAGAACTCCACAAAACTGGTCAATACACTGATCGATCTGGGGTATGACAGTAAAAATGAAAAATGACATTTCCCATCCTCGACTTTAACAAAAGGCGCACGTTTATTACTAGTTTTTACACAGGCTGATAGAAACCATGATACATAAAAGACGGACATTATTATCTGCTTCCATCCCGACATCATCGATGGCGGATATAGCATTTCTCCTGATCATTTTCTTCCTGGTTACAACTACCTTTTCCATGGACAAAGGATTGGGATTGACTTTGCCGCCAAGCGGTACAAAAACCACAGTCCCGAGCGTTAACATCGCCAGAGTCTGGATCGATACTACCGGGAAAATCACCCTTGACGACCGGGAAGCAACTCTCGATGAACTGGGCAGCAGAATTAAAACACTGACCGGAAAAAATCCAAATATTATCGTTTCGATAAAAACCGCTTCGGATGCACGATATCAGAGTTTCGTGGATGTTATTGATGAAATTAAAAAGGCGGGAAACGACAAGATTTCTATTGCCGAACCGGATTAGCACAGGGAGAAGGGCATGGCCCATATACAATCCAGATTTTCAAGAAGAAACCGGATTTCAGAGGGAATATCCACAGGTCCGCTGGCCGATATCTCATTCCTTCTTATCATATTTTTCATGGTAACCACTGTTTTTGTCGTATACCGTGGATTCCCCGTTGATCTCCCGCCGGCGCAGAAGATCGATGCCCTGCTTGGCAAAAGAAACTTTGTCAATATCTGGATCGATCCGCAGGGAAGGATTATGGTGGATGAATTCGACACCCAGCTTCCCCAGGTTGGGAACATTGTCAAAACAAAGCTGACCATGAACCCCAGAATTGTTGTCCTGGTCAAATCCGATCGAAACACCCCGTACCGGCTGATATCGGGAGTGATCGAAGAATTGAAAAAAGCAGATGCCCTGCGAGTTTCCTTTATAGCGCGAGAGGAAAAATGAAACAAAAACCGGTAATCGTTGTTCTTGACGGATATACCCTCAATCCGGGCGATTTAAGCTGGAAAGACATTGAATCGATCGGCCGGTGCACAGTATATGACCGTACAGCTCCGGAAGATGTGCTGCGTCGTTGTGAAAAAGCCGATGTTGTTCTCACCAATAAAACTCTCCTTTCGCGCGAGACCATATTTGCTCTCCCTCGCCTGCGTTATATCGGGGTAATGGCCACCGGATACAACGTTGTTGATCTTGAAGCCGCCGGCGAACGCGGCATTCCTGTGACCAATGTACCTGTTTATGGGACTCCGTCTGTGGTGCAGATGGTGTTCGCCCTCCTTCTCGAGATGACCCAGCATGTGGCTTACCATGCCGAAACGGTACGGAACGGGCGATGGGCATCAAGTGTGGATTTCTGCTATTGGGACACGCCTCTTATCGAACTTCAGGGATTATTCATGGGCATTGTCGGTTATGGCAGGATAGGCCGCTCGGTTGCCGGAATAGCCCGTGAGTTCGGAATGAATGTGCTGGCTGCTGACTTGGTTCCGGTGAAGCATGAGGAGGCAGGAATAACATTCACCGATATCGACGATCTTTTTCGGCGTAGCGATGTTGTAAGCCTTCACTGCCCTCTGACCTCGGAATCACGGGAAATGGTCAATAAACAGCGGATTGGACTTATGAAGAAAACCGCTCTGCTTATTAATACCGGACGAGGCCCGCTGGTAAATGAAAATGACCTTGCCGAAGCGCTGAATACCGGACGAATTGCAGGCGCCGGTCTCGATGTGCTCTCCGTTGAACCGCCAAATGACGATAATCCGCTTCTTTCCGCTAAAAACTGTATTATCACTCCTCATATTGCCTGGGCTACTCGTGCTGCCCGTCAGCGCCTGATGAACATGGTAGTGGAAAATGTCATGGCGTTTCTGACAGGCAAACCGATAAACGTTGTGAACGGGATAGCCAGGGGCAATTAAGCTGCATATTGCATCCGTACCTGCTTGCAAAGCAGTGCGTTACGAACGATATAGAGTCGTGCAGAAATAAAAAGAAACGTGGAAAGGGTATAATACGAAAACAATCTTCAAAGGATGCCAGGGGTGTATTCTAATCCCTAAAAACCGGAAATACAAACCGTGAGGTAAAAAAAAACCGCTGTTTTATTTTTTCACTATTGTTTCAATCCGGTTGATAATTTGATCAGAAACACGATCAACATCTTTTACCTTTGAAGGACTTGTTATCGCATCAAAAGGTTTTTTTATCACAACATGCGGATCCCCGGAAGTGATAACGAAGAGAATGTTATCGGCCCGGTTATGTTTTTTATAATAGGAGATTGCGTGCCCTGGAGTATGCCACATCCAGAGTTCAGCCATATACACTATCGCAGCATAATCTTTTGGAGAGTAATGATTCGCATTCTTCGTCCGGTCGCTGACAACCGAATATCCTCTGCTTTCAAGAGACTTCGAAACTTTCTCAACAACTGCCTTTTTGAATTCTTTTTCGTTGAAAAGAATACAGACTACATTGCCGCCTTTCACAACCTGCCCCTGAGGTGATGGCTTCCCGCCGCAGCCAGTTATGGCAAAAACGAAAAGAACGAGCAGGAATACAATGGGAATATTTTTCATCGAGGCCGCCGTTATAGCAGTTAATGGAGAGAATTGATTCATAGAATCATCTCCAGACTGAAATATATGTGTCGAACAGTATGTATTTTTTGATTTATTCGCGGCTTTTCGGCATAGATTTTAAAAAGGCAAAAACTGTATATCTAATCTGAACCGATTTTATTGCTTAAAAATTATGATCTATTCTCAACCGGAGGTTTTTTCCTCATAAAAAAGATTCCTGCTGCAAGAATGATTACGATCATGATAACGATCGGCAATACTCCTGATTTCGGCTTTGAAGTGGGCGAATTTTGCAGCTCTATCCGTACACTCAGAGTAGTTCCATCTTTAATGGAATACGAGGCTAACGTATTCTTGTCCTTTAATACCTTATTCCCCACATAAATAGCCTGGTTCAGATAACTTATTTCAGTGATATTAAATATGTTATCCTTCAATTTTTTTACCGTGTCTTCGGGATTTGCGTTGATCTTAAGAGTTTGTCCCGTTGAGAGTACCACATTCAGTTCCATCGCTGAAGAAACATGTATCAACATTATCATGGAAAAAATACCGACTAAAAGACTGATGACGATCCTGTGATACTTTCTGTTCATGAGATCCTCCACTTAATGATTGATTTAACGCTTAAAATTCTTAACAGTTGAGCTCATTGCAAAAGTCGTTTTGGAAACGAAAAAATGATAAGTTTTATTACTTCAGCCCCCTAACCCTCAATCCCTTTCCCCCAAAGGGGGCAAGGGACATTGTTGCTCCACCGCGTTTTCCTGCCCCCTCCGGGGGAAGGATGTCCGGAGGACAGAAAAGGGGCTGCCTTCAAAAAAAGACTTTTGCAATTAGCTCAGTTATAATTGAAAATACACATTTTTTTCTCATTATACAATTACTTCATAAAAAAAAATAAAAAACCGGGCAGAATGTATCTGTCCGGTTTTTGATATTTCCATTATTAGTGAGGTTATTTCACTTCAACCTTTATCTCTTTCGGTAAAGCTTTTTCAGTCTTCTGCATCGCCAGAGACAGTATTCCATCTTTGTACTCTGCTGAAATCTTGTTTTCATTAATTGTGTCAGAGAGTGAAAAAGAACGTTCAAATTTACCGTAGCGACGTTCTACACGTGTAGTTTCACCTTTTTCAAACTTTTTCTCCTGTTTACTCTCTCCAAAGATTGTAAGCATTCCATTCTTGACCTCAACTTTGATATCTTCTCTTTTCATGCCGGGAAGTTCTATATCAACTATCACTTCCTTTTCGGTTTCCTGGATATCAGTTCGAGGGCTCCAAACGACTTCATCGATTTTCTCCACAGGAAAGCCATAGAAGAATCTGTTCAGTAAATCATCAAACGCCGGCCCTGTAAGAGAACCTTTTCTTGACCAGACCTCAGGTAACATATGCACCTCCTATTTTTTTAATGAAAAGCCTGTCAGCAAACTATCAGGCTTTCAGGATGATTATGCTTCTTTTTTGGAGTTCCAGAATCAGAACACTACCAAAGGAAGAAGCTTTATTAACAGATTTTGTTTCAACCCCTCATTTCATAACATTGCAACAACAAATTTACCAAAACAAAATATCCACTTGCTCTTTCAATAGTATTATCAAACAAAAAGTGTGCCAAATAATCATCATATAAACCATAACGCTATAACTATTGAATTACCAACCAGTTAAAAAATTCATCAAAGAATATTGTATTTGCTGGAATCAGGCTGGAAGTTCGTTCGCTGTTAAAAATAGACTGCCACAATTATGCTGCTATGCAATATTTGCATAGTTAACTCTTGCAGAAGTCATTCATAGAGAGCATTTCATTACATATTATATATAATGATTTTATAGCAAATAATAGTGGAAGTTATAGCGGAATATTCGGGGACAGCCATGGTATGCCATATTGGCATAGATCAAAAATATATTTGGCAGTACAAAGCTATTTCGGTTTCGTCAGGGTACTATTACCTTTAAAGAGGAAGGATGAACGGTTACCTGCAAAGTAGCTTCCCCTGAAAACACTTCTCCATCGACATGGTATATACCCTGCTGTTCCCGTTGAATTCGAAGAGATTTGAATTCAAAGTATTCAAGTTCTTTTATTTTCTGAACAGAACCTTCAAACAATCTTTTTATAGCATCCGGCGCTTTAAAAATACTGATTTTAGGTATAATCACCGCAATCAGTTTACCGTTCGATGGATTGGCCTGGGGAGCGATGACAGCACCTGCTCCATACTGCGGGGCGTTGGAAATGGTGAGTGCAAAAATATTTCGAGTAAATTCCTTGCCGTTGATCTGGAAAACCACTTTTTCAGTACGCTTTGTGAAATAATTTTTCACCGCCAGGATGAAATAGGATAACACGCTGCGCTGACTTCTTTTCTTCTTATTAAAATCGAGCGAAATGTTTGCATCAAAACCAATACCGGCTGTGGATACAAAAATATGTGATCCAATTTTTCCTGTATCGATTGTTAACGTTTTATTGGCATCGAACATTTTGACCAGACCATCCATATCGAACGGTATGCCAAGACTTCTTGCCAGCCCGTTTCCTGTTCCCAACGGGATAATACCCATCGGCAGTTTATTACCTATAAGACCTGAGGCCACATCGTTAACAGTACCATCACCGCCTGCTGCATAAACAGCATCATAACCTTCAAGCGCTGCCCGTGAGGAATGCTTTTTCCCAAGATCGGGTTTCAATATATAAGTAATATCGGCGTTCCCACCATTTTTCCGGATGTGGGAAATTATACCGTCGACTACTTTTCTTTTTTCTTTATCGATCCCCACAAGGGGATTTGCAACAATGAGTACTCTCATTATGACTACAGTTTGAATACCTTTCTTTTCCGTATGCCTTTCATGGCATTTCTTGTGTCTATTATAATGTCGGCATTCTCAGCTATCAGCTTGTAGTTAAATGCCGCATGGTCTGTCAGGATTAGAACCGCATCCGCCTTTTTCAGTGTTTCCGCATCAGGATGATCGATGCAGGGATATTCCTTACCATCGATGGAAAACCTTGAAACATGGGGATCAAAAATGGTAACCTTTGCATGTTTTTTTTTGAGAATTCTGATAACATCGATAGCCGGGGACTCCCTTGTATCACCAACATTAGCTTTGTAAGCGACACCAAGCACAAGGATACGAGAACCATTGAGCGGTTTTTTTACCTTGTTGAGTGCAAAATCCACTTTAGTGACCACAAAATGAGGCATCAAGCTGTTAATTTCGCCTGCCAGATCGATGAACCGTGTATAAAATCCATACTCTTTCGCTTTCCAGGACAGATAGAACGGATCAACCGGGATACAATGTCCTCCGAGGCCGGGACCGGGATAAAAAGGCATAAAACCGTAAGGTTTCGTGCTTGCAGCTTCGATGACCTCCCAGATATCGATGTTCATACGATCGCAAAGGAGAGCAATTTCATTGACCATGGATATGTTGACAATCCGAAAAATATTCTCGAGAAGTTTCTCCATTTCCGCTACCCGAGGCGAACTGACTTTATAAACAGAAGGAACGATAGTTTTATAGAGCAGCGCGGCAATATCAGTACAGCGTTGAGTTTTACCTCCTACTACCCGGGGAACTGTGCGGAAATCGAACTCTTTGTTGCCGGGATCGATGCGTTCGGGCGAAAAGGCCAGAAAAAAATCCTTCCCCACTTTTTTCCCTCCCCTCTCCAGCATCGGCAGTGTAATTTCTTCGGTTGTTCCGGGATACGTAGTGGATTCTAGCACAATAAGTTGAACGTGTTTCATATACTGCGCTACTCTCTCCGAAACGGTGGAAAGGTAGGAAATAACGGGAATTTTATGCTCATCGATAGGTGTCGGAACACAGATCGTAACACAGTCGGCATCGCCAAGACGGCTGAAATCGGTAGAAGCGGACAGTTTTCCTGAAGATACAATTTTCTTTAGTTCTTCCGAAGAAATATCCTCAATATAGGATTCCCCCCGATTAACTGCATCTACCTTTCTCTCCTGTATGTCAAGGCCGATCACTCTGAAACCGGCAGCAGCGAATGCAACCGCGAGAGGCAGCCCAACATAACCAAGCCCCGCAACAGCAATAAGCGCACTTCTTTCCTTAATTTTTTCCTCAAGCACTGCAATCTACCCGGATGAATCGTATGATATTTTAAAAAGATTTGCAAAGGTATAGTATAATTAAATAAATAGGTCACCAGTTAGAGAAAAAAAGAGAGCCGGAAAACATCCTTTATAGTAACAAAAATAGAGAAAGAAATAAGAAAGGAAAAGGGTTTATTTTTCTTTAGCATTTTTTTCTTGACTCTCTCCAAGCTCAACTGTATCATATGATGTAATTCGAGCAAAGCGCTCGAAGATTTTTTTTGCCTGTTTCAGAGGGATAGTATGTCGGTAAAAATTGTTGTCGGTTCCCAGTGGGGAGATGAGGCAAAAGCCAAAATCGTTGATTTTCTTGCTGTTGACGCGGATTATGTTGTTCGTTTCCAGGGGGGAGCGAATGCAGGTCATACGGTTATTGTCGGGGGGAATGAATTTATATTCCACCTTATCCCTGCTGGAATTATGTACCCGGATAAAATATGTGTTATCGGAAACGGTGTAGTACTCGACCCTTCAGCGCTTATGAACGAAATCGCCGAGTTGAAAAACAGGGGTATAGATGTTGATGGCAGGCTGTTTATTAGCCAGAAAGCACACGTAGTCATGCCCTATCACAAGATGCTCGATCAGGCCGCGGAAGAATACAAGGGTAAAAATTCCATCGGTACCACGGGAAGAGGCATTGGCCCGGCATACCGTGACAAAGCTGCACGGGTCGGTATTCGTGTTGTGGATCTTCTGAACCGTGATGTGCTCAAAGAAAAGCTTGAAATCAATATCAGGGAAGCCAATGAAATTCTGACCAAGATTTACGGGTATGAGCCATTGAATGTCGATGAAACAGTGGAGGCATTCCAGGAGTTCGACCGTAAAATCGATCCGTATGTAAAAGATGTTTCGGTCCTCCTTCATGACGCAATGAAAGCGGGAAAGAATATCCTCTTCGAAGGAGCGCAGGGAGCCCTGCTCGATATAGATCACGGAACATATCCCTATGTGACATCTTCCAACACCATCGCCGGCGCAGCCTGCATAGGCACAGGCATAGGCCCAACCAGCATAGACGAAGTTATCGGTGTGATGAAAGCCTACACCACCCGTGTGGGAAATGGTCCCTTCCCGACTGAGTTCGAAGGTGAATTTGCGCAGATGATCCGTGACATCGGAGGTGAATACGGCGCAACCACCGGGCGTCCAAGAAGATGCGGCTGGTTTGACGGCATCATCGGCCGGTATGCCGCGCGTATCAACGGACTCAGTTCTCTTGCGGTTACCAAGCTGGATGTTCTCGATGCCCTGACGGAAATAAAAATATGCACGGGTTACCGGCATGGAGACAGGATTCTTGATAATTTTCCTGCAGACATCACTGTACTGGGGAAAGCCGAGCCTGTCTACGAAACCCATAAGGGGTGGATGGCTTCGACCAAAAACATCCGTCAATACGAAGACCTTCCCGTCAATGCGAGGTCTTATCTTAAACGGATAAGCGAAATTGTAGAAACACCTGTCAAGTATGTTTCAATCGGTTCCGACCGGGCACAAACCATCAAGGTTTGATCGATGAAAATTCAGGATAAATCAGCTCTGGTACTCGATCCTTCCGACAACGTTGCCACCGTTCTCACCGATGTCAAAGCCGGAGAACCAGTAATCTTGAAAGGTACGGAGAACAGTATAGTCTCCGCAGAAAAAATCCTCTTCGGCCACAAAATCGCTCTCCGGACTATCCATACAGGGGAAAATATTGTTAAATATGGCCAAAAGATCGGGACTGCTGCTTCCGATATTCAACCCGGAGCCTGGATTCACCTTCAAAACATGGTAAGTTCTCTCGACGCCGATTTCCGCAAAAGGATTGAGAAATGAATGATCCGATTATCGCCAGGGGCTGGTTGAGACCGGATGGCTGGAAGGGTATTAGAAACCATGTGGCGGTAGTATTCAC
>Ga0172379_10012157_pt1 | contig 10121 bp, 6 predicted proteins | sample GrowelOW334metaG_FD_119756 | JGI IMG/M metagenome (GOLD analysis project Ga0172379, IMG submission 119756) | Groundwater microbial communities from an aquifer near a municipal landfill in Southern Ontario, Canada - Groundwater well OW334 metaG | ecosystem: Environmental > Aquatic > Deep...
AATCCGGCGATGCCGGCGAGCGACAGGGTGACCGGCTTCAGGGCGTAGAAGAAGAGGAGCAGGCCGAGCACGATAAAGAGCAGGGCCAGCCAGCCGCTCAAAACCTTCATCTCATTAAATATATAGAAGATCAGGCCGATGATGATAATCATCATGACCAAGGCGAGCCAGAGGGGCAAGGCCTTGAAGATGGCCAGGATGGTCAGGCCGTAGACCGCGAGCGAAACGACGGCCAGAAGGCCGGGCAGGCGGTAATAGAGGATCATGAAGATGGAGACCAGGAGTAGACCGATCAGTCCGGCGCGCAGGCTGTTGTTGATGGATTCCAGACCGAGACTGGCTTCCACGGTCTTCTGGGAGATCAGGGTGACCGGCACGGGCAGAGCGCCGGAGTTCAGGCGCGTGACCAGAAGCTTGGCTTCTTCCACGCTGAAGCTGCCGGAGATGGAAGCCTGGCCGCCGGTAATTTTCTCGTTGACGTTCGGCACGCTGATCGGATAGCCGTCCAGGAAAATAGCGACCGGCTGGCCGATATTGCGGGCGGTGATGTCCTCAAAGAGCTGGGACCCCTCGTCATTGAACTCCAGAGAGACTTCGGGCGAACCGTCGTTGGGATTGAACTGGACGGAAGCGCGCTTCAGATACTTGCCGGTAAGCTCGGTATTCTTCCAGTCTTGCGTCAAGCTGACTTCGGTAGAAGTGCCGCCGGTGGTGGTAGAGCTGAAGTCCTGTTCCTTGAATTCGAGGATCGGAGTTTCGCCGATCATCTTGATGGCCTCTTTCACGTCCTTGATGCCGGCCAGCTCGGCGATGATGCGATACTGCCCGTCCAGGCTCTTGTTCACCTGCACGACCGGCTCGCTCACGCCGAAAGCGTTGACGCGGCGCTCGATGACGTCGCGCGCGGATTCCAAAGCGCCGTCGCGGTCGGCCGCGGGAATGTTATCCACGTTAGCCTGATAAACCAGATGAGAACCGCCCTGCAGGTCGAGGCCGAGCGTGAAAGGAATCTCCGGCAGACTCGGCAAGACGACGATATTATTGGTCCGGGCAGCCAGAGCACCGGCGAAACGGCTGTAGAAGTTACCGCCGGCGGCAACACCGACCAGGAGCGTGAAAATCACGAGCAGGCCGAGAATCCAGCTGGCCTTGGCGCGGGCCGAAAGCCGGGAAAATTTTTCCATGAGTGTCATATTTTGATTATGAAGAAAGCGGAGGCCCGCTTACTGGACTTATCTTAGGACAAGCGCCGGGAAAAATCAAGGGGAAATCTTCAGTAAATATCCGGACAATCTTTACAAAAAGCGGATTTGGTTTTATAATGTAAAAACGATAAATCATCTAAAAACTCAACAAATATGCCGTTAATACCCACCGTCATCGAAAAAGAAGGCCAGATCGAGCGCGCCTATGATATCTATTCCCGCCTGCTGAAGGACCGCATCATCTTCTTGGGCGAGCCCATCGACGACCACGTCGCCAATATCGTCATCGCCCAGTTCCTCTTCCTGGACGCGGAAAACAAGGACGCCGACATCAAGTTCTACATTAACTCCCCGGGCGGTTCGGTTTCGGCCGGTCTCGCGATCTACGACACGATGCAATATATAAAGTCTGACGTGTCCACGATCTGCGTCGGGCTCGCCGCTTCCATGGCTTCAGTTTTATTGGCCGCCGGACAGAAAGGCAAGCGTTTCGCCTTGCCCAACAGCGAAGTGATGATCCATCAGGTCGCGGGCGGCGCCGAAGGACAGGCTTCCGACATCAAGATCCGGGCGGAACACATCTTGAAGATCAAGGATCGCATGAACAAGATCCTGGCTCTCCATACCGGCCAAAAGATCACGACCGTGGAACGCGACAGCGACCGCGATAATTACATGATCGCGGAAGAAGCGCTGAAGTACGGCTTGATCGATAAGATCCTCGGCCTGAAATAAGATGCGAATCCAAAGCGAGAGGACAATCTTTTCCTGAAAATGATAAAACTCCCCGTCCGGGGAGTTTTTTGTCGGCCGGGAAATCGGCACAGGCGTCGTTACCGGGCTAATCGCCGATATCGGCGATGAAAGAATCAAAATTATCAACCATCATCCTCATGATATTCGGGTAGGCGATGCGACCCGCCGCATTAGGGATATAAGATACTATATAAATTAAATAGCGAGAGCCGTCAGTCAGATAAAAATTCAACCCGTCTGCAGAGACGATGCCCTGCCAGCGGCAGGCAATTTCTCCGCTCGGGCAGCGGTCAATCAGATTATCCGAAGAAATAACAGAATCCGAGAACATCTTATTATACCAGACTGCGATATCTTCGTAATCAGAATTTTCCTGAGCGGTTACTTGAATCAAGGCTCCGTCTGGTGCCGTGAAAATCACGGTCGTGTTGTTGCCAAGCGTCTGGACCGGCCAAGACTTAGGCGACAGAATTTCATAATGGAAGCCGCCAAACGAGTAGCTATTAAGGTTTAGGGACGCGCTTTCCGCCAAGCGGCCAGTGCCAGCCGGGTCATATCCGGAGCTAATTTCCGCCAAATCCTGATAGCCATCGCCATCCGTGTCTGTAGAAGTGGCGGAAGTTCCCAGTATCAATTCTTCCTGATCATTCAAACCGTCATTATCGCTGTCCGGCCAGACCAGGAACTCTGGCGTGGCGGTCGCGACGTCGTCGGTTCCTGAGGCATCAGCCGCGCCAGTGCTGGTAGCCGTATCCAGAGGAACGGCATCCAGGCCGGAATCGGTCGTCGTCGCGTCGGGAGAAACCGGAATGACAGCCGCCGCCTCCTGATTCGCAGCTGGAGCGGTCTGGTCGCCAGAAACCGGCGCTTGGCCGCCGACCGGAGGCTTGATGATGAAGATGTAGCTCAGATAGACCAGGGCGCCGATGAAGACCAGCCCGCCCGCCATGATCACGATGCCGATCGTCTTATGGGTAGGCTGGCCCGATTCCGCGTCCGCGCCGCCACGCGCCGGCGACTCTGCTGCGGCCGGGGCGCTCGACTGATCGGACAGGCGCGGCCGGAAAGACGGCAAAGAGAGTCCGGAAGAAGCCGCGCCGGAGAATTTTGCCGGACCGGGCATGTTATGGACAATCAGATCCTGACTGACCGCGGCGAGGGCGCCGTCTTCAGCTGCGGCTTCTATTGTCTTGTCCTTTTTACGGCCGAACATAATTTAGCCAGAATTTAATTATGACCAGAAAATGGCAAGCGCCGCGAGCGCCAGGAGCCCGAAGATCAGCAAGGCTAAAAATAGCCATTTGAAGAAATGGCTACTTCCGGTCTGCGGCATGGTATGTAAGCTCAGGAAGAGGCGGGGGCGGGCTTTCGCGGGCGCGACCCGCGGCCGGACCGTTCCCTTGCTGCTTAGACTGCTGCTCAGCATAAAGCTTTATTGTCCCGGCGTCGGGGCTCCGGGCAGCTTGCCCGGGCCGTTCGGATCATAGCCGGAGGCGACTTCGCTGCCGTCCGAATATGTATCGCCGTCCGTATCGGGGATGAGCGGGTTGCTCTTATAGATCTTGAGTTCTTCGTAGTCGCCCAAAGTATCGGCGTCGGTGTCGGCCAGCAAGGGGTTGGTGCCCGCCGCGGCTTCTTCCGCGTCGGTCAGGCCGTCGTTGTCGGTATCGGTCAGGACGGGCGCCGAAGTGGTGGCGAGATCGCCGTCCGCCGGCGTGGTGGTAGCGGTAGTAGTGGTGGCGAGATCGCCGGTGTCAGCGGGAATATCGGCGGCGGGAATGTCAATAACGACGTTACCCCCGGCCGGAGTGACGTTTCCGGACGGCACGACCGGCGCGTTGGCTGCGGGAGCCGGCGCGGGCTTCATGAACTTGCTGTAAGCGAGGTAGCCGCCGAGAATGACAATCAGCGCAACGATAACGATGATGATGATCTTGAACCATTTATCGTTCTGACCCGCGACTTCTTCGGACGCGACAGGGACACCCGACTCTTCCGAAGTCAGTCCGACCCGCTGCGCCGCTATTTCCGGAGCCGGACCGCCGGCCGGAGCGGCCGCCTTGTCGGTCTCCGCGAAGATGTCGTCGACTGCCTGGCGATTCTGGCCGCCGTTGCTTACCTCATTGAACATATTTTTGTCGCGAGATTATTAATATCTAAATTATAGCGGATTATTCCGCCGTCGGCAATTTCTGCTGCGGACTGACGGAACCGACGAGACCGGGGTCATCCACCACTTCGCCGTCGGTCCGGATGATCTTATAGACGACATTGTCGCCGCTCGCGTCCTGGAAGATCTGGACGGGACTGTCCGTAGCGATGCCCAGAGGCGCCTGTTCGGAGAGATCCAGGAAGGCGGGGGAGCCGGGCAAGCTGGTCTTCAGAGGCTTCTCGACAATGGGCTGACCGTCGGACGGCAGGGATGTCTGCGCGCGCCAGAACCAGGCGGCGGCAGTGAAAACTATAATCATCAAGATCACTAAGCCGATTACGATAATTTTATGATTCCTGGTCATACGCTAAAACGCTAAAAGATTAATTGTTCGTATCGCCGCAGCCGACTCTGTTGCAGAATTCACACCTGGTGCCACCGGCGGCACAACGATAACGGGCGCTGCAGCTGCCACAGTTTCCGCCGCAGCCGTCGCCGCCGCAAACCTTGCCGCTGCAATTGGGCACGCAAGCACCGCCGCAGTTGCCGCCGGCATCGCAGGTCTGCCCGGACGGGCAGGCGCCGGAACAAACGCCGCCGCAGCCGTCGCTCTGGATGCCGCCGCATTTGCCGTTACAATTGGCCGGACGGGGATCGACAGAGGCACAGGCACCCATGACGCCGCCGCTGCAGGTCTGAGTGGCGGAAACGGCACAGGTTCCGAAGTTCCTGGTACAGCCCTCCCAAACGCTATTGTTAGAATGCGTACAGACGGCGTTCCACTGGTCGGGGTTGGTACAGGTATCGGTGGTACAGACATTGCCGTCATCGCAAGCCCAGTCGCCGACGCAAGCCGGCGCGATACATTGTCCGACATCGCTGCAGCGCTGGCCTCCGGTGCAGGAGCCGCAAGAGTTGCCGCAGCCGTCGTCGCCGCACTGCCGTCCGTCGCAGCGCGCTTCACATTTCACATAACAGAGGCCGGACCAGATGCCGGTGTTGCAATAATCGGCGCTATGCGTGGCCAAGCAATTGGCATCGGCCGCGCCATAAGTGGTGTAGTAGCGGCATTTGTTGGGGTTGACGGCGAGAATGCAACCGGTGACGGAACAAATCTTCGTATCGGGCTTGGCAATCCGACCCAGGAACCACTGGCTCTTGGTGTTGGCGGCGTCGGAAGGATCGAGCGGGCTCAGGCTGGTAGCGGAAGGCCTGTCAGAACAGTCGATATTATAGGCGCTGTCGATGTTCATCTTGATGAGACAGGGGCGGTCGAGATAGGTTTCCGACTCGCTGGGCGCCTGATACCAGCCGGCCGGATCGATCTGGCAATACTGCAGGGAGGTATCGAAGGCCGTGCAGGTAGAATTGCAGCGGGCATTGCCGATAAAGCCGCCGGTCACCCCTAAGACCGCGTTGCAGCTTCTTTCTTCGCCGCTGCTCGCGCAGGCGTTATTCGGCTTGCCGCCGATAGTAACAAGACCGCAAGCGCCACCGCAACCATCGGATTCGCCCGCGCATTTACCGTTGCATTGCGGCACGCAGCACTGGTTGTTGGTGGCGGCGGAACAGACTTTCGTCGCCGCGGCGCAGGCGGCGTTATCCGTCCGGTCGCCGCAAGAGCCGCCGCAACCGTCCGTACCGCAATCCCGGTCGGCACAGCGGGGCCGGCAGATGCCCAGATTAGCCAGGCTGTAATTATAAGTGAGGCGGCAGTAGAAAGCCGAGGGGCTGGCCGCGGGCACCTGGCCCCAAGCGTAGGGCAGGAAAGGATCGTTGACGGTTTTGCCGGCGATATTGACCTGAGCCAGGGGACTGACCAAACCGGCGTTGGCCGCGGGGATGATGACCTTAGCCAGAGAAAAACCGGATTCTACGAAATTATTTTCTGGCCAATTATAGCCACCGTTGGTCTTTTCGGCCGACGGATCGTAATTGCTGGATTCCAAGAACGGTCCGGGCGAAGCGTCGGCGGCGCAGCTCAGGCGGGAATTCGTAGTATCCAGGACATCGTAAGGATCATCGACCGGACCGACGACGATCCGATAGGCGAGGCCGGACGGGCCGCTCGCGACATGCGACCAGAAAGCGAAGACATTCTTGCCCGCCAAGAGATTCTTGGTCACGCTGCCCTGATTGGGCCAGGTCGCCCGATACTCGCGCCGGCCGTTGAAATAAACGACGCTCTCCTCCTTGGTGACGGCCGTCACGGTCGCGGCGCACTCGCCGCAATCTTCCGCGCACTTCCAGCAGCTCTCACGGCTCTGCCCGTCAATCTTCAGCTGGCAGTAGCCGTCGCCGCAATAGCCGCCGCCCTGGAGGGGTGATTTGAAAATGCACTGATCGTTGGTCAGGATGGGGTTCGGCGTACTGCCGCCGCTCGTGCAGCCGTATTGCAGGTTGATGTTGCTGTCGGCGGGAGTGTTCGTCGTGCCGGCGGCACCGTCGCAGTCCTCGCGTCCGTCGTTATATAGGCCGCCGCGGCCCTCCGAATTCGGAGACTGCTTGGTGTTGTCGCCGCAGAAGCTGTTGACGCTGAGATTGAAAGATTTCTGGGATCTGGTGCCGTACTCGTTGACGGCCGTCACGGTAATCGCGTGGCTGCCGACCATCGAGAGGCGGGGCTGTCCGGAGATGACGAAGAGGTCGCCGCCGGCCGCGATGGCTTTCTCCCAGATCCAGTCGCGCAGGCTGGTCAAGGCGCCGGCCAAGAAGCCGCCGGAACGGCGTTCGCCGGCAACGACCGTCGGCACGATAAGATCCAGGTTATCGGGCAAGCCGGTCACCGAATAGGTGATGGAATGTCCTCCCTGTTCCCGTCCGCCCAGTTCGCAGCGGTAAGTCTGGCCGACCCGCGCCGTAACGGCGCAATTGAAATCTAAACGGGGCGGCGTCACCTTGAGCTTGATATTGAAATCCTTGCCGGCGCTCTTGCCATACCTATCCGTCACGGTCAGATGGTACACCAGAGTGGTATCCTGAGTGAAAACATTGCTCATTGAAATCTGGCCGCGGAGACTGACCTCATACTTGCCGCCGCCCAAGTCGGCAAAGCCGGGCGTCAGGCCAGCCAGGGCGCCGGCCGGACCGGATACCCTGGTCACGGAATAGGAGGTGCTGGGGTTGCTCAGGTTGTTGCTGTAAAAATAAAGCTTATAGACGAAAGGAACTTCGGGATCCAGGACGTACTCGACGTTCTCGGCGTCCAGAGTGATTGCGGAGGACGAGATGACGATCGGTACGGTCGCCGACAGCGTACCGCCCTGGCCGTCGTCGATGAGCAGGCTCAGGTTATAAGTGCCTGGCTGGCCGGCGGTCGCGGCATAAATCTTCTTCTGATTGGGGTTGCTGGTATCCTGCAAGACCGGCGGCCGGTTCGAGCCGGCGTTCCAGGTGCCCCAGAAAGCCGGGCTCTGATTGACAATCGTCCATTTCAAGGGATTGCCTTCGCTATCGACGACTTGGATGAAGCCGTTGAAAGGCTGATTAGCTTCGCCCGTGAGCGACTGGCTGATGATGCGGGGGGCGGAGTTCCCTGCTTCGCCGCCGACCATGACGCCGGCCGCGGAGACGCAGGCGGAATCCGTCAGGTCGAAGGGATAAAAATTATAAGCAGGAGATGCATCCCGGCTTTCCAGAGTCGCACAGATATCATACTTAGAGCCGTTGGCGTCGCTGGCATAAGCGAAGACGTAGCTGGCCGCCGGCAGGGTAAGCCGGCCGCTAGCCGGTTCATAAGAGAAGAATTTCTTTTGGTTTTCGTCCCAGCAGGTCTTGCGATCAAAATTGAAAGTGTCGGATGGCGTCAGGCCAAGTCGGTAGATGAGTATATTAGAATCATCCGGAGGGGTGCCCCAATTATTATCCCATTCGACGCGAATAACATGTGTTCCCGCGGTCAGGCTGCCCAAATCCATGTAACTGGTCTGCCGCGGCGCGGTCGGCGGGACAGCCGGAGCGCAAAGCGCCCCTTTCTGAACGCCATCCACCGATATGACTAGATGGTGCTGAAGTCCGCGTTCTGAACAAAATTGCTCATTAGCGCCGTCATACACGCTCAGGTCGGGATGATCGCCTCGTCCCGGGCTGTCATTAGTAGTCTCCAGCCAGAGGCGGTGCTCTCCCTCGTTCACTGTGAAATTATAGTCCCAACGAGCTGGCGCCAAGGCATGCGCGCTAGTACCGCCATCACCCTGGTCATTGACCGTAACGCTGAAGGCGCTGCCGTTTTTGACGGCAGCGTCGACGCGGCAATTCCCGATCTTATTGATCGGATCCGTCAGACTCTGGCCGACCGCCAGAGCGGAGAGCAGGGACTGATTCCAGCTCGGCCAGACGGACAGGCTGTTACTGGGAATATAAGTACCGGCCGCCAGCGAAGGGTAGCGGCTGTTGGTCCGCTTGAAGTTAGCCAAAGCTTCCCGGAGCTCTTCCAGGCGGCCGACGCGCTTGATGTCGCGCGTCACTTTCGCCTTCAAGCTGTCGCAGAAGAAATGGGCGGGGCATTCGGAATCCGTCAGACAGTTCTTCGTGGCGGTCAGGACGCAAGAACCGGCGCTGGGACCGGCCGAGGCGCAAGTCTGACCCTGGCCGCAGTCGCTGTCGCTCGCGCAGTTGAGGGAAGAGATTGAACAGCTGGGCAGCGGAAAGATGTTCCCCGTGATGTTGTCGTTGAACTTCCAGTGCGAAATGATCTGACCGAGGATGTCCGTCGTGTTCGGCGCCGGATCCTGATTATAGGAGATCAGGTAGATGTTGGTATAGATCATCTTGCCGGCCGGATCGATATTGGCCGCGTTCACGTAGACGGTTCGGCCGTCACGGATGGCTTCATAGCCGTCCACGATCAGCGCTTGGGGCGAACCGGTGAAGCCTTGAGCCGAATACCACCGGGAAATGCTGTAATGGTTGGGGTTGGGAATGATGCGCACCGCGATGGCGTCGCTGCCGCCGTCCTGGGCGCGAGAATAGGGTGCGAGCGCCAGAAGCGCCAAGCCGCCGGCTGCCAGCATGATCATCATCGATTTTTTCAAACGCATCATAATCATATTATTCTAAAAAACTTCACCGCCGTTGCCGCCACCGCCACCGCCTCCCCCGCCTCCGGGCGACGAAGCGGCGGACGTGCATTCTCCGTCAAGGCAGCTAATCTCCGCCGACTGAGCGCTCTCATTGCCCGCAACATCAACGGCGGACAGAACGAAATAATGAGTGATGCCGGCTGTGAATTTCGTCAGCGGGAAACTCAGACTAATCCCGCCCGGAGCGGAATCGAAAGACTCGCCGTAGCGGCCGGTAGCGGTACCGTGATAAAGGCGGTAAGTGACGGCCTTCTCCGTGCCAACACGCCAGATAAATCGCAGGGTGCTGGTGGCGGTGGCCGGAATCGCTCCTTCCAGCCGGGTCGGCACGCTCGGCGGCGTCTTGTCCGTCGGCGTGGCGATCAACTCGTTAGAGAGCTGGCTTTCCGTCTTGTTGAGAGAGATGACGCTGATCTTGAAAGCATAAGCGCGGTTGTTGACCAGGCCGCTGATTACGGCTTGGCAGGTATTGACGGCGCCGGCCGCGGTACAGACGTCGGAAGCTTTGACCGACTTGGACAGCATCGCGCCCTGCCCCGCCGGCAGGTAATAGATCTTATAAGAATCGACTTGACTGGCATTGGAACGCCAGTTGACCTGAACGATGCCGCCGGTCCGCTGGTCGATGGCGCTCAGCATCTCGCCGCCGGACAGGATCGGCTCGCGGAAGAAGTAGGATTCCTTGAGGACGTTCCAGACGCAGAGGCCGTCGCGGCGCCCGTCGCCGTTGCTGTCCGGGCCGCAGAAAGTCGCGGGGTTGGCGGCGTCGCTGAGCGACAAGCAGGCCGAGCGGTCGGCGCTGCAGACATAGTTGCTGCTGGCGCCGCGGATCACCGCCCCGCTCAGGATAGCGGGCAAGTCGTCCAGGGTGCCGCCGGCGCCGGCGTCGCGGCAGTAGTAGAATTTATAATTGTAGTTGGCACAGGG
>Ga0172379_10012158_pt1 | contig 10121 bp, 5 predicted proteins | sample GrowelOW334metaG_FD_119756 | JGI IMG/M metagenome (GOLD analysis project Ga0172379, IMG submission 119756) | Groundwater microbial communities from an aquifer near a municipal landfill in Southern Ontario, Canada - Groundwater well OW334 metaG | ecosystem: Environmental > Aquatic > Deep...
AACCTTTACGCAGGGCATTGCTGGTGCGAATACGACATGGACGGGGTCCACTCTGTATCTCAATTCCGGTACCAGTTATTCGATGAACACCAAAGCGCTCGGAGGGGATACGTACAATATATTGAAAATCGGCGCGAATACCGACATTCAGATGTGGAATTCTTCCGCGAGCACTCATACTGTGGACGCGAGCGGCTCTCTGTATTCCCAGAAACATGCGGCGGCGAGCGGCGATCTCTATATATGGGGAGATTATCACAACTCGGGTAATGAATATTGGAGTTATGCCAAAGACTTCGACGGTACGGCGGTCACTCGTACGGTAAATGTCCGCTTCGCTTCCGGCGCCGCAATGACCTTCTCCTCCGGAACATTTGAAATGCTTGGCGATGCGACGCATGTGACGAACCTCAACAATCAAGGTTCCGGGTCCTATGCCATGAACATATCGGGCGGAACGTTGAATGCACAGTACTATCAATTCCGCAATATGGGAACTGACGGTTTGAACCTCTCCGGCACGCCGACCATTACTTCTCTTTCTAACGGCGACTTCACTCTTGATACTTCCGGCGGAAGTATGCTCACCTTAACGAGTGGCGTCATCGATCAGAATGCTGGTCTTGAAATATCAACAGTGAATTTTGCGACTTCTACCGGAGTATCGAGCGGATACAATGTGACCTTGAGTGGAACGACAGCGAACGCTTGGACGTTCCTGACCTCTACGGGAAATTATGATGGTGAGCCATATGATAGTGACGGAGGAGATGCATGCGGTGCGATCAGATGGAGCGACAGCGTGTGCCTTCTCTTGGATCAATCGCATTATCGCTGGCGCAACGACAACGGCGGGGAAGGCGTCCCGGCAACTTCTTGGTATGATGCGAGTTGGTCCAAGAGAAAGAAGATTCGTGTCACGAATTCGACCGGTTCCGCACTTTCCAATTTCCAAGTGAAGGTTGATGTTACGTATGACTCCGACATGCAATCGGACTTTGACGATTTGCGCTTTACTGATTCTTCCGGAACGTCAACCATAAACTACTGGATCGAAAGCTATATTTCTTCGGCGACCTCCACCGTTTGGCTTAAAGTGCCGTCCATTCCGGCGAACGGATCCGCCGATGTCTATATGTATTACGGCAACGCTTCCGTTTCCACGACCGGTTCCGGAACGGGCACATTTATTTTCTATGATGGCTTTGAGGATAACAACATCACCGAGTATTCCGGAAATACAACCTTCTTTCATACGGGCACTTCATTTAATTATGAATGGTCATACGGCCTCGACGCGTATCTGAAAGAAACGGAAAAAACTACGACCGGCCTGTATCAGACCGGAACCTCTGTCCCGCAAGGAAGCACGATTGAATATCATCAGTATGTAAACTCGGGAACTGGTTCGGAAGACGAGGTCTGTACGCTGTTCGGTTTCCAATCATCAGGAAACAATTATGCGGTTTGTTTTGAATTGTTCGGTACCGATCATCTTGCTTTGGTGAAGAATGTCACTTCAAACGAAACGAGCGGTACGACGCTCGGAACGAAGAATGTCACTTGGGCTACTGGATGGTATCGCACCGTTATCGATTGGCTGTCAACAAATGTCATCAACGTTACCGTGTATGATAATGCCGGCGCAGTGTTTGCGACGACAACCGCGAGCGATTCAACATACTCGACCGGAGGGGAAGGCTTCGCTTTCTGGGGACAGCATGGTGGATGGGATTATTACAACGCGCGGCAGTATATCAGCGCTACGCCTTCTTATACCATTGGTTCGGAACAGATAAGTGGCGGAGCGACCTGGCTTGCGGCGGAAGACACGGTTCTTTCCAATCAAACTCAGGGATCGAATATTCGGTTAAGGCTTACCATCGCCAATACCGGCACGAATCTCACCAACCAGACGTATGCCCTCGAAGCTGCTCCGAAGAATGCTTATCCGAACTGCGCCTCTGTTCCCGCGGTTGATTATTCGGCACTGACAACAGATACGGGCGGTTGCGGTACTTCCGCCGCTTGCATGAAGACCTCCGCCAATATCACTAATCATGAGGCGACGGGCGAGTTGCTCACTCCTCCTTCCACCACCGCTTTTGTCGTCGGTGAAGCGTTGGAAGATCCTTCGTATAAAGGCGACGCCATGGGATTGGCGCAGAATTCCCATACGGAAATGGAATATAATTTCCAACTGACGAGCTATGCGACGGCAAATGCTTATTGTTTCCGTGTTTCCAACGATGGCGATGATCTGGACACCTACTCCAAGATTGCCGAAGTAACGCTTCTTTTCCCGCCGGTGATGAGCAATCTTAAATTCAATAACGATGCCACTCTTTCCCTTTTGGAAGGTTCGACCAAACGCATCTATGCGACCTCGACCGTGACTGACCTGAACGGTTGGGAAGATCTTTTGTCCGCGACATCTACGTTTTATCGTTCGGGAGTTGGTCCGACGTGTACCGCCAATGACAACAATTGCTACCGTCTTTCCGGTGCTTCCTGCTCTTTGTCTAATTGTTCCGGAAATGTCTGTGATGCCGTGTGTTACGCCGATATGCAATACTTTGCCGATCCGACCGACGACGGTGATTATATCGATGATGATTGGAAAGCGGATCTGACTATTGTGGACGACACCGATCTTAAAGATACCGATACCTCGGTCGGCGTGGAAATGTATACGCTTCGCGCATTAACCGCATCGAATAATATCGACTACGGAAGTTTGTATGTCGGTTCTACTACCGAGTCGACCAATCAGATCACCACTCTGCGGAATACCGGCAATGGCAGAGTCAATGTTTTGCTCGATGGTTCAGATCTTGTCGGTGCGAATGGTTCCATTCCAGTGAATGAACAAAAATACGCCTCCACTTCGTTCACCTACAGTTCTTGCTCTCTCTGCGGATTATTGACGGGCGTTTCAACGAGGTATGATATCAACCTGCCCAAGCCGACCACCACGACGCCGGTTACCGATAATCTCTATTGGGGCATAGCCATTCCGGACGGAACGAGCGCAGAAACGCACACAGGAACGAATAATTTCATGGCGACCGGACCGTAACGCAGTTCATAAAGTTCCCACCTTCGCTATAAAGCTACGGCGGGCAAGCATCAAGTTCATAAAGTACGATGCTGAACAATCGTTAGCCGCCAGTCCCCAGACTGGCCCATACGCCACAGCGAGCCGCGCGAGCGATCAGCCAAATAGGAAAAATGAAAAATGAAAAAACAGGACGAATAATAATTGTTCTTGCAGGACTGGCGGTGATCGCTGGCGCAATCTTTTTGTGGCATTTGTATTTCGGTGTCGCAAACACGCAAGATTTTATTCGGGCGTATCAAACATATGCCGTCGTGTCACAAGAGTATAAAGTTTCCGCGTACACGCCGGGAGCGGAGAAAAATACCGTGCGACAGGAACTCAACACCATACTCGCTCAAGTCCTTGACGAAAAAATTTCTTCAAAAAACCGTCTGTCATTTGCGGAATCCGGACTGATTCCTCTCGCAGAGATACGAGGGGAAATTGACGCAATAAAAGAAAAGGGGAAGGTGACGGATCGGGCCATTCTTCTCCTTCGGGAAAAGGCCGGCGATTTGGGCGGGCTTCGCGTTTCCAATAAAGCGGCGGAGGTGATCACTATCGCCGAAGAAAGGACGGACATTATTCGCGAAATTGAAACCGTGTCTTATCGCATGAACGATACCATCTCTGATATTTTCAAGGGGATAATACAAGATAAAGGGGAATTGACCCAAAAGAGAATACGATCGCTGAACGAAAAAATTCCCGCCGCCGAGAAAGATTTTGAGCGCTTGAGCGAACAATACCGCGCGCTTGAAAAAATAAGCCAAAAGATTGATGCCGCCTTTGTCGAATTTCAAAATTTTTCCGTTTAATATTTAACTTTTCTTTATAAATCAATTATAATATATCATATGAAACGTTTTTCTTCAGAAATATTTTCGTGGACAGTTTCCACTTTTTACCTTGTACGGAGAAACGCCACACTGTTTTTAGGTAACACGCTTTTTCTCCTCGGAGTTTTTGGATTTAGCAACGGCAAATACTGCGATGGGAATGCTGCCGATTATTATGCCTGCACGAATCCCGCAGCATACTATTATTATAGTATACCGGCCATTACGGCAATCGTTCTTGGAGGATTTTTCCTATCGGTGTGGTATGTAAAAAAAATGAACACCTAATAACATATGGTTTGTCATCGAAATAAAATTTTCTACCTGCCCCTCTTTTTACTCGCTTTTTCTTTTTCTCCGTTTGCCATTTTGGCGGACGGTGATACGACGCCGCCTTCAATATCCAATATACAAATTGCGAGTACGACCGAGGACTTCGCCATTGTTACGTGGAATACTGACGAAGTTTCCGATTCGCTTATCAATTACGGACTTGATCGAAATTACGGTATTGCGCGAGACCCGGTCTTTGATAAAAAAACACACACGGTTACAATACCCGGGCTTGAGCCCCTCACTACCTATTATTTTCGCGTCATTTCTTCAGATACGGCAGGGAATCAAGCCGTATCGGGCGGATTTGCCTTAACGACCAAGGGGGCAAAAAATATTCCGAATATAGAAAAAGTCAAAAGCCCTAAGGAACAGGCTTTGACTGAAAAAATAGTAAGCGAAGTTGAAAAAATCACTTCGTCTCAGGCACTTTCCATCGTTCAAAGTGCAGTGAAGTCTGTTGGAGGACAGGTAGATACGCCGCCGACTATTATGGGCGTTCCCGATCTGAAAGATATCGGATATGACTATGCCGTCGTGCGATGGGTAACCGACAAGGAATCAAGCACGATGATAACCTTTGCTTCCGACGAAAAATATCAGACATTCGCTCCCGATACTTTTCCGTACACGTATACGCAAGGGGATCCGAATAAATTCGAGATGGTTCACGAGATACGAATCATCGGGCTTACTCCCGCCACAAAATACCATCTCAGAGTTTTTTCTGAAGATAGCATTGGTCTTTCCAGTAAAAGCGATGATCAGGTTTTTACGACAAAGTCACTGCTACCGATCATTAACAGCGTTGATATCGTAAAGATCGAGGATACCGCCGCGACTATTGCTTGGAATACCACCATACCGGCTTCCGGAAGCATCGAATATACAAATACGGAAACGGAAGAAGTAAAAACGCAGGGGAGCCCTGAGTTTGCTACGAATCACAGCGTGCGCATTGCGAACCTCACTTTTGGGACGCAATACAATGCGATATTGAAAGTGGAGAACGAAGCGGGAGATAAGGTAGTAAGCGAACCATTCTCGTTCGTAACCATCAAAGACGTTGCTCCGCCCATAATTGCGAATGTCACGAATGAATCGACTCTGTATCCGACCTCCGATGCAAAAATACAAACGATCGTGAACTGGAATACCGACGAGCTTTCAACCTGCCAATTCTTTTATCGTCAAAGCCTTGCGGATACGGGAGATGCCTCGTCGCTTCTTCCCGAAATCACTTCGGACGTTTCTCATGTCCAAGTTGTGCTGGAATTCTTACCGTCAACCGTGTACAAGTTTTGGATAGAATGTCGGGATCAGACGGGGAATAAGGCCAGGTCCGAAGACTTCGTTTTGTTTACGCCCGACAAGGAAAAAAGCATTCTCGATATCATCATGGAAAACTTCTCAGGAACATTCGGCTGGGTAAAGAATATCGGAAAGTAAACGCAAGTTATAATAAAATAAGAAAATAGAAAAATAGAAAAGTTACGACGTAGTTATAATATTTCTATTTTTCTATTTCATATTTTTCTATCGTTATATATGTCCAAACCAATCATCTTCACAGACAAAATAGACATCACGTACAATCTGGGAAAACAGAATGAATTTAAGGCGAACAAAGGAACGACCATGGAAGTATTTCCCGAAGAATATATCATTCTTTTCGGTCCGTCCGGCTGTGGAAAATCCACGCTTCTCTATTCCATGTTCGGCGTTCTTCCTCCTTCTGCGGGAAAGATATATGTGAAAGGCGCGAGCATTTATGATTTTACCGCGGCCGAGATGGTTAACTTCCAGAGAAAGACCATGGGTATCATGTATCAGTCTTTCAATCTCATCAACTCCATTACGGTTTTAGACAACGTGGCTCTTCCTCTTATATTTGCCGGAGTTCCTTCGTACTTGCGAGAAAAACGCGCCATGGAGCTTCTTCGCCGTTTTGCTATTGATCATGTGGCTCACAAGCGTCCGACACTTCTCTCCGGCGGACAACAGCAGAGAGTTTCCGCGGCGCGTTCTCTGGTGAACGATCCGGAAATTTTGATCGCGGACGAGCCGGTCGGAAACTTGGATAGTATTTCCGCGCAGGCGGTTATGGATACGCTTGAGACAATCAATTCTCATGACCGAAAAACCGTACTCCTCGTTACACACGATGCGAAATATCTTCCGTATGCGCACCGTGTGGCGCATCTGAAAGACGGGAAGCTTCTTGGTATGTCTGCGAATCCCGAAAAAAAACAGATCAAAAAGATCAATCCGGGAGAAACGATCATCACTGAGCTCGAACAGATTGCGAGAATATATCCGTATTCATCACCGACGGAGATCCAGGTAAAAAGCATCGTGAACTACCTCACTCAAGGATTGAGTTTTAATCAGCTCTCTCACATCGAAAAACTTGTGGAAGAAGTTCTCCGCGGAAAAATAAACGACCGGATGTTTTTCTTCATTCTCGTGGAAGATCAAGATAAAGGCGGCGTGGGCGTATACGAACCGATCGCCCGAGATATCGCTTCAAAAATGCGAAAGATCGTTTATCAATCGGCGGACATTGCTCGTTTGCGAAATTTAAAACAGAGGGGAGTAGTGATATCCGCAAAAGATGAACATGTCGAAAAGATAAAAAGATACTTATTGGCAGAGTTTAATCTTAAGGTGAGCACTGAACAGGCCGACATTCTTGGAGCGGCTGTCGCACAGAGAGTTCTCGGTTATACAAAAAAAGAAGAGTTCAAGGACGCTCTCGAAAAACCGTTATCTGAGTGCGGCGTCGGATTTGATAAAAGCACAGCTCATTCCGTTGCCATGTATCTCGAAAAGTTATTAGCGCAAGGAGTAGTGCACATTGGAGGAGGGGGAGAATAAAAATTAAATTGTTAAATTGTTAAATTGTTAAATTGTTACAAATTTTTGTTATCATGTTTCATAACAATTTAGCCATTTGACAATTAACAATTTGTCAATTCCCTGAAAAAGCGTAATAAAAATGAGTAAGAATAAATCTTAATTAATAAAAATTATTTTATGAAATTCGGCGACATCGCAATGCTTTCCACCCGTGCGTTTAAAACGAACCCGGCAAGAACGTGGCTCACTATTCTTGGTATGGGCGTCGGTACCGGTGCCGTCGTTACTCTCGTCGGTTTGGGATTCGGACTTCAGCAGATCATCTTGGAACAGATCGTTTTCGGTGAAACATTACTGAGTTTGAGCGTTAATAATCCGGCATCGCGCGCGGTCACGCTTGATACGCGGAACGTAGAGGCGTTACGCAAAATAGAGAATGTGAAAGCGGTTGCGCCGATGGTCAGTTTTCCGGCGCTCATAACTTTCGAAGGACTTACCGGAAACGCTTTTCTCCAAGGAGCCGATCCGGCGTATTTCCGATATACCGGAGCACGGGCGGTTGCCGGAGATCTTTTTAAAGAAGGAGAGGAAGCAAAGAATGCGAATGAAGTGGTACTCACACAGGCGGTATTGAAACTTTTTGAAGTAAAAGACCCAAAAACAATTATCGGAAAAAAAGTTTCGTTCCGCGTTTTTATTACCAAAGAGGGAACATCCGATAAAGAACAAGTTACTTTTGATAAACAATATAAGATCGTCGGCGTTACCGGCGATGCGAATGATATTTCAGCAACGCTTACTTTGCCAGAGCTTTCTTCTCATGTTTCCGTAACTAAATATGAAAAAGCGCAAGTTCGCGTCACGGAAAGCACCTACCTTGATATGGTGCAAAAGGCGATTGTCGCTAAAGGGTTTACGGTTACCGCTCTTTCGAAAACAGTAGATCAGGCGAACAAGATATTCGCCGCCATTCAGGTGGTGCTCGCCGTTTTCGGCGGCATCGCACTCGTCGTGTCCGCTATCGGAATGTTTAATACGATGACCGTTACCCTCTTGGAAAGAACGGGAGAGATCGGTGTTATGCGCACGCTCGGCGCTTCTTCCAATGATATCAAAGTGCTTTTTATTTCCGAGGCGGTTATCGTCGGTATTTTGGGAGGACTCGTGGGAATAGGCATTGGCGTCGGCATCGGATTTACGCTGAATGGAATGATGAATCTTGCCGCTTCGAAATTCGGAGGGAAAGCCGTAAGTCTTTTCTCTTTCCCGCTTTCATTTCTCGGATTTATTACCGCTTTTTCCGGCGTTGTCGGTTTTCTTACCGGAGTTTTTCCGGCGAGACGCGCGGCAAATTTGAATCCGCTTGATGCTATTCGTTACAAATAGGCTTTTGTTTTTATCCAGAGTTGTTCTTGTGGATAACTTTTCTCAAAGATTTGCTCATTTTGTTATATACTATATATAAAGGAAATATAAAGAAATAAATTTAATTTTAATCGCCATTATAAAAAAACATGTCTTATAACCTCGGGTCTAGCGTAGGCAAGATAACGGTACTCACAGCCTCATTGGGGTTTGTCGTGATTCTCTTTGCTTTTTTCATCGATTCCCATAATGTAGGGCAGATCCAAACAGCGATGGCGACATCTACTGTCAGCACTTCGGTGACGGTTCTCAACACTCCGCCATTATGGACAACAAATGCTCAAGAGGTTACAGAATCTTCCGCAGCCAATCCGACAAATTCCGGGGATACGGTATCTTGGACGGCACAAGGAACAGACTCGAGTGGCGATGCCTACTATCTTTTGATATGCAATACGAATGCCGCAGCGACAGCGCGTTCAGGCCTGCGACCAGTCTGTAGTGGCGGCGATGACAACATGTGGGCGGTTTCAGCTTCAACGGTAAGTGCGGTGTTTGCCACTGCTGCTACCACTACCGCGGAATCATGGTCTCCCAGCAATATCTGGTATGCTTTCATTTGTGACGGCAATGCCATTCTTCCTAAATGTAATCTAAACGGTGGCGGTGACCAGCAGGGAACCGGACTTACGGCATCCCCTTTCATCGTGAATCATCGTCCAACGTTTACTGTGTACTCCGATGATTCACCCAAGAACCCGGGAACTTTGGTAACATGGACATCAACATCGGCCGATGCCGAGGGTGCTGAACCCGACGACACTGTCAATCTTTTTGTCTGCAAAACCAATAGCTTTGCTACCAGTACCGGCACGTGCAACGGCGGTCAATGGTGTACTTCCGGACTTACCGCAACCAATCCGACGTGCGGTTTTACTCTGGAGGACCCCAAACCCGATCGCAACTATGGTGCCTATGGATTCATCATAGACAATCATAATCATGGAGCTTTGTATACCGGAGGCAATCTTCAGGGAACCGACTCTGTGCTTACCGTAAACAATGTTACTCCGACCATAACTCCTGCTTCCATATCATTGAACGATACCGACCTCGCCGGTCCGTTAGTGCTAACACAGGCGCAAGGACAAACTACCGGGTTCAGTGTTAAGTTCACCGTCTCTGATCAAAATAGTTGTATTGCAAACGGATCAACTACGCCGGAAATAATTCATACTTCCGCAAATGTATTTCGTTCCGATAAAGATGGTATCGCCAGTTCTTCCGCGCAATACGATCCCAACTTCGCGTACACCCATGCTTATAACGAAGCGTACGGAGCGACGGGGTGGAATTTGGTTTGTTCACAAGATGCCAACACCTGTATGGGAGAAGGGGATTCTTCCGTGACGTGGACTTGTACTTTTCCGCTTTGGTATGTCGCTTCGCCAACCGATACGAATACTCCATGGACGGCGAATACATGGCTCGCATCAGTGACGGCTTCCGATAAACTTTACGCGACCAGCACTGAGGTAGAAGGTTCAACACCGAACGAAGTTCAAAGCGCCATGTACTTTAATGTCGCAACCACCTCTATTGCTTACGGAGGTCTCGAGCCGGGG
>Ga0172379_10012159_pt1 | contig 10121 bp, 9 predicted proteins | sample GrowelOW334metaG_FD_119756 | JGI IMG/M metagenome (GOLD analysis project Ga0172379, IMG submission 119756) | Groundwater microbial communities from an aquifer near a municipal landfill in Southern Ontario, Canada - Groundwater well OW334 metaG | ecosystem: Environmental > Aquatic > Deep...
AAAGTCGGACCTCTCATGTCAGTTCCATTTTTAGGATTGTATCTGAAAGATGGACAACATGCGCTTAATGCAGGATTTGCTGCAATCGGAGCAGGAGAAAAGGCAATTGAAGCTTTGGAGCCAAACGCTGATTTATTGGGTCTGAAAGGCAAAAGTACATTTGTAGCCGGAACTGCAGAAGATAGGTTGCAGATGGCTGTAAAAACAATGAGTGCTTTGACTCCAAAAATTAAGGAAATGGCCGATAATGTTGATACACTTCGAAAGGAACTTTCTTATATTGATCCAAACAGATATCCTGAAAAAATAAGAGGTATGGAAGTCCGATCTTCTATGAAATCCGGTTTTGCCGTCATTGAGGAGACTGCAAATCTATTTGTGAATGCACAGCCTCTCCTTATTAACCTTCCTTCGTTATTAGGTGAACCGAAAGAAAAACGGTACCTTGTTCTTTTCCAAAATGATAAGGAACTTCGTCCTACAGGCGGATTTCTGACTGCCTACGCACGGTTCCGGATGGTTAGGGGAAAACCTATTTTAGAAAAATCAGATGACATATATGCTCTTGATAAGGCTTTAAAGAAAAAATATGAAGCTCCACGGGAAATTCTAACTTTTCACAAAGGCGTAAATACTTGGAATCTTCGGGATAGCAATCTATCCCCTGATTTTAAACTATCCATGACTCAATTTGAAGAAATGTATAATCAGACAGCAGGAAGAGAGCCATTGGACGGTATTATCGCATTGGATACCCATGTGCTTGTAGAAGTATTAAAAATACTTGGACCTATTGAGGTATATGGAAAAACGTTTAGCGCTGAGATTGATAAGCGTTGCGATTGTCCAAAAGCCATTTACGAACTTGAAGATTATTCTACGCGTCCTGTTGGATACATACGGGAAGACCGAAAAGATATCATAGGAGTGCTTATGCAGCGGATACTGCAAATGGCTCTCGGCGTATCTCCATCAAAATATTGGGGGAATTTATTCCAGATGCTTATAGCTGAAATAAACCAAAAACATGTTCTTACGTATTTCCATGATACGGACACGCAAAAAGCCGCAGAGAACTTTAATATGGCAGGAAGAATCATGACTGCGTCTGATACTGCAGCACTGTTGAAATACAAAGAAGGTGAGTGGGATTATCTGCATGTAAATAACAGTAATATGGCTGGAGCAAAATCCAATATGTTCGTATCCGAAAAGATTACGAAAGATACAACAGTAAATGCTGATAAGACCATAACGACGAAACTTACTGTTGATTACAAAAATCCTTATCAAGGTAGTGATTGTGGACTGGAAAGCGGAGGATTGTGTTTGAATGCGCCTTTGCGCAATTGGGTACGGATATTTGTTCCTAAAGGCAGTAAACTTGTTGAAAGCAAAGGTACACAGTCACCAAAGGAAGTTAATAAGCCAATGGCCATGGAAACACTTTCGGATCTTTCAAAAACCGTATTTGAAGGGTTTCTCATAGTAAACCCTATGGGGACTGCAAAACTTGAACTTACCTATACATCACCGGTAAATGCATCAGGAGGATACCGGTTGCTTATGCAAAAACAACCTGGTACAAACGGTCAGGAAGTGCTTTTCAAGATGTCAGGAAAAGAGAAGAAAAAAATGGAATTGAAGACCGATGTGGAAATAACCCTCTGAACTATTCATGGCAAGTCCTCAATTGTATACGGTAAATGGGATTGTCCTCAAAAGAACCAATAGTGGGGAAGGTGATAAAATTCTTACCGTTTTGTGTGAACATGTAGGAAAAAAACGATTTGTGGGAAAAGGTATCAGGAAAATTACCAGCAGGCGGGCAGGTCATATAGAATTATTTTCAAAAACGAACTTTTTGATACACCGCGGTAAAACTTTAGATTATATATCAGGAGCTTCCGTCTTCAGCGCATACGGCACGTCGTATAAAGAACTGTACCAGCTGGCGGGAGCATATACAGCTTCTGAGGTTATTGACCGAATGATCATGGAAGGGCAAATTCATGATCAGGTGTATGTGCAGTTTGATCAATTTTTACATGACATGGAAACAATTGCATTTTCTCACGTATCTGGTCATTTGAAATTATTTATAGATACGCTTCTTATGAATCTGGGGTATCAGACAGAAGAAAAAAGAAGTCTGACACTGGGTCATGGGATAGCTTCAGTTGAACAGGTAATTGAACGGAAAATACGGAGCGTAAATTTACTCTCTAAATCAGGGATGAACATGTTTTAGAAAAAATGAAAGCGTAAATTGCGTAAGACTCGGGGATTTGTTACCATTACCTGTACTATGACGACTTTAGATGATATCGTTTCATTGTGTAAACGGAGAGGTTTTATTTATCCAGGAAGTGAAATATATGGAGGTATTACTGGATTTTGGGATTATGGACCTATGGGGGTAGAGTTAAAACGGAATTTAAAAAACCTCTGGTGGAAGCACATGGTACAACTTCGGGATAATGTCGTAGGATTGGATGCTGCTATCATTATGAATCCAAAAGTTTGGGAAGCTTCCGGTCATACAACGGCGTTTGCAGACCCATTAATAGAATGTAAGACATGTCATCAACGCTTTCGTGAAGATAAGCCTGATGAAATAACCCAACATGAAGAAATGCATAAGAAAAAAGATGGGAAAAAGCCTGAATGGACAGAACCCAAACAATTTAATCTTCTCACGGAAGCCTATTTGGGCGTGACAGAGCCTAAACAAAAAGTCTATCTTCGCGGGGAGATAACCCAAGGAGTATTCGTAAATTTTCAAAATGTTGTCGATTCCACACGGGTAAAAATGCCATTTGGTATAGCTCAGGTCGGGAAAGCATTTAGAAATGAAATAACGCCGGGTAATTTTACCTTTAGGAGCCGTGAATTTGAACAAATGGAAATGGAATTTTTCGTAAAACCTGATGACCAGGAAGGGGAGACATGGTTTGAGTATTGGAAATCTCAAAGGATGGCGTGGTATCAGTCATTGGGGATAGCATCTGATCATTTGCGGTTCCGGGATCACAGGGATGACGAACGAGCTCATTATGCAAAAAAAGCTACTGATATAGAATACCAGGCACCATTTGGCTGGAGTGAATTTGAAGGAATTCATCACCGTGGGGATTGGGATTTGGGAAGACATAAACTGTCATATAGAGATCCGGTAACAGGAGAAACATATACCCCTTGGGTGATTGAGACATCACGCGGAGTAGATAGAGCAACGTTATTTTTACTTTTGGAAGCATACACAAAAGAAGAGAAGCGGATTGTCCTAAAACTTCATCCTCTTTTAGCACCGATCACGGTTGCAGTATTTCCTCTTATGGCAAATAAACCGGAGCTTGTAGAAAAAGCAAAAAGCGTCTATCACCTTCTCAAGCCGGATTATCAGACTGCTTGGGATGACCGTGGGAATATAGGGAAACGGTATCTGGCTCAAGATGAGACCGGTACTCCGTTTTGTGTTACGATTGACTTTACGACACTTGAAGATGATACCGTAACGATACGGTATCGGGATACTGCCAATCAGGATCGTATTCCTATACAGAAACTTGCAGAAGTAATACAAACCCGCATAAAGGAGGAGGCTCTATGAATACAGAATCAGAAAAAGATCAGATAATCCAAACAGATGTCAATAAACTGCCAGAGTCTCATTCTCATGAAGTAAAAAAGAAAAATCCCCTCATGTTTATCATTCCCGGAATTATCGCGTTGGTTTTGGTTGGGTTTTTTGTAGTAAGGGCATTTGGAGGGACAAAAATTGAGAATAAAATAGTGAATGAAGATCCTGAAATTGAAGAGGTATTGAAAGAGGTAGACTCCTCTGTAGAGGTGGATTTGGTAAAAAGCAAGAGTAAAGATAATACGGTAGTAATACGCGTGAAAGGTTTATCCAGTAGATTTGTAAGTATAGGATATGAACTTCAGTACGAATCCGGAGGGGTAGGAAAGGGTGTCACATCAGGAAGTAAACCGCTTGATGTAACCGGTCAGGATACGTTTGAACGGGAAATATATTTAGGAACATGCAGTAAAAATGTATGTAAACCGGATCTTGGCGTATCGAAAGTCGGGTTGGTTTTGGAATTTACCGATACCACTACTACGAGAACCCAGTTCTCCAAAGAGTTTGACTTGTAACGCTTTCAAGCTGCAACGCTTGGCGGTGTCATCTATAATTTATTTTCTTCGGAATGCTTTGGTCGCAAATTAATTTTTGGCCAGTCTTCAGTTGTCCGTAGTTTTTACTATACCCCTATTATTTTTTTATGAAATACCTCTTGCTTCATAAGCTACCTCAGGATTGTATTCCCTTGTGAAATGGGGCTTGACATGCCGTGAAAAATGGGAGAATATGGATATAGATGGGAAGAAATGGTAAACTAAGAGCATGAAATTATTCCTTGGGGAATACAGCCATACACTCGATGATCGCGGGAGAATAACGCTCCCTCGAAAGATTCGGCAAGAGTTAGAAACATATGAAGTCGTCGTGTCGCAGGGGTTTGACCAATGCATATTCGGGTACGACAAAAAACAATGGGAAGAAGAAGCAGGAAAACAGCTAACCGTATCTGTTACGGATGAAAAAGCGAGAAAACTGCGAAGATATATGTTTGCGGCGGCTGAAAAAGTAGAGGTGGATAAACTCGGGCGTATTGTGCTGCCTGCCCACCTCAAGGAATACGGAAAAATTACAGGAGAAGTCATAGTGATAGGAGCGGGAGACCATTTTGAAATTTGGGACACACGAGCCTGGGAAACATACAAAAACACATTGGAAACACCATGACCTATCACATACCAGTACTTTTACAGGAAACAATGACCGGATTATCCGTATCAAGCGGCACAATGTTTATTGACGCGACCTTAGGTGGCGGAGGACACACAAAAGCAATGCTTGAATTGGGAGCCAAGGTCCTGGGGATAGACACGGATACGGACGCGATGAAGCAAGCAGGAGAGATACATCATCCGTTATTCCGGTTTCATAAGGGAAATTTTCGGAATATAAAAGAGATTGCATACTCTGAAAAATTTTTCCCAGTAGACGGAATACTTTTTGATCTCGGTGTATCAAGCCATCAGCTTGATGAGGCCAAAAGAGGATTTTCGTATAAATATAAAGATGCTCCTTTTGATCTGAGACTTAATCAGGAAGAAGGAGTACCAGCATTGGAAATAATAAATCATGAAAACGAAGAGCAGCTTAAAAAAATTATTGGAGTTTTTGGTGAAGAAGAGTCTTGTGGGCGCATTGCTCACGCTCTGGTGGTCAGTCGCGTAAAGAAAAAGATTCAAACAACAGGAGATGTATTGGAGGTTATTAGAGAAATAGCAGGAGAAAGAAATCAATATAAAACTGCATCAAAAGTGTTTCAGGGATTTAGGATTTATATCAATGATGAGTTAAACGCATTAAAGCATGGGTTGGAGGATGGATTTGATCTCTTAAAACCGGGTGGCAGAATAGCAGTTATCAGTTTTCATTCTCTGGAAGACAGAATAGTAAAACTGTTTTTTCAGAAAAAGAACATGCGTCTGATAACAAAAAGGCCAATTGTTTCTTCAGAAGAGGAACAGAATAACAATAGAAGAAGCAGAAGCGCAAAATTAAGGATTGGAGAAAAAATATGAAATGGGTGACATCAATTGCAGCTATAGTACTTCCGATTATATCTATACTTCTTTTTGTGAGTCAGATAATATGCACAAATAATCTTGCTGAGGATGGTGCAACATTAAAAGAGATTTCAGCAAAAATTGACGCTCTATCTTATGATAGTGAAAAGCTGGAACAGCAAATTGCTTCCGCTTCATCACTCACAGAAATTCAAAAACGGGCAGTTGACGATGGTTTTATAGAAGCCAAACAGTTTTTAACCTTAGCTCAGGGTAAATATCTCGTTTCCTTAAATAAAAAACGGTAAAGCCGTATATATCTGCTTTTTATAAATAAAATTGAAAGCCACGTGATTGTAAACTCGACGGATTATTTATTTCGTACTACTATAGATACGGGTTTATAAAAAGTATATTATTTTATTGATATGATCCGTGTCTGGACAGTATTCGTGTGTTTTCTTTTATTATATGCCGCAATCATTTTGCGGCTTTTTTACTGGCAGGTTTGGTCAAGTCCACGATTAAAAGATCAGGCTGTGAGTCAGCATTTTTACCGGTTTTCGCTTCCACCAAAGCGCGGCACAATTTTTTCTTCTGATGGATATCCGTTTATCATGAATAAACAGGCATATCTCACGTACGCTGAACCCAAGGAAATTAAGGATATGAATGATTTTGCTAAAAAAATTTCGGATGTACTTGCTATTGATCTTGCTAGTGTCTCTGCAATATTAGCACAGCCAAACCGTGTATGGGTACCTATTCAACATAAAGTTGATGTGGAAAAAGTTGAGTTGTTAAAAGAGCTAAAAGAAAAAGGATTGGGGTTTGAGCCTGAGCCAAAAAGATACTATCCGGAAGCTTCCATGGCAGCCCATATATTGGGATTTGTAGGCTCTGACCAGAACGGATTGGACCGTGGATATTTCGGATTGGAAGGATATTATGATCGGGAGCTTAAGGGAAAAGAAGGATCATTGCAGATTGAGAAAGATGTCCAAGGTAATCCTATACTTATCGGTTCAACGTATAGGGTAGATCCTGAAGATGGGAGAAATTTGATTCTTTGGGTTGACCGATCTGTGCAGGCTATAGTGGAAAAGCGACTGAAAGAAGGAATTGAAAAATATGGTGCAAAAGAAGGCTCAGTCGTAATCATGGATCCAAATACTGGTGGGATATTGGCTATGGCTTCTTTTCCTTCATATGACCCGAGGGTGTTTTATACTACAGAAAAAGAACGGTATATTAATCCAATTGTGGGAAGTACGTATGAGCCTGGATCTACGTTTAAAGTCCTTATAATGGCTGCAGGCATCGAAGAAGGAGTAATAACTCCGAATACTACGATGGAAGAAACAGGTCCGGTTGAAGTCATGGGATATTGGATACGGACGTGGAATAATAAATATAATGGACATGTCACTATGTCGGATGTGTTAACGCATTCGTCAAATGTCGGTATGGTATTTGTAGCAAACAAACTTGGAAAAAAAACTATGCTTCGTGTTATAAAAGAGTTTGGGTTTGGAGCTCTCACCCGTGTGGATCTTGAAGACGAAAGTGCTCCAACACTTCGTGAAGATAAAGAGTGGCAGGAAATTGATATAGCTACTGCTTCATTCGGACAGGGAATAGCAGTTACACCCATACAGATGATTCGTGCAGTGTCAGCTATAGCTAATGGTGGGAATTTGATGGAGCCAAAAATTGTGAAAGCTATGGTGGATACAAGTGGAAAAACGACTACGATTCCACCAAAGAATATAAAAACTATATTTTCGAAAAAAACCGCAGAGCAGGTGACAGAAATGATGGTGGCAGCAGTTGAGAATGGGGAAGCAAAATACGCCAAGCCTCCCGGGTATAGGATAGCCGGAAAAACAGGAACAGCACAGATTCCGGTAGAAGGGTATTATGATGACAAAAAGACCATTGCTTCGTTTGTCGGTTTTGCCCCTGCTGATACGCCAAAATTTGTCATGCTGGTCACACTCCGTGAACCATCATCATCCCAATGGGGATCAGAAACTGCAGCACCGCTTTTTTTCAATATTGCAAAAGATTTGTTCCTCTATTATGGAATTTCCCCAAAATAATTTTTGGCACTGTCCCTGTGTATCACAGGTACCTGATTTGATATAATGGTTATATAAATATGATGCGCCATATCAAAGGATTTTATCATTTTATTATTAGTGTTTTTTCTCTTATGTGGTTTCGGTTCCCCGGTAGTCAGCTCACCGTCATCGGAGTGACGGGTACAGATGGTAAAACCACCACAACAACGATTATTTATGAACTTTTAAAAAGTGCCGATATAAAAGCATCAATGATTACGTCGGTACATGCTGTTATAGCCGGAAAAGAATATGATACGGGATTTCATGTAACGACCCCCAATGCATTTTACGTACAAAAATATCTTCGTCAGGCAGTAAACCATGGGGATACACACATGGTTTTGGAGGTGACTTCTCACGCGCTTGATCAATATCGGGTATATGGCATCCCATTTCGTGTGGGAGTAATCACCAATGTGACTCATGAACATCTGGATTGGCATAAAACATTTGATCGGTATCTTTCTACAAAACTTTCATTGCTCTCCCAGTCACAGATTGCAGTGGTAAATAAGGATGAAAAAAATGTGTATGAAAAATGTATGACACTTCTTACCAAAAATTCTATGATTACCTACGGTATAGACGCAAACGCGGACATTACACCAAAAACATATCCATTTACAACCCATCTGCCAGGAAAATTTAATCAATATAATTGTCTGGCAGCCATAGGAGTATCAAAAGCCCTGTCATTGGATCCAAAAACTGTCCGAAAAGCAGTTGGTGATTTTCATGGGATAACAGGAAGAATGGAAACTGTCTATGCAAAAAGTTTTACCGTGATAGTCGATTTTGCCCATACACCAAATGCGATCAAACAGGCATTATCTACCGTTTTGCCGATGACAAAGGGAAAGCTTATCCATGTGTTTGGATCAGCAGGCCTTCGTGATCACACAAAAAGAAAAGCCATGGGAACTGTGTCTTCTCAGTTTGCGGATATTATAATTTTGACAGAGGAAGATTATCGTACAGAAAATATACAAACCATTATGGACGATATACAAAAAGGCATTACAGGGAAAAAAGAAATTTACAGAATGCCAGACAGGAGAGAAGCAATTCGCCTAGCTATTTCTAAAGCACGAAAAGGCGATACGGTTATCCTTACTGGAAAAGGGCATGAAAAAAGTTTGTGTAGAGGGACAAAAGAATATCCATGGAGTGACCAAAACGAAGCACGAAAAGCCCTCCAAACTATCTTGTCAAAATAATCTTTTTTTAAATCAGGGGGTTATCTAAGAATTATCTCATGTACACATTATCACATGGCGTCATAGCATCAGAATTATTTGACCGGTTTTCCGTACTCCACGGATATTCTACAGTACAGTACGGCGATATGAGGGATACAGAAAAACGTGCGGTATTTTTGTCTAATTTTGGATTTCAGGAAGACGCAGTTGTGTGGCAGGAACAGGTGCATTCGGATATGATTCAATCCGTCACTTCTCATGATTCCCATACAGTGATTCCCGAAGTTGACGGAATAGTGTACAAAAAACAAAAAGGTGATCCTCAGGTTGTGCTTTCCGTGCATACGGCTGATTGTACACCGCTTCTTTTTTTGGATCCCGAAGAACATATTATCGGCGCAGCTCACGCGGGATGGAAGGGGACACTTCTGCATATCGGCAGGAAAATGATTTCGCGCATGATACAACTCGGATCACGCACATCACATATATATGTATGTGTTGGTCCGCATATATGCGGTGACTGTTATGACGTTGATGATATTCGAAGGAATGCATTTGAAAAAGAATTTCCAAATTCAGATGTTGTATCTGATAAAAATAATAAAGCGTATGTAGATATTGGACGAGCTAGCGCCCTAGACGTAGAAAAAGAAGGTGTCCAAAAGAATCATATAGACATAGCACCTTCGTTTTGCACATACGAAAATGAACATCTTTTTTATTCATATAGAAAAACAGGTAAACCTTTGAATGGAGAAATTATTGGTGTGATAGGGCTGTGAGTAAAGATTGGTTGAACTTGCTATAATGATGCGTATGGATACTGCTAGGTCCGAATTAAAATCTGTTCATTTTGTCGGTATAAAAGGCGTTGCGATGACTAGCCTTGCTATCTACTGTAAAGAAAAAGGAATGCGTGTCACAGGTTCTGATTTGGAAGAGGATTTTCCCACAAAAGAACCTTTGGAAGCAGCGGATATCCATCCTCAGGTAGGATTTACAAAAGATCATATATTAGCTTCAAATAGACCTGATTTGGTCGTGTATACAGGAGCTCACGGAGGAAAAGACAATGTGGAAGTAGTGACTGCTGAGGGTTTGGGTATAGAAACCATGCCGCATGGGAGAGCGCTTGGATATTTTATGA
>Ga0172379_10012160_pt1 | contig 10120 bp, 9 predicted proteins | sample GrowelOW334metaG_FD_119756 | JGI IMG/M metagenome (GOLD analysis project Ga0172379, IMG submission 119756) | Groundwater microbial communities from an aquifer near a municipal landfill in Southern Ontario, Canada - Groundwater well OW334 metaG | ecosystem: Environmental > Aquatic > Deep...
GCTTGATCAACAACAAACCAAGAAAGATTTTAGGTTATCGCTCCGCCTTGGAGGTGGCGGAGAAGGCTGGTATATTAACAGGATTAAAAGTGGGAGTGTCCTAATTCTGGGATGAATTTAGGTTCTTTATTCTGCCTTATATTATACACCCATTTTGTATTCGTGTCAATAGCACGCAAAATGACTTAAAATAAGCGTTTTTAAACAACCAAGCGGAGCTCTCGCAATTTTTAACCAGAAGAAAAAGCGGAACTTGTTTAATTAAAAAGCCTCGCGAAGCGGTGGCCAGCATGGTCTCCGCCCTTTTGTATTTTTGTTCGGAACAAAGTGAAGAACGAGGGCGGAGTGGCCACGCGGAGCGGAAAAAATTACTCGCTGGAGTAATTTTTGTGCTTTTTAAATTAAATAAGTGGAGCTATTCTTTGGCTAAAAATTGCGAGAGCGGAGCGTCATCTTCTCCCACCCTTGCTTGTAAAGTTCCATTGTTTCCGCCTTGGTCGGCATTTTAGCCACCGCGTTTTTAAGATTTTCTGACAGACTTTGGCGTAAATTTTTATCTTCCAATAATAATCTCATGGCACCAGTTAACGCTCCACGATCACCCACTGGCACCACCAAGCCAGACTCATTGTTGACCACTATCTCTCCAGCACAACCGACATCCGTCATCACGACGGGCAGACCACAGGTGCCAGCTTCAATCACAGTAATTCCCCAACCCTCACTCTCTGATGACAAGACAAAGGCGTCAGCCGAGCGATAAAAGGGAGATAGGTCATCATACCGACCCCAAAACTTCACCTCGGTTTGCAAATCTAAAGTGGCCACTAACCACTCCAGATGGCGCCGTTCCGGACCATCGCCCACTATCCACAAACGGGCATTGGGATGTTTTTGTTTAATTTCTACCAAAGCATCTAGTTGGGTCTCGATTCTCTTAACCTTGACCAAGCGAGCGGCAGTCAAAAAAACAAAACAACCTTCAGGTTTTTCGATTAACTCTTTTGATAGACCACAATTAAATTCAGAAAAAATCGGCACCACTGATATTTTATTAGGGTTTACCTTGAAATCTTCAATCAGAGTTTGTTTTAATCTTTGACTAACCACCCGCACCCCATCAGCCCGTGGCAATAAAAATCTAGCTATTTTTTCTCTAACACCACCAAAACGCTCAAATCCATGAACTTGGATTTCCAACGGTAGTTGATATTTTTTGGCCACTCGCCAAGCAATCAAGGCTAAAAAATAAATATCCTGAACCGAAATGAGATCGAATTGGTTATTGGCTAAAATTTTGCCAGCCTTAATCCAAGCTCGCCACCACACGATTTCCTTACTCCAGCCACCCACTCCAATCACCTCCACCCCAGCACCAAGTTCATGACGAACATCATGGCGATTAGGTACCAGCAATAAATATCTTTCAGCCATTTGACCATAATCAGCAACGCGACGAGCCGCAATTGATTGCGAGTTAAAAAGGCTCTGGTCTAAACTAAAATTAAATATTCGCATTTTTCTTAAATAAATCTACTAAACCGTCCACCATTTTAGCACGAGTGAAGCCTAGAGCGGTTTGGCGTGCTTCTGCTGATAAATGATCAGATAGGTTTTTATCAGTCAAAATTTTTTCAACCGCTGTTATCATTTCTTCGCGATTATTATACTCAAAAAGCAAACCAGTTTGGCCGTCTTTTATCAATTCAGGATTACCACCGATTCTAGTCGTCACCACCGGTGTCCCCAAACTCATCACTTCCAGTAATTGATGGGAAAAACCTTCATAAGCAGTATTGAGAACAAACACATCAGCCCCAACCACATATTTAAAAAGCTCCGCTTGTGGTAAACGTCCTAATAAGTTAACCGAGGAGCTCAACTTATTTTGTTTAATCTTTTCTTGTAAATTTTTTTCTTCTGGACCATCACCAACAATCAAGAGTTTAGCTTGAGGATATTTAACCAAGAGCCGAGGCATACTATCAATTAAAGTCTCAAAACCCTTCCAAGGTACCAAGCGTCCAACACTAACAATGACTTCCTTATTAAAACCGAGGGTAGACCTTTCTTCTTCTTTTTTAAAAGAAATATTTTTACCTTCAAAAGCATTGTAGATGACATCTATTTTTTCCGTGTCCACTCCCCAATTACCCACAATCTTTTTCAAATAAAAACTTGGCACTACAATCCTCTGGGCTCGTTTGGCCACCAGGGTTTGAACAATTTTAAGTGTCCGCACCAACCAGCCATAACCCTTGGGACGAGTAGAAAAAACATCCAAACTGTCTTCCACGCCGGCCCGCTGGCTACCCTGCTCCCAAGCATAATCACCTACAATCTTGAGCCAATAAGACCGGCGCCCCAATAAACAAGCCAACATCACTGGTAAGCCAACCGAGACAGGATCCATAGCATAAACAATATTCACCACCTTGATTTGTCGCCAAATATAAAAACTAAAAATCAAGTGTCGAATAATTGGTGGATATTTTCTCACTAAACTAAAAGGTAGTATCCGAACATCAAAACCACGCGAAGGTAATTCTTCCAATAAAATTTTGGAATAAGTGGCTGGCCCCCCGATCTCTGGCGGAAAAAGACCGGTAACAATTAAAACTACTGGTCTATTTGGCATAATTTTTTAAAAATATTATCAAATTGAGGTGCAATTTTATCCCAATCGTATTTTTCAATCACCATTTTTTGAGCCTGATCAATAACCAAATCAACTTTTTCTTTGTTTTGTGGTTCTAAAATAAAAGAAATCCTCGTCGCAATATTTTCTGGACTTCCGACAGCACAAACAAAACCAGTCTGCCCATCTACCAAAAAATCTTTTATCCCTCCAACACTCGTCGCCACGACTGGCAAACCACAAGCCATGGCTTCCAAAAAAGCATTTCCCAAACCCTCTGAATATGATGGGCGAGAAAAAACTCTAGCTTGATAATAATAACTGGCTAACTGTTCGGATGGAATGAAACCAAAAAATTTGACCCGGCCAGCTAAACCACTGTCGTTGGTTAATTTTTCTAAATATTTTCTTTCTTCACCTTCACCCAAGAGCCATAATTTTACTTCCGGTGGTAAAAACTTCAGCGATAAAATTAGATCGGCCAGACCATTTTTCTTCACCAGGCGCGAAGCCGAGACAATAATTTTATCTCCACCTCCTTCTTTTTTTTCTTTCAATTCCCCACTGATCATATTAAATTTTTTTAGATCGACACCATTAGGTATCACCACCACTGATCCAGTCGCCCCTAAATTTTTAGCCCAGTCGGCCAAGAAACTAGAAATAGCCTGGATCTGATCCGCTCGTTTGAAAATATTAATAAAACTGCCACGCAAAAATCTGACCTTGTGCTCTATTTCTTTCAATTCGTCCCCTTCTTGCAATGTTAAAATATATGGCACTTCTGGCTGGCCTTTTTTAAAAGCTGAGGCGGCAAAACCACCAAAACTAGCCATAATACTCCAAACAAGGTCAAAGGAGTTTTTACGGTGAAGGGTCATGCCATAGAAACCACCCAGGAGGGCCAGGAGGATTTTATCACCCCCAAAACCCAGACCGAAGCGATGGACCAGGACTCGACCAAACTGCTCTCTGGGGGCCAAATTTGGCCTCAGACGGGCTGTTATAAGCTCGAATTCATAGTCCGGCAAACGGTCGGACAACTCTTTAACCGCGACCTCAGCTCCACCCACGAGGGGGTAATAAGCGGTTGAATAGATCAGGACTCTTTTCATGGGTTTAAAGCCCTATTCTTCACCAGATAGGATTTTTTTCAAGACCTCGGCCGGGACTTCTTTTTTATCTTCTTTTTTAGCTATCTCTTTCAATTCTTCCTTAGCTAACTTTTTTTCTTCATCAGACTTTTCATTTTTTACCACCGAAGCCAAAACATCCTGCAGAGCACTGCGCAGTTCTTCACGATTTTTACCAGCGCTTTTGTTACGGTTTTGATTAAGCTGACTGAGTGGCATAGGTTTTGTCACCGCCGGCTGTTCTAATGGTCTCTCCCTTTGTTTTTCGCTTGAAGCCACCACCTTTCCCAGATCACGCATTGGTCTATTGGTTTCAGCCGAACGAGGTGGTATTGGAGCACTAGAAAAACTAGGCCGATCACTTTGATTGGGACGACTAGGTGGATTGGATTGATTCGCTGGACGAGGTGGAGTATTTCGACTCGGAGCGGCTCCCAACGAAGAAGGGACTGTTGTTTTTTTAGCTAAAAATTTTTGTTCATGCCAAGCCGAAATTTCCCTTTCCACTTTTTCTCTTGGCATGGAATAAGCCGAGCGCGAAAATTCAATGATTCTGTTTTTGAATGATTCAGGTAAAACTGGCACGGGAGGCAAAGTGGTGGCTGAAAAAGGCGGCGAACCAACTCCGTCTATAGACATCGTTAAATAAATCTGGGCAAAACCCAAATTGACTAAATCTTCTTTAGTGAAAGTCGGCATAAACATTTCTTCCAAAACTACCGCATCAAAAGGACCCACCCTAAAGCAGATGGTTGTGCCGACGTTACCAAAAACAGCATAGCGAACAGTTTCTGGCATTTGTTCAATATACTGATGAGCAATAGTTAAACTTAATTTATATTTTCTAGCTTCCGCTAAAATATCAGCAAAAGAATCATTAACAAAAGACTGAAATTCATCAACAAAAAAATAAAAATATGGTAAAGCTCGCAATTCCTGTTCAGAAGCACCCGCTCGCGACATAGCGGCCAAGTAAATCTTGGTAATAATCATACCTCCCAACAAACTAGCATTCTGTTCACCGACTCGTCCCTTGGATAAGTTGATGATAAGGATTTTTTTCTCATCCATCACTTTGCGCATATCAATGGTCGACTTAGGCTGACCAACAATATTTCTGATGAGCGGATTGGATGTAAACTGACCAATCTTATTTTTAATAGCGTCACCCGCTTCCTGCATATAACGTTCGTTGTACTTGGCAAATTCGTCCACCCAAAAAGATTTTACCGATGGGTCAGTAATGTTACTTACCACTTCATCTCGATAGCTTTTATCAGACAATATGCGATTGACACCTAATAGGGTTGAGTCTGGATATTCCAGTAAAGCCAAGATCGTATTATTCAAAATATATTCCATACGCGCTGACCAGACGTCCGGCCAGATTTTTTTGAAAGTAGCCATCAGGCCGTTGGCCACCAGGTGACGTTGGTCCTTGCCGACATCTTCCATCACATTGAAAGAGATCGGATTATCGAGATCAAAAGGCGCAAAATAAATTACGTCTTTAATTCTATTTTCCGGAACATAATCTAGGAGCAATTCGGCGGTCTTGCCGTGAGGATCAATAAAGGCCATCCCCTCACCATTGGTAATATCATGAGTAGCCATGTTTTCCAGCAGAGTTGATTTACCCATACCGGTTTTACCAATAATATACATGTGGCGGGAGCGGTCATCACTTTTTATGCCAAACTCCGCCTGCCGACCGCGAAAATCGGTCTTAGCAAATTTATTGATATACAAAGAGTCAGCCATCTTAGGCTTAATTATACAATGTTATTAAAAAAACTCTATCGGTTTTTATATTGCCAAACTTCTTACTCGGCACACCTTTTCCCCGTTCCCTATGGAATAAATTTGTTCAAAAACTTTCTTAATTTCAAAACCCAGACCCAAGCCCAACCATTTTGAAATTAAGAAAGTTTTTTTGACAAATTTCTCTTCGCTTATTCACCCTTAAAACTCTCTTCTGGCAATTTTGCCGTCTCAGGATGAGATAGCTGGTTGGTGCGAGCAAAACCAAAAATCGCGATCAATAATCCTAGGATAACTAAGATTAGAGAACGCAACCAGGTCGAAGGACCTTCAAAGATAGCGACAACCACCACCAAAAGACCGAGAATAGCGCTGGCACGATTACGCCAAATAATTCTTTTCATATCTAAAAATGATAGCAAATTTAAACAGTTTCGCCAACCAATCGGTCGGCCACTAAAGTAATGTCTCCTGCTCCCATGACTACAACCAGATCACCACTTTTAGACTCAACTTCTAAATCCTTTTCGATCGACACGAGATCACTAATAAAAGTAGCAATATTGCTTCCAGCTTTTTCATTTATTTTTTTGACTAATTCTTCTTCGCTGACAGTGACATCAAAAGGTTCGCGCGCGGCATAAATTTTTGCCAACAACACTCGATCAGCACCAGCCAAAGCATCAACAAACTCTGTAAACAGAGATTTAGTTCGACTGTAGAGATGGGGCTGGAAAGCAATAATTAATTTTCCTGCCTGCGCAGGCAGGCCGGTTAAATTTTTTATTTTCATCAAATCACGAGCGCCGGCAATCGTGGCCGAAATCTCGGTCGGATGGTGAGCATAATCATCATAGACCAAAGCTCCACCGGCTGATTGGCCTTTATATTCAAAACGGCGCCAAGTACCAGCAAATTTATTTAAGGCCTCCTCAGCCACTCCAGCGTCAACTTTTAATATCTCAGCTACCGCCAAAGAGGCCTGAGCATCCCGAACATTATGTTCTCCTGGAACCATTAGCTCTTTTAATTCTTTAGCCTGGCGATAATCAACCACCTGACACTTAGCAGTCGCTACTACTGGGGCCACCTTAGGGTCACTCGGATCACAAACTAGATATCCCTCAGCTGGAATTTTAGCCACCATCTCCGTAAAAGCTAATTGGATATCGGCTAAATCTTTATAATAGTCGAGATGATCACTATCGATATTAGTAATCACTAAAATTTTCGGGTTAAGGTTCAAAAATGAGCGGCGATATTCACAGGCCTCAACGACAAAATATTCACTCTGACCAGCTATGAAGTTACTTTTAATATCTTTGAGTAGGCTACCCACTACCACCGTCGGATCTAGTTTGGCCTCGATTAAAACTTTCGCCACCATGGCAGTGGTCGTCGTCTTACCATGAGTACCAGAAATAGCGATAGTATATTTATTGGCTGAAACGAGACCAAGGGCTTGAGGATAAGTCAAAACCGGTATGCCAAGTCCGCGAACGGCTTTCATAAATTCTGGTTCTCGATCATCCCAAGCCAAACTATAGACGATTAAATCGGTATCAGCTGAAATTTTTGTAATATCAGCCCCAATATTGATCACTACCCCCAAATTTCTAATCCGATCGAGGGTCACCGGGCTAGGATTATCATTTGTTCCAGAGATTATCTTACCGTCATGATACATGAGTTCAGCTAGAGCCGAAATGCCGATTCCACCAACGCCGATAAAATAAACTTTCTTAATAGTGTTTAAATTTATATCCATTTACCTTGGCATTATAAGACAAAACCACCACTTTATCAAAAATCCGTTCATTCTTTACAATCATCAAAAAAAAGCTAGAATTTGGTCAGATAACGTCAGGAGGCGTAGCCATGAAAATGCATGACAAGCTCAGAAAGGAGTATCGCCGGGTCAAGGAAGAAATAGAGGTAATGGTAAGGACCCAGGGAAGTGAAAGAAGGGTGACAGTCACAGAAAACACTGTAAAGGACCTAACGATAGACGCTATCAAGAAGCTGGAAGTATTCTTCAGGAAACGTCGTCACCTCAACATCATCGCCGACACCCTGGAGAGAATCGCGTGGGAGAATAGAGAAGATCGAGGTGGAATGTGTGTATAAATCACTCCACCTACAACCGGACGCGCCCCTGCGCGTCCGGTTGAATTTTTTTATTTTACTTTTTTAACCAAAGACACAAACTGATCTCCGCGGTCATACTTCCGCCCTAGGCGGATCAGCCTTGGGCTGACGTTTATTTTAAGCCTTTTACACATTTATTAAACTGGTCTCCCCTATCATACTCATTAAGAAAAATACCAAAACTAGCCGCGCCCGGTGAGAGTAAAACAACATCTCCACGCTTGGCTTGCGCTTTCGCCCAAGTGAAAGCCTCCTTCATGTTATCAAAAACTTCCAATGGAATTTTGTTTTTTCCTGCCCTGAGCGAAGTCGAAGTGCCAAGAGCTGAAATAATCTTGTCAGTGGCTGCCCCCTTAAACAGGGCTAGGACTTTGACTGATTTTTTAACCGCTTTAGCATAATCAACATAAATCAATTCCTTGTCAGCTCCCCCACCGAGCAAAATAATTTTGCCCTGATATTTTTTCAAAGCCTCCAAAGCGGCTAGCACGCCATCAGGAGTAGTAGCGGTGGTGTCGTTATAATATTTTACTCCGCCCACTTCGCGGATAAATTCTAGCCGTCCTGGCACGCCAGCAAAACCGGCCACCGCTTTTTTGATCACCGTCTCTTTTACTCCCAGCGCTCGGGCCGCTTCGATCGCTAAAGCGGCATTAAATAAATTATGTTCACCAATTAATTTTGTTTTCCAACTAGACGGAAAATCTTTGTAATCAACAGCAATCATCTTATTACCATTTTTCAATAAGTTTCTTGTCCGCCTAGGTTTTGTATCAACAAAATCTTGGCGGATGATCCGTTTGGCAATTTCTTTGCCGGCCACAATCACATCACAGGCTTTTTGATAGCGATAAATATTAGCTTTGTCGGCAAAATATTTTTCCATATCATTTTTATAATAGTTCTGGTGATCCACGAGCAAATTGGTAAAAACAGAAATATTAGGACTAATTTGCGAATCGCCAAAACCCTGCAGTTGCCACGAGTCTAATTCCATTAAAACAATATCGCCAGTTTTAACTTTTTTAAGTAAGGGTAAAGTAGCCAAACCGCGGATGTTGCCTCCTAAATATACTTTTTCATCACCAAAAGCTGATTTTAAAATTTCTGACAACAACATTGTCACGGTCGTCTTGCCACGGGTGCCAGTCACTCCCACAATTTTTACCCCCGCCGGCATGACAAATTTTGCAAATAAAGAAGCATCCATCTCCACTGGAATTTTATTTTTTTTAGCTTCAGCAATAAAAGGAGAATCCAGAGGTACCCCTGCGGCCTTGATAATCAAATCACGATCGGTAAAATCCCCTAGACGATGCTCACCAAATACAAATTTAATATTTTTATATTTAGTCAGCTGCTTGGTCGATGACGATAATTGCTCAGCCGTCTTTAGATCGGTCACGATCAAATCAGCCCCACATTCAGCTAAAAATTTAGTCACGCCGATACCCCGCCCAAGTAGACCTAAGCCCATAATGGTCACTTTCTTGCCTTTAATATATTTTTTGAATTCCTTTAGCATATAATCGGCATTCTAGCATAAAAATAAAAAATCGGCCTAGGCCGACTTTTTGTGCGCGATCCAGGACTCGAACCTGGGACCCTTGCCCGTTCAAATTTTTCAAAATTTGTTCGGGTCGTCTTACCCACACGACTTCGCCTTGGCCTTCTATGCCGCCCAGCGTGCGCGATCCAGGACTCGAACCTGGGACCTCGTCATTATCAGTGACGCGCTCTAACCACCTGAGCTAATCGCGCACGCTAGAAATCATAGAATTTAAAGAACAAACTTTTCTCAACAATCTTGATAAGATGCGAAGTCAAGGCGGGCAAGTCAGGACAGCGCTCTAACCACCTGAGCTAATCGCGCATAAATTGGATATTAACAGAAAAAAAACGTTAAATCAATTGCCCCGCCTCGTAAGAGGCGGGGCAATTGATTGTGTTTTACTGAGCAGTATCTGTCGCTGGAGCAGTGGTAAAACCATCTTCTCCGCCAGTCCCAGCTGCAATTGGCAAGGTCGTTGATTCTGGCAAACTAGGGGCTTTGACCAACTGATAAATACCCAAACCTAAAATTAGAACTAGAGCGATGACGAGAACAATGACAAGTATCTTGTTCATATTTTTTAAAATTATACTGCTCTTTAATGAGCGCTATTATTGATTGTATTGAGATTGTTTTTATTATCCTTTCTTTTGTCCCGTTCAGCTCGAGGTAAACCGATCGAGCGCGGTGATTTGTTGTTTTTTGAACTCCTTCGAAAAGAATTCAATTGGTGCCAAAATCTTCACCATCCTCACCCCGAAGGGTGAGGAACGACCCGTCGATCATCATCATAAAAGATGAAAGATGACGAATTCACTTGGAAATAAATCCACGACCAGCTTCCGCTAGCCGTGCCTTGTTACGACTTAACCCTTGTTACCGATCTTA
>Ga0172379_10012161_pt1 | contig 10120 bp, 9 predicted proteins | sample GrowelOW334metaG_FD_119756 | JGI IMG/M metagenome (GOLD analysis project Ga0172379, IMG submission 119756) | Groundwater microbial communities from an aquifer near a municipal landfill in Southern Ontario, Canada - Groundwater well OW334 metaG | ecosystem: Environmental > Aquatic > Deep...
CCGTTTCAATGTTCAGTCATGATTGCGATTTTGATAGAGCTTGATCATCACGACTTGGCTTTGAAGGTTTATACGAAAGGCAAAGGCCTATCGGGCAGCAATCTGCAACGCTCTACTTTTCTCTATCAGTCTGGTTGCCTTCTGAGGCGCTCAAATCGTCGCCCGGAGGCCATTGTTCTGCTGAAAGAGGCCGCGCGTCTGCGACCGACAAACCTAGATTGTTGCGAAGAATTGATTTTGGTTTATGCTGATTTGCACAAGTGGGATGAAGTAATCAGCACCGCTAATTCATTTGAGAAGGCTAATAAAGTTGTTGAAAAACGCTCTGGTCTGGCCCGCATTTATGATCGTAGGGCGAGTGCTTACATGTACAAAAAGCAATATCGTGAAGCCATTGCCGATATCAGTAAGGCAATTGCAATTTCGCCTTTAACAGTGGCTTTTGTGCGCAAGCGAGCAGAGTGCTATGGCAAGCTCGGTGACCGCCTTGCTCAAAAGAGAGACGAAGAAAGAGCTGACGAAATCGTCAAATCTTTTGTTGAAAAATAGTGCGGGCGGTAAGGTTTGGACCTGGCATGACAAATCAGTAAGGAACGAATGTCATATGGTGGGATAGAATGCCAAGTTAATTGGCTTTTGCCTAACTTCCTTATTGGCGATTAATAATGAACGTAAAAAAACACCATTTGCTTGTTGCTCTTGTCATCATCAGTGCTGGCACTGAAGCCAGAGCTGATAACCAATTGTCTTTGACAAATATAGTGAAAGACGTCATGGACGTCACTGGCAAGGCCGTTAAGGGCACTGCCCACGGGGCTGGGGCGGTAATCAAAGGTACTGGCAACGCTGTCAAGAACACAGCCCATGGTGCTGGCGCCTTAGTTGAGTTTTCGGAGAAGGCCATCGGTATTACACCGGCCGACCCTGCCTATCATGCCCCAGTGGCAGGAGCTGCGGCATCAACTTCTCCTTCTCCGGTGGCTGCAGTAGCTCCAGTGGCTCCAATAGCAAAAGTATCGGCTCCTGTAGCTTCAGCCACTACAAGCGCTGCAGCTCCAGCGAAGCCAGCCAACAAATTCTTCAATTTGCCCTTTGTTCACTCTAATTCTGGTTCTGGTTCTAATTCTGGTTCTGCCCCCGCTACTGCTGCTCCAGTATCTCTGGCCAGCAAGAGTTCACCAACTTCACTGATTGGTTCGAGTATTGATATTGCCGTAGATCGCCACGGCAACATCATTGATTCAAACGGCAAATTAGTCGGTCGCGTCTCAGTTATTACTTCGGATGTTGTTGGCACTCCCTCTGAGTTTGCTGGTCAGAAGTTAAATGTCACCGTCAATAGTGCTGGTGAAATGATAGACGGCAATAGCCGTATCATCGGCCACATACTAGGGGCTGAGCCGCCATTGATTCCGAAGGATCTTCCTGTAGAAGCTAATTCTACATTCAATTCAAGTGCACCAGCGGCAATACCAAACGATCTTAGTGGTGCTATCGCTGTTCCCACTACTATTATTCAAGAGCCTAAACCGGCTGCTAGCTGGACAGAAGAAGATATTCTCAAAAATACTGCGCCGATTATGCACGGTATTAATTAGCTTAAATAAGGTATGACAATGAGTCTTAAAGAAAAAATTTCGGCCGACTTGAAAGAGGCCATGAAAGCTCGTGACCAAGTGCGAGTCGACACTTTGCGCTCTGCTTTGTCAGCGTTTTCGTATAAGAAGCTAGAAGCAAAACCTGATAATACGGCTGCTGCCGAGAAAAGTGAACTAAGTGCCGAAGAAGAATTAGCTGTTCTGCAAAAGCAGGTTAAGCAACGCAATGATTCAATATCAGAGTTCACCAAGGCTAACCGCACTGAGCTAGTTAGCAAAGAAGTTATCGAACGAGACATCTTAGCTGCTTATTTACCGGCCCAGAAATCAGAGGCAGAAGTAAGAGAACTAGTTAAAGCCATTATCGACGCTTTGCCTGCCGAAGGCCGCAACCAGGGCGCTGCTATGAAAGCTGTAATGCCCCAATTGAAGGGGTTAGCTGATGGCAATTTGGTGCGGCAGATTGTTACCGACCTATTAAAAGGTTGACAGACAATGGCCCTTAAAGATCGCTTTATGCCTTGCCCTTGCTCAAGCCAGGTTGTCTATCACAAGTGCTGTCAGCCTTATCATGATGGTGCTATTCCAGAGTCGGCGCTTCTCTTGATGCGCTCTCGCTATTGCGCTTATGCCCTTGGTCTAGCTGATTATCTGATCAATACTACCCATCCGGATCATCCGGCCTACAACCCTGATTTTGTTGAATGGAAAGCAGATCTGCTTAACTTTTCGCGGGGAACTAAGTTCAACGGTTTGAAAATAGTTGAATTTATTGACGGTGCCGAAACCGCCTTTGTCACATTCAGTGCTTACCTACGCCAGGGCGAGCATGATTCGACATTTTCTGAGAAAAGTACTTTCCTCAAGCAAGATGGCCGTTGGGTTTATCATGCCGGAGAGCTGGCCGAACTGGCTACTTAATGTAATCCCAGCCACTGCCTGTACTCTCAGTCTTATCTGGGCCTTTAGTTTTGGCTTGGGCTGCTGGTTGAGCCTGAATTGATTTGGCCGGTAAATTTGGCGTTGGCTTAGTTAGAGCTTGCGGCTTAGTTAGGGCGCCTTTGCCAGAAAATGTCTCAGGTTTAGCTGCTGTCTTCGGTTGGCGCATGGCAAGAATTTTCTTGATGTCGACAATGTCGCGGTTGATAGCTGCACGTTCACTGGCGGGCATGTTTAGTTTCAGACATTTCTCAAAAGTACTAACTGTCTCTGGCAATTTATTTTGCTTGAGCAAAGCGTTAGCCAAATTGCTCCATGTCATCCAATCTTTGTTGTTCAGTGTCAGTGCTTTGCGAAAGGCCTGCTCTGCACTTTCAAAGTCTTCCAGTTTGCGGTAGCAATAACCTAAATTGATGTAGAAGTCTGGGTCATTGGGAAAGCGAGAAATAGCTTCATGGTAGTTGTCTACAGCGTCTTCGAAGCGCTCTTTCTCTAAGTACTTGTTGGCCAGGTTGTAGTAAGGGATAGCATCACTCCAGGCGGGAGGATGATCTTCTATTTTTGATTCAAAATTTGCGTCTGTTTCTGACTCTTGTTTCTTTTTTTCAGTGATAGCTTTTTGCTGTTTGATGGGTCCAGCCATTGCCGCACCATAAGAAATATGCAGGCTTGTTAGGCAAATGGTCAGGGCACAGATTGTGGTTTGTAGTTTTGATAGTTGCATAATTTAGCGGTTGAGATCTGGCCAGCTTAAAATCTTGTTGTCATCGATAGAGGCAAAGGGATCTCCAGATGGTATTGGTGAGCCGGCAGGGGCATTGAGATCGTTTAATTCAAGAGTGACTGCCCGCAGCTCTTTTACCGTTGGCTTTGTCATTATGTGACCTTGAACTTCCGCTTTGATTTCGCGGGTCTGCTCTAATAGTTTGGCTTTGGTGGCAAGGTCTTTTTCTTTCGCCAGTTTTTTCATTTTGGCTTTTAGCTCACGTTCATTTTTAGCCTTTAAAATCTTTGCTCTAATTTGTGCGTCTGCTGCCAGGGCGTCAGTCAGCTGTTTAACCGCCTCTGCTTGCTTTACTTGTTCGCGGTAGTTGTGCACATAGGCTAACATTTTGCCAAAATTCCAGGTCATCTGAAAATTCCAACCAGTTATGTTTGAATTGGCTGGAAAAGCGAGAATGCGAGAATGATTAAGATCGCGTATAGCCTCAACTAAACACTTGTTGAGAATAGAATCTGCAGTGCTAGCATAAATACTGCCGTGCAAGTTGCCCTTTCTATCGACGCTAAAAATGGCAGCTGCTGCGCCCCTAACTTGGTCGGTGGATTCGGCATTTAGGCGCTTAAGGAGAACGTGTTGAATAGATCGTTTGAAACGGGCTATCCAATAATCCCATTCTGGAATATTTTCAGGTGCTTGCGAATAAACTGTTAGACCTTCAGCATGGCTGGCCCAAGCCGGTACGTTGATGCTTTTGCTTTTCTCTACTAAATCAAGCATTTCATCCATATGCATGATTTCGGCAGGGCCACTGGTTCTTCGAGAAGATGGGGCATGGCCACTGGCTGTCTTTATCATTTTCTTGCCGTGGCGCAAGGCATCTTTCATGTTGCCAAACAGGTCCGGAAATTCGAAGTTCGCTGCGGCGGTTGCTGGCTTATCTTCGCTAGCCTTACTTATTGTTGGCTTGGTTAGACCCATAAAGTCAGTGACTGATGAAGTCATCTGAGCAAACCAATCTTTAGGTTTAGCTGGAGCTGTCGGCAACTGTGCGGGTTTGTCTAAACCTTCGAGTTTTTCTTCGGCAAAGGCGCTAATCATTTCGGGTGGTGCTAAGCGAGCAGCCATTTCTAGTTCTTTTAGTGCAGTCATGTCGTAGCCTTGTTTTTTCAGAGCAAGGCCTAGGTAATAGTGGGTCTTACTGTCGTCTGGATGTTCTTTCAAATCATTCAACAACAGATTAGCGGCCTCACCATAACGCCCTGATTTATAGGCTTTCAGGGCCATTTTTACAGCTGTTTTAGAGTCTAACGGTGCCTTGGCTTCAGGTTTTGATTCGAGCTTAACTTGAGGCTTAGCTTCTGGTTTTGCTTGGGCAAGGGCACCACCCACAGTGTTTAGTGAACAGAGTAATGTCAGGGCGATTAAAAGGTTTGATGCTTTTATCAACATGTTTATTCAAGCACTGGGGTTCATGTCTTTAAACATGACTATAGGATAATTATTCTTTTGTGCCACCACTTTTGATGCCTTGGCTGCCGCCAGCATTATGCCGATATCGTGACAGTCCTCTGGAATGCCAGCCACGCCAAAAGCTAGTGCCAACTGGCTAAGATTAGCTTCTGGTCCAAGGCTGCGAGCCCTTAAAATTTCCAGAATCCGATGAGCTAAAACTGCGGCTGCCGGTGTTTCTGTGTGTGGTAACAGAATGGCATAGCTTAGCGCTTCGAAGTGGGCAAACAGATCAAGTGAGCGTTTGGCGCCATTGATGCGTGTAACAGCTTCTTGTAGAGCGGCTGGTGACAGGGCTTTGAGTTCATTGTTGTGCCAAGCCCACATCTCAAATATGATCACTGAGTAGGGAATTCTATACTGCTGAAAGCGCTCAAATTCTTGCTGTAGAAAATAGTGAAAAGATGGATAAGAAAGAATACCCGTGTCAGGTCGAGCCAACATTTTGTTGACTCTCTCAATGGCTACAAGATCTACCGGAGTGGGGTGCAGCCCCGCTGTCTTATCTGTTTTTGCTGGTTTGTTTGAAACTCTGATCAGCTTGCCGTTGACCAAGTTGAATAGGATTGGCACCCAATCTTTTTTAGGCATGGGTGTTTTTCGCAAGATATCAGCAAGCGTAGAACAACCATCTAGCTGAATATAAAAATTCTTCTGCCTGGCCATATCCACGGGAGCGCCGGTTGCCACTCGCTCTTCGAAATCTTTTTCGCTTATGGTGCCTTCAGCCTTGTCGATATAGACTTCTTCTTTTACACCGGCAGCAGCAATAGTTTTGGTTTGGTCAAGTAGGGTAACGCCCTCCATGAGAAGTGCATCAATGCGCTTCACCACTGTTTTTAGCGGGCTGGTTTCGTCACGGTAAAAATAGAACTTTCCTTTTTCCCAGGTGACTAATTCTAAGATCGCGAGGTCGCCTTCAACCTCTGGTGCCTTGGCGTGGGTGAGTGTGCCCTCGTAGAAAAATATCTCGGCAGCAGACTGACCATTATCGACAAACAAACAGCCAGTCATGCCGCCCATGTTGATAGACTGCAGCAAATTAGGCACTTGCATGTCTGTCAGGCTGCCTTCCATGGTGGCAACTTTTGAATTGCGGCTAGCATTGGCCACCGGAGCTCGCTGAGTTGAAATTGATTGCATGCGCAGCAAGGTGCTGCTGAAGACACCGCTGCTGTTTATGTTTCCTTTTTCTGTACCGCTGGCAAGTTGACTAGAATCTCCAAGTGGGAGTGCGTCACCGGTACATTCAGCAGTTACAAGGTTGAGAATGAGGCCCACATCGCCGCAAGGATAGGTCCAAATTTCTTTAATTTCTCTTTGACTGTTCTCGGTCAGTTCCCAAACCGGTTCGCCGCCTAGAGCACTGCATGTGCAAGTCAAAGTCAGTGAACTGTCAGTGCCAGGACGCCCCCAAATCACTTCAACTCTTCTACCAACACTTTTCTGGGCATGCTGAAGAGCATCGGTCACATCTTTGCTGGTCGGCAAAGACTCCAAGCGCGGCAAGCGGAGAGGCAGAGTGTTTGGGTCTACTTTGGGACGGTACATTTTAACTAAGAGAGGTGGCACCTTAAGACTAACAGAATAAGGCCAAATTGTGGATATAAAGAGGTGGCTATCTTCTAACTGCTATATTCTAGTGCTCTGCATTTCTCGGAAGTGCTAGATTTTATTGTTCTATGCTGCTATTAAATGCCTGTTGAGCCTGTGAGTTTCAAATGGAACGAACCAAATTATCGAAAGTTACTAAGACGCCAGACCAATTTGTTTTGCTGTCAGTGGTCGAAATGGCATCGATGATTCGCAATGCAATAATTGCTTTGCCCTTCCAGACGGGCAGCCTGACTTTGCTTGTTACTTGCACCTTTTCTTTTGCCACCACAAATGTTCCTCGTTGGTGTTTGTTCGCCAGTGAAGCTGAGGATGCACCGGCCGTCTGGTGCCATGATTCGGCCGATTTAGAAGAAGTAAGTGCTTTATTGGCTAAAGGCTTACCGCCACAGGCGTTAGCGGCTGCACCCCTTCCAATTTCCGCCGGTCAGGCTAACGAAGATCGACGTGCGCCCCAGGTTGTTGTTGCTCAACCCGGTGTCTTGCCGCAGCCCGCCGTTTTTGACCAGGCAAGTTTTGATATATTTTGTAAGCGCTTGGTCGATGTTAACTCTGGAATGTTCGCTGAAGGTTCGTTCTATTGGTTCTTGATGCAAGAGTTCAATCGCTATCAGCGCACCAAGCTTGGTTTCGGTATCGTGCTGCTATCGCCTTGTGCCAGTCTCACTGAGGCTGATTCCCTGACCCATACACGCGATGAAGTTATTGCCTGGCTGGGCAATCTGGCTGTGGTAGAAGTGAGAAAGCTCGACTACATTTGCCATTTTAATGGCTTGATCGGCATGGTGCTGGCTAATTCAAGTTTAGAAGAGTCCGAAACCTGCGCCCAGCGCATCATAGAGATAGCTAATACACGCAACAATAGTCAACGTTTTGACGCCGGTTTTGCCCCTCATGCCGGGGTGGCTGGCATGCCTCAAACCTGTGAACATCCAGGCATTCTAATCGCTGCCGCTCAGCAGTCGCTAAATCAGGCCATTAGTGCCAACGTACCAGTGCAAGTGTTTAGGTGATTTCGTAAATCCCCGATATTCGAAAAGAGCTTATTTAGATAAGCTCTTTTTAGGGGGGATTTGATGCCGATTCAACTCGATAGTCATGATGACGACAATTTGTTCTCAGACTCGACTCGCCGCCGCGATCAGCCCCATTACGCTGCCGACAAATTGGCGCGCGAAATTTATGTAGTTACCACTGGCACAGTTGATGCTGTCGGCGCGGTGAAGAACCGGCTGCCTGAAGTAGCTGTCGAGGTTGTGGCCTCGGTTGCCGCTGGATTTGCTATACGGGCGGCTGAGGCGAAATTGCCGTGGCTAAGACCGGGTTTAGCTATTGGGGCCGTGGCCTTGACTGGTACAGCCATGAAAGATTTAGTTAAACCGGCTGGCGAAATTGCTTCGACTCTGGCCGATACTTGGCGCTCAGCCGATAATTTAGAGGCCAACCGCGCTAAGTTTGCCTCTACTGGAGGAAAGTTTGTAGTCGATTTAGCACTAACTACTACAGCCGGACTGTCTGGCTCGGCTATGGCTAATCGCACGTTGTTTGGACCCGGTAGTAATTATTTGCGTATTAATAGCTATGAACACCCTAATTTTTTGGGAGAACCGAGGGCGCGCCTTTACAACCGTCAAGACCCTGATGCTGTGACTTTCTTAGGTGCGAAAGATAGTTCTGTGTTTATTACGGCGAACCGCATTGCCGGTGGCCGTCATACCCATAGTGCCAATGGATTTCTAGCATCTGAAGATGGCTTGATTGTCACTAACCACCATGTGGTGGCAGGGAAAATTGATATTAGAGCCATCGATGCCAGCGGAACGGTGCGCAAAGCACAGGTAGTGGCAATGAATGGTGCTGATGATTTGGCTGTTCTCAAAATTGATTCTGACCGGGCCTTTAAGTCTGTGAATTTTGCTAAAGAGGGTGCTGTACCAGGTGATCGAGTACTACCTGTCAGCCATCAGTTCGGTGTTAAAGGCCTTACCATCGGGCCCGGAAATATCGACAGTATAGAGTTTATGCCCGTTCGCATTAAGACCGATGGCAGCAGAGTCAAAGTTACTGATCCAGCTAGCTATGATGCCTCTAAGCATACTTTCGAATTTGCTAGAGCGCCGGAACCCGGCACTAGCCAAGTCATTTCTGAGCGCCTATTCGGCAGCTACTTCTCTAAACCTGGTGCTTCAGGTAGCCCCTTGTTCAATGGTAAAGGCGAGGTCGTTGCTGTGTTATCTGGTGGCATGGATGGAAAAAACTATGCTATTCCCGCCAAAACTATCAGTGAGATTCTAGAGCAGGCGCGGCGTAACTTATCCAGTAAGTAGGAAATTAGACGGTGATTTATAATTGCTCTACGAAAGTCTTTATGCGGGCTAATGCTTGCTCTATTTTGTCGATTGAAGTGGCATAGCTGCATCTGACATGATTGGCGCCACCAGCACCAAAGGCGGTGCCTGGTACTAGTGCAACTCGCTGCTCAAACAATAGTCTTTCGGCAAATACTTCTGCGCTTAGGCCTGTGCTAGCAATACTCGGAAAAGCATAGAAAGCACCGTCTGGCATGTGACATTCAAGACCAATGTTATTGAAGCCATCAACAATAACTCTTCGTCTTTGACTATACTGCTCGACCATATCTAGCACCTGGGGTTCCGAGCCTTTAAGTGCTTCTAGAGCCGCTTTCTGGCCGGTGATAGGAGCGCAGAGCATGGTGTAAGAATGAATTTTCATCATGGTGGCTAAGATTTCGCTGGGCGCACAAATGTAACCGATGCGCCAGCCGGTCATGGCATAAGCTTTGGAAAAACCGTTGAAGAGAATTGTCCGTTCAAAGGCTCCGTCAATAGATGGCACACAGGTGTGTTGGCCTTTATAGGTAAGGCGATCGTAAATCTCGTCGCTAAGAATATATAAGCCGTTGGCTTCGGCGAACCTGACAATTTCTTCCATCAGTGCCCGAGGCATGGTGGCACCTGTAGGATTAGATGGATAGCCCAATAGAATTGCTTTGGTGCGACTTGTGAGGTGAGCTTTTAGTTTTGCTGCAGTGACGCGAAAACCTTCTTGGGCTGTGGTCTCAACCGATACCGGTATGCCACCAGCCAAGCTGATGCAGGGCTTGTATGAGACATAACATGGTTCTGGTACAAGAACTTCATCCCCAGCATCAAGGATGGTGCGCAGAGCTATATCTAAACCTTCAGAAACACCAACAGTAATTAAAATCTGGTCTTCTGGGCGATAGCTGACTTGATAGAGTTGCTCTAGATGCTCGCTGATTGCCCGTCTTAGTTCAATAAGACCCCAGTTTGAGGTGTAGCTGGTTTGACCGCGTTCTAGTGAATAGATTGCTGCTTCTCTAATTGACCATGGCGTAACAAAGTCGGGTTCGCCTACACCAAGTGAGATGACATCCTGCATTGATGCGGCAATGTCGAAGAAACGCCTGATTCCAGACACCGGAATGGCGCTAGCTATTTTGGAAATGGGCTTAAGGCTCGTCATTGCTAAGGTGATATCACCAGACGTTCATTGGCTTCTGTCTCTAAGTAGAGTACTTCATCTTCTTTGTAGCGACGCAATTGGAAGTGGGTGACAGTTCCTGTGACACCATTGATAGTGGAAAGCTTCTCGGCAACAAAATTGGCTAGCTGACGCAAATTCGTTGACTCAACCACTACTCTTAAATCGCTACCGCCAGAGACTAACCAGACACTGCGCACTTCAGGAAAAC
>Ga0172379_10012162_pt1 | contig 10119 bp, 12 predicted proteins | sample GrowelOW334metaG_FD_119756 | JGI IMG/M metagenome (GOLD analysis project Ga0172379, IMG submission 119756) | Groundwater microbial communities from an aquifer near a municipal landfill in Southern Ontario, Canada - Groundwater well OW334 metaG | ecosystem: Environmental > Aquatic > Deep...
ATGATTCGCAAAGTGGATTATCTCCGAGTTCATCAAGAGCCTGAAGTGTCAGTTAATCATTTTCGTGACGCTTTTTAAACTGCTCAAGAGATTCAACACGAGAAGTATATTTTACAGAAGAAACCTCTGGTAGTTCCTCTAGACGCTTTTTTATAGAAAGAATTTGCGACTCATCCGTTGAAGTTGTGAAGTATGTATTTACATCAACGCGGTCTTTAATCTGAGTCAATGTGTAATCAAGGAGTGCCTGTAAAAAAATAAGCGACCCCAAAAAATATAGGGTCGTTGTGAAGATAAAAATAGAGGAGAGAGAGACGGTGCCAGTGCGCCAAAAGTTGGTTATGCCGGCTTTTATGATACGTCTCAAATCAGTCCCAATGATGTCCCAATCAGTATAACAGAAACGGCTAAATCGAACAAAAAATATTAAATTACATCACGTAACGGCCCTTCTCGTCATCTCTTGAGATTCGGCCATTTTCCATAGTAACCACTCTTTTCCCTAGCGAATCAATCACACCCTTGTTGTGTGTAGTTAAAATAACAGTTGTCCCTAAATCGTTGATTTTTTTCAAGATTTGAATAATTTCCTGAGTATTTATTGGATCAAGATTGCCCGTTGGCTCATCGGCAATTAAAACATCTGGCTGGTTTATGATTGAGCGAGCAATAGCCACTCTTTGGCGCTCTCCACCAGAGAGTTCTCTTGGAAAATTCCACCTCTTCATACCCAAATCAACAAGCTCAAGTGCATGTGGAACGTCGGAAGCAATCTCTTCGTCGCTTCTTCCAGCCGCCTCCATCGCAAAAGCTACATTTTCATACGCGGTTTTATTGGGCAAAAGTTTAAAATCTTGAAAAACAACGCCGATTCGTCTTCGATAGCTTGGTATTTCTTTTCCGCGGAGAGTTTGTACATCAATTGATTCAAAAAAGACCTTACCAGATGTTGGCTTCTCTTCAACCATAAGCATTTTAAGGAGTGTTGTCTTCCCTGCACCAGAATGACCAACGATTGAAACGAATTCCCCGGGCGAGATTGTAATGGTCACGTCCTCAAGCGCAACTGATTGGTCTTTATATATTTTTGAAACTTTATCGAAATAAATCATTGTTTGCCTTTACTCTTTGATATACACCATTTTTACCAGTGGAACCATTATAACACAAGCACATAGTTCTCTTAATTAAATTTATAATATCAAATATTCAATTTTTAAATAAAATTTAATGAGTTAATTTTTAAAATTAAGAAATTAAGAGTTATTTTTATATTTTAAATTAATAATTAAAAATTTCTACAACCCTTTCTCCGCTTCGATGAATTCCTCAATTTTTCCTTCTTCCAAAACTCCGTCAACATCAGCGGTCTCAACACCAGTCCTGTGATCCTTAACCATTTTGTACGGATGTAAAACATACGAGCGTATTTGATTCCCCCACTCAATTTCAGTTGTTTTTGAAACGTACAATCCTTTTTCCATAGACTTGCGCTCATCTTCCATTTTTTTAAACAACTTTCCTTTCAAAATTTGCATAGCTCGAGCACGGTTTTGCTCTTGCGAACGTTCTGTTTCTGCGTGAACGGCAATATTCGTAGGTAGATGTACCACCCGTACCGCCGTCTCTCTTTTGTTCACGTTCTGTCCACCTGGACCAGAAGAGCGCGCGAATTCAATCCTTATATCTTCTGGAGCAATTTGAATATCACTTTCCTCTCCTTCTTCAAAATCTGGAATAACCTCAACCATCGAAAAAGAGGTGTGTCTCAGTTTTTTGGCGTTGAACGGCGAGATTCGAACAAGCCGATGAACGCCGGATTCGTTCTTTAGCGTGCCATAAACATTCCTCCCCGAAATCTCGATTGTAATGTTGCGATATCCGCCATGGTCATTTTTATTTTCATGAACAGTATGCGAAGCAAAACCTTTTTTTGCGAAAAATCTTTCGTACATACCAAAAAGCATTCTGGAAAAATCTTCTGAGTCATCACCGCCCGCACCAGAAAAAATGGTCATCACCGCATTCCCTTTGTCATAACGAGCAACACCATCAAGGTCGTTTTTTAACTGTTGAAATTCTTTTAAGATTGCTTGAGCGGAAACTTTATCATTCCAAAAATCTGCCCTCACCATTTGAGCCTCAATTTCAGCTATGCGTTTTTCTGTAGCTTGCTTATCTTTCATTTTGGAGCCACCTCCCAGAATCGAACTGGGGACCTTCTCGTTACGAGTGAGATGCTCTGCCAACTGAGCTAAGGTGGCGTATTCCTATTATAACCCTGGAGCCGTTGTCCGGGATTGGTCACAAATATTTTTCTGCTGAAAAATTTCGCGACCCCGCCTCGCGCCGTCGCGCTCCGGCTTTCAATCCCGAACGCCAGTAAATTATGTTACTGGCTACAACCCTCTCTGGAGCCGTTGTCCGGGATTGAACCGGAGACCTCGTCATTACCAATGACGTGCTCTACCAACTGAGCTACAACGGCAAATCAAACAACGCAGAAATAGTAATCTATTTCTGCGTTTTCTCAAAATGGATACGGGGGTCAGGGGGACTTGGTCACGCATAAAATTTTGCTAAATTTTTGCGCGGCCAATGGGACGCTTGGCTAGTCGTATTTTTCTTGACTGAAAAATCGCTCAGCCCGCCCTCGCGGTTTTTGCCTTTCGCTACACTCAAACAAAAACATCGCTCCGGGCTTCAAGTCCCACCGCAAGACATTCAAATGTCTTGCTTTGCCGCGCAAAATTAAATCCCCTTTCGGGGATTAATTTTGCGCGGCCAATGGGACTTGAACCCACAACCTCTCGCGTGACAGGCGAGTGCTCTAACCAGTTGAGCTATGGCCGCATTTTCGATTTTTTCAAACCGTGTGCCGATGAATGGAATCGGACCATTGTCTAAGGCTTATGAGTCCTTCGTTCTACCATTGAACTACATCGGCAATCTATCATAATCGTGACATGACCTTGGAAACTTCGCGACTGTCACCCACGTTTACTTGTTGCGGGGGCCCGACTCGAACGGGCGCCTCAAGGTTATGAGCCTTGCGAGATACCACTTCTCCACCCCGCTATAATAAAAATCCCCCATTAAGAGGTTTTGCTGATTATACCCCCACACAAGAGCCGAATGCAAGCTCTCACTATCCTCTAAATTTCCTATTTAAAGATACTCAAACTCACGAAAAACTTGCTCATATAAACCAACAACCCTCTTTGCCTCGGCGTATGTTAGCTTAAACCCAGAACTTTCATGAACAATTTGATTTCGTACTTTGTGAGCTTCCCACGCACTTTGCAGACTCTGGAAATCAGCTGGTTCAACAACCTTTAGCCTCTCCCCTAAATCCTGTCCGTCATACCCCATCTTCTTTACAAGTTCATCTAAAATATTATCTGCTTCAATAACGGCAAATTTCCAATCCGCCTCACTCTCGCTATTTAAGTGGTTTTGAACTACAGCCCATCGCTCATTCCTTATTTTTTCCCCAGAATCTTTTATTTCTATAATTTTCAACTTCTCGTTTTCTTCCTTTCTTATTTCACTAAGCCGAATAATGCAGTAAACAATTCCAGCAATTAAGAAAACGGCTAATATTTGTAAAATATTTTTTAAAATAAGTAAAAAATCATCAAAAGAAATTCCCAAGGAAGAGCCTAAGGAAATTCCGGAAGAAGACCCTCCAGAACTTCCAGGCAAATTAATACCTGTAAAAAAGAAATAAATATTATTAAAAATCTGATAAATCAGATTAAAAAAATATTCGAGGTTAAGAAAATTTATATCTCTCCCCTGTCCGGTTGGTGCAAATATTGGATTATCAAGCATGGTTTTCGCGAATTAATTCAAACTTCTTCCCCAAACCAAAAAGTGTTTCCTCTCCACCTCGACGAGCAATGAACTGAATCCCGAGTGGAAGTTTTTGTTCTGTAAACCCTGACGGGATGGAGATAGCTGGTATTCCGGCCAAGTTAACTGGCACGGTAAAAATATCAGCTAGATACATAGCAAGGGGGTCTTCTGATTTTTCTCCAATCTTAAAAGCTGGCACAGGAGAAGTCGGTGTAACAATGGCATCAACAGAAGCAAAAGCTTTTTCAAAATCTTCGTTTATAAGCGCACGCACAGCGTTGGCTTTATTATAATAAGCATCATAGTACCCAGAGGAAAGAACGTATGCCCCGAGCATAATTCGACGTCGTACTTCCCGACCAAACCCATCTCCTCTAGTTTTCATATAAGAACCTAAAACATCTCCACCATCCTCTGAAAGTCCAAAACGAACACCATCAAATCGCGCAAGATTAGTCGAAGCTTCTGCGGGCATCAAAATATAATAAACAGCGAGAGAGTGCTTTAAGCTTGGTAAATCAACGTCTCTTATCTCTACTCCATCCTTTTTCAAAAGTTCTAGTGAGCGTTCAAAATTCGCAAGAACTTCTTTGTCTATCCCGGGAGCTGAAACAAAATCTCGCGGAACTCCAACAACAAAAGGGTTGTCTTTTTTTTCTTTAAAATCATAGGTATCGTCTGGCAATGAAGTGCTGTCCATCTTGTCGTGACCAGAGATAGCACGGAATAAAATTTCAGCGTCAGCAACAGTTTTTGCAAAAGGGCCAATTTGATCCAACGAAGAACCCATCGCCATAAGTCCGTGGCGAGAGACACTACCATATGTTGTTTTTAGCCCCACAACACCACAAAGAGATGCTGGCTGTCTGATTGAGCCACCAGTATCAGAACCAAGCGCCCCTAAAACACTACCCATTGCAACAGCGGCAGCAGAACCACCAGAGGAACCACCGGCAACTCGCGACAAATCGTGTGGATTTTTTGTCACGCCAAAAGCGGAGTTTTCTGTTGAGCCACCCATAGCAAATTCATCCATGTTTGTTCTCCCAATAAAAACTGCACCCTCATCTTTTAGTTTTTTAATTACAGTTGCATCATACGGCGCAACATATCCTTCTAAAATTTTTGAAGCAGCTGTAACGTGGCGACCTTCAATAAGGATGTTGTCTTTTATTGCGATTGGCACACCAAGGAGCATCCCCTTGTCGCCATTTTTTCTTTTCTGATCTGCCACCTTAGCCTGCTCTATCGCGTCACTAAAAACTTCAAGATAAGCGTGAACATCTTCCTCACGTTCTAAAATAGCAGAGAGAGCGTTCTTCACTAAATCTTCTGAAGAAAAATCTCCGTTTGAGAGTCCTTTTAGCGCTTCTTCAATTGTTAGTTTATTTAAATCAACAGACATATTTAAAACACTTGTTTAACTTTCAAATATCCATCCTCCGTATCTGGGGCATCATTTAAAATCACCTCGGTATAAAGACCGCTTTCGTGTGGCTCTCCATCTTCACGCATAACGTTTCTTAAGGTCCCTGCCTCAAGCACACGCTCACCGACTGAAACTTTTTCAATTTCAGAAACGTACCCCAAAATTGAATCAAATTCTAGGGCTATTTTCTCCTTCTCCTCATCGGTGAGGGAAAGGCGTGAAAGCTTAGCTAACCTGTCGATATCTTCCTTTTTCATATAAACACTATAGTAACACACAAAAAAATGAACAAAAAAGGCTATTTTACAGAAGTTTTAGAAACTCATCTTCGTCCAACACTTTCACTCCTAATTTATTGGCCTCATCAAACTTAGAACCAGGCTCCCCCCCAACCACCACATAGTCTGTTTTTACAGAAACAGAACTTGAAACACTTCCTCCTAATGATTTTATTTTTTCTTTTGCTTCATTTCTTCCCATTGAAGAAAGAGTACCGGTCAGTACAAACGTCTTCCCAAAAAATTTTCCGCGAGGCTTTGATTTCCCTTTTTCAATTTTAACTCCCTGCTCAAGATAGCCCTCAATAATTTTTTGATTGTGCTCATCATTAAAAAAATCGGCAACACTCTTACCAACCACTTCCCCAATCCCAGGAACAAGAGATAGCTCTTCTTCTTTTGCTTTCATAATTTTTTCGAGAGTCAAAAAATGCTCCGCCAAAAGCGAGGCGGTCTCTTCGCCCACATGCCTAATACCTAGCGCCACAATAAATTTTGCAAGTGAAATTGTTTTTTTGGATTGAATCTCTTTTATTAATTTATTTGCGGAAATATCAGCAAAACGCTCAAGTTCGATAATGTCATCAACGGTTATAGAAAAAATATCAGCAGGCCCTTGAATTATTTTTTCGTCCAAAAGAAGTTCTATTGTCTGGGGACCAAAACCTTCGATACCAAAGGCGCGAGCGGAATGAAGTACCCTTTCTCGGTCTTGCGCAAAACACCTCTTGTTTGAACAAACAATCGCCACCTCTCCAGGATTTTTTGACACATTAGAACCACAGACAGGACAAATTGTTGGTGGAATAATTTCTTTCGCACTCTTTGGGCGAAGATTTTTTAAAACCTCCTTCACTTTTGGAATAATTTCTCCAGCCTTATAAATAACAACTGTGTCGCCGATTCGAATATCAAGGCGAGCAATTTCATCCGCATTATGAAGTGATGCGTGCTTAACTGTTGTCCCAGCAATTAAGGTTGGTCTTAGTGTAGCAACAGGAGTAAGTGCACCGGTGCGTCCAACAAGCCATTCCACCGCCTCCACAACGCTGGTTGTTTCCTCTGCTGGAAATTTCCAAGCAACTAAACCACGCGGGGTTTTACCCACAACACCAAGAGCTTTAAAAACGCTGTTGTTGTTTATCCTTACTACCGTACCGTCTATCCAGTAATCAAGTTTCTCACGCATTGAATTCACTTCATTAAAAAACTTCTCTACTTCATAAAGATTATTCGCGACTCTCCCTAACGGATTCACCTTAAAACCAAACTGTGACAACACCTCCCACTCCTTGTCGTGCGTCTTTGTGCCATGATCACTTATCAAATCCCATGCGGAAAACTGAAGGGGTCTCATGGCTGTGATTTTTGAATCAAGCTGGCGCACACTTCCAGCAGCTGCATTACGTGGATTTGCAAACTCTGCCTGCCCCTCTCTCTTAAGTTCTTTATTTAATTTTTCAAATGCTTTCAGTGGGAAAAATATTTCTCCGCGCACAACGATATGTTCAAAATTAGAAACTTCCTCTTTTGGTTTTTGAAGCACGAGTGGCACCGTTTCAATTGTTCGAATATTTTGTGTTATATCCTCCCCCATAACTCCATCACCACGAGTAGAAGCCGTCTTTAAAACCCCGTTTTCATAGACAAGCTCAACGGCAAGTCCATCTAGTTTGACCATACAAAAAAATGGAGAGATTTCACGACCAATAAATTTACTAACTCTAACTTCCCAAGCTTTAAGTTCGGTAAGTGTAAAAACATCCTCAATTGAAAGCATCGGCGCTTCGTGTTTGATTTTTCCGAATTTTGCGAGTGCCTGCCCTCCCACTCGTTGAGTTGGTGAATCAAATGTTATTAATTCTGGAAATTGCTGTTCAAGCTTATAAAGTTCGTGTTTTAAAGAGTCGAGAGACGCCTCGCTTATTGTTTCCTTATCTAAAACATGATACTGGTATCGGTGAAAATCAATTTCTTTTTTAAGTTTTGAAATTCGTTCCTCAGCTTCTTTTTTATCCATAACTAATAGGTTATACGAATACCTCTCTCAACGCGACGTGGGTTTGTTGGATCGCAGGTATTATATCCATGCGAATCAATTTTAGTTTTTTCGTTTAGTAATTCATCAATATATTTGGAGACAACAACATCAACAACTGTAGCGCAAACTCCAGAGCTAAAAATATTTAAAGTAAAAGTTGATGTTGCCGCTGTTGCACTTGGGGGTGGGTCACTCGGGTTGGTTGAGAAACTAATTGTAATATTCTGCCCACCGCAAGCAGTTGGTATCGTAAGTGGCATCGGAGAGACAGGGGTATCAGAACTTGGAAAAACGCTATTATTTTCATACCCTGGAAGTGGGTGTTTTACGTCCCAATAAAGCGCACACTCTGTCCCCGCATCAGCAGAATAAAAAGCCTTCTGTGATTCACGCCCAGTTGAAGAAATGATTAACTCCTTATAGGCAATAAGGATTATTCCAGAAATAATAGACAAAACTATACTCGATATAATAAGCGAAAAAAACAAAACAAAACCATTATTTTCTATTTCTTTTTTTGTCTTTTTATTCATAAAATTATGGCCAGTTGGTTAACACGTCTTCAACAGATACTGTCCTGTCTCCGCTACGCGACACCCAGGTAACCGTAGAATTAATCTTGATTTCGTATGCGCTAATCTTTGAAAGCTTTATCGTTCTTACATATTTGGTATTTGCCCAATCACTATAATTTCCATACCAAGAAATAACGCCAGCTGAGTTCTCTTGGATATTAGGACAAACCCCACCACAAGCATTAATCGTATTATTAACAGCATCAACATAACAACCACTTCCGCTATAGCAAGATGTTGATGAGCCGTCCCCAAGATTTCCTTGGTCCCACAGTGCGGTACCACTTAGAACATTATTATCTCTAGTAGTTCTAACCACCTCTATTGCTTCCTGCGCTAAATAAACCGCGGTAATTTGATCTTGAGCATAATTTGCAGCAAAAAGGGCCCGCGCAACTACCGACATCGGCATAACAACAGAAATGAGTAAAATAAAAATAGCAACAATTGATTCAACTAGAGTAAATCCACCATTTCCTTGCTTTAAATTGTTCTTTTTTAAAAAATTCATAATCATATTAAAAATCAAGAACTCTCTGGGAAGCCGAGGTTTGAATTTTAAACCTTGTCTCCAGCTTTGTTCCTGGTTTAGCGACGCCTTCAACAAAAATGACAGCGAATGGTTGTGGTACTCCTGTTGCCCCGGCACCTCTCACAATAAATCGAAGTGATTCTATTTGAATATCAGGAGAAGTTATTGGTAGAGCTTCAGCATTAGTTCTGCCTGGGTTTGTAACACCAATAACTTTTTTCATTATTCTTGGATTAGCATCCGCACTTAAGGAATATGTCACATGATCACCTTGATAGTCCGTAAAAGTAATTTCTGTCCCGTCGTTACAATCTCTTCCCGGAAGAATAACGACGTCTGAGTCGCAACTATAGTTTTTACCAACTCGAAGATTTCTTGCCATATTTTCAACAGCAAAATTTAAATTGTCTAAAACATTTCTTTTTGTTTGTGCCTTTGCGTTGGCGTCTTTGACAGTAATAAGTGCCATCACGCTAACTGTTGCGACAACAACGAAAAGGGACGTCGCGACCATGAGCTCAATAAGAGTGAAGCCCTTCTGTTTGTTTGTATTATTTTTAGTTTTATTTAAAAAAATCATATTTGATTATTAAGAACAAAGTCTGTCACCAATACTTATCTGTCCGGTCAACCAAATACTTACTTCCCTATATCCGCCGTTTGCTGATCTAATAGTAACCTCTACGTCCGCTGGGTAAAAGCGCGCTTCCTCAACCAGCACATAAAAATTCGCATCAGGGTTTGGTCTCGTGAAGACAACGTCCACAGTACTAAGGTTTTTAACATCTAAACAGCTTGAGGAAATTTTATTTGCCGACAACGCGCTTATGGTATTGTTATTTTTTAGCGTTATTCTTTCGACGTCTTCACTCTCGCCAGAGTAGCGACCATCATTATCTCTATCCACAAAAAGAATAAAAGAATTTGAACTATTTGGGAAATAAACACCGTACGATGGGTGCGCATTAACAACACCAATTCCATAAACCTGTGCTTGTCTTATCACAATGGCTATTTGTTGAGCCAAATTTTCAAGCGAAATACGCTCAGAGACATCTCTGTAGTTTGTCAAAGTAACGGTAGACAACAACCCAACGATTGCAATAACCACAATCATTTCAATAAGCGTAAAACCGGAAGCCGCGATTATCTTATAGCTTTTAGGGATTAAGTTCATTAGTTTTTGTTTCATTTATTTTTGTTGAACCACTTTCTTTTTCATCTCAGGCGAACAGCCTTCTTTGGGTTGTTTTAATCAAAAAATCCGAGAATGCTCCAGAAATTAATTTCGCAGAAAAACGCAAGAATAGTTCCTAAAATTAAAAATGGAGCAAACGGCACTTCTGTCTTCATTGTAATTTTTTTACTAAACAAAGACAACAAAATAATACCAACAACACCGCCTA
>Ga0172379_10012163_pt1 | contig 10119 bp, 7 predicted proteins | sample GrowelOW334metaG_FD_119756 | JGI IMG/M metagenome (GOLD analysis project Ga0172379, IMG submission 119756) | Groundwater microbial communities from an aquifer near a municipal landfill in Southern Ontario, Canada - Groundwater well OW334 metaG | ecosystem: Environmental > Aquatic > Deep...
TATAATTATTCACAACTTTTTATATACCAGCTGAAACCCGCCCGCGAAGTGCCACAAATCTATACGGGCGGGTTTCAGCTGGCATCAAATAAATTGAGTATGTTTATACGTGTTCGAATCCTATTAAATCGCAGGAGTTCCAGCACAAACAAAGCCCCTACGTTACATTATACCAAAAAATTGTCGTGTATAAAGAAAATGTCTTATGCTGCATCTGCCTCTAATAAAACTTTACCTAACCACACACCAATATCACTTATTTCTTCAGCACACACAGAATGCTCCATCTCGTAAGTTTGCAGCTTAACATTAAAGCCCAAATTAGTTAAGTCGCGAAAATCATTTTTGGCACACACCACTGGCAACGTTGCATCATAAGTGCCGTGCATTAATGCAATAGGTGTATTGTGATTTGCAATATGTTTTTCTGTGGACACTGTATCTGATAACAACAAAAAACCGGACAAAGACAAAATTCCCGCAAGCGGCAAAGGATAACGCAAACCACATTGCAACGCCATTGCCCCGCCTTGCGAAAAACCAGCAAGTACAATATGTCGCGACGGAATTCCAGAGGCAATTTCCTGCGCGATTAAACGCTCAATCAATAATTGCGAAGCACGGATTCCTTCTTCATCCTGCGGCTCTTCAAGACTAAAACCCAAATCAAACCATGCATGTATTTTCATACCTTGAGCACGACGAACTGGACGAATTGGCGCATGTGGAAAAACAAATCTCACCGCCAAAGTTTCTGGAAGTTTTAATTGCGGCACTATATCCGCAAAATCATAACCATTTGCGCCAAGCCCATGCATCCAAATAACACTATAATTTGCGGCATGTTTTGGATTAATGATTATGCTATCGAGTTGTGTGTTTGTCATATTATCCTTCTAAATATCGTGCAATTTCCCAATCAGTCACTGCAAGCCGCGCCTCTTCAATTTCCGCTTGTTTAGCACGATAAAAAACTTCATAAACAATCGGGCCGAGAGCTTGTTTCAAAACTTCATCGCGCTCCAATTCGCTCACCGCCTCAGACAATGACGCCGGCAATTCTTTTATACCCATCTTTGCTCGCTCAGCAACAGTTAATTCATAAACATTAATATTATTCAGAGGCTCTGGGCAAGTTGTTTGCTGATCAATTCCATCTAGTGCCGCCGCCAACATAACAGTTAGCGCTAAATAAGGATTGGCTGCAGGATCAGGACAACGCAATTCAGCACGCACCGATTTATCATGCCCAGGCGTATAACGCGGGATGCGAATCAAAGCCGAGCGATTCGTTTGCGCCCAACCAATGTAGACAGGAGCTTCATAGCCAGGCACTAATCGCTTATATGAATTGATGGTTGGAGCGACCACAGCCGACAACGCGCGCGCATGGCTAAGTTGGCCGGCAATAAAACCATAAGCTAATTTAGATAAATTAAATTTATCCTGCGCATCATAAAATAAATTTTTTCCATCAGCATCGAATAATGATTGATGGCAATGCATCCCTGAACCATTAATTCCAAAAATAGGCTTTGGCATAAAAGAAGCAATAAGCCCATGTTTAGCTGCCAATGCCTTCACTGTATATTTTAAGGTTAAAATATTATCCGCCGCCCGCAGAGCCCCCGTGTAACTAAAATCAATTTCGTGCTGACCAAGAGCTACTTCATGATGCCCCATTTCTATTTGCAATCCCATACTAGCTGTAGCATGCATTAATTCAGTACGCACGCACACTGCCTCATCATCAGCCGAAAAATCAAAATAACCACCAACATCGTGCGGCACAAGCTGTAGAGCATTATTATCGTTTTTTCTAAACAGAAAAAATTCCGGCTCAGGACCAACATTATAAACCCAACCGCGTTGCGCTATTTGTTCCAACACCCTCTGCAAAGTCCCTCGAGGGTCACCAGAAAATGGCGTTCCGTCTGGTTGATAAATATTACAAAATACGCGTGCGCGACGCAGCTCAGCAGGCGTCCATGGCAAAACCGCATAAGTATCTGGATCAATTACCAAACGCATATCGCTTTCCTGAATACGCGCAAAACCTTCAACAGAAGAGCCATCAAACCACACGCCTTCATTTAAAGCATGCGCCAAACGTTGTACAGGAATATCAACGCTTTTCACGGTTCCTGTGATATCCGTAAATTGCAAAGAAATATATTTAACGTTATCTTCTTTGGCTCGTAAAACTAAATCTTCTTTTTTCATAAATCGAACACCTCTATTTACCGCTTAATAAAGCTTATGCACATTAATATTAACACCTGGATGCGTAACTTCCATAACAACTTTTACTACGTGCTCTACGGTAAAACCCATTGTTTTAAATAATTCTTGCTCTGGTGCCGATTCTCCAAAATGTTGGATCCCAATTACTTGGCCATGATTGCCAACATATTTGTACCAAGTATCCGGCACACCAGCTTCAATTGCAACACGAAATGGAATTGATTTCGGCAACACATATTCACGATACGTTTCATCTTGTTTTGCAAATTCATCAACAGATGGCATCGAAACAACACGTACTTTCCTGCCTAATTCACGCAATTTATCCATAGCTTTCATAGCTAAATCCACTTCCGACCCTGTTGCGATAAGAATGCAGTCTGGATGCCCATCGCTATCTTTCAATATATATCCGCCGCGTTTAATTTCAGCGAGGGTGTGTAAATTGCGTTGTTGTGCCGGAAGTTTTTGTCTGGTTAAAATTAAACAAGTTGGAGCATTGCGTTGTTCAATAGCGCACTTCCATGCAACTGCCGTTTCTGCTGCATCACATGGCCGCCAAACACGCAATCCTGGAATTAAGCGCAAAGAAGCTAATTGTTCAATTGGCTGATGGGTTGGACCATCTTCTCCCAAGCCAATAGAATCATGCGACAAAACAAATATGGAACGTTTTTGCATCATTGCAGCCAAGCGAATTGCATTGCGTCCATAGTCAGAAAACACCAAAAAAGTTCCGCCATAAGGAATAAATCCGCCATGTAAAGCGATACCATTCATTATTGCAAACATGCCAAATTCGCGCACTCCATAACGCAAATAATTACCTGTGCTATCGTTTTTAGTTATATCTACTGAGCCTGACCAATTAGTTAAATTGGAAGAAGTAAGATCGGCTGATCCGCCACATAATTCAGGAAGAAGCGGTGCGTAATTTTCAAGGCAATCTTGCGATGCTTTGCGCGTAGCAATAGAAGCATTTTGCGTACTGGTTTTTTCTACGTAAGCATTGCTGTGTTGCTCCCATTCTACAGGCAGGTTGCCCGCAATACGCCTGGAAAATTCAAGCGCAAGTTGAGGGTGTTTTTCTTTATAGCGATTAAATAATTGTTGCCATGTTGCTGTATGTTTTTTACCTGCTGGGCGAGCATCCCATGCTGCATAAATATCCTCAGGAATAACAAAAGGAGGATATGGCCAATTAAGTTTTTTACGTGTTGCGGCAACTTCGGTTGGCCCTAGCGGCGAGCCGTGACAATCATGAAGGCCACACACATTTGGCGCGCCGAACCCAATAATCGTTTTACAACAAATAATGCTCGGCTTGTCTTTTACATTGCGCGCTTCGGTAATTGCTTTTTTTAATGCTGCTGCATCATAAGCATCAACATTTTTAACAACATGCCAATTATAGGCATCAAAGCGCATCGCTACATCATCAGTAAACCAACCTTCGGTGTGTCCATCAATCGAGATGCCATTATCATCCCAAAAAATAACCAGCTTCCCAAGTTTGTGTGTTCCTGCAAGCGAGCAAACTTCGTGTGAAATTCCTTCCATCAAACAACCGTCTCCAACAAACGCATATGTGTAATGGTCAACTATATTAAATTCCGGGCGATTAAATTGAGCTGCAAGAATTTTTTCGCTTAGCGCCATTCCAACTGCATTTGCTAATCCCTGCCCCAATGGACCGGTAGTTGCTTCTACGCCGTGAACACAACCATATTCAGGATGACCTGGAGTCTTAGAATGCAATTGACGAAATTGTTTGATGTCGGAAATAGTTAAATCGTAGCCTGTAAGATGGAGAATGGCATATTGCAGCATGGATCCATGACCATTAGACAAAATAAAGCGGTCACGATCCGGCCATTTTGGATTCATTGGATCGTGCTTTAAAAAATCGCGCCATAATACTGTTGCTATATCCGCCATGCCGAGCGGCATTCCAGGATGACCTGAATTAGCTTTTTGAATAGCATCTATCGCTAGAATACGTACTGCATTTGCAAGTTCTCGCACGGTAGGCATGAAAAGCTCCTTTGTCTATTATTTTGGAATTATAACGCGGCGCTCGATTTTTTTGATCGCCGCTTTTGCAACATATTGATTTATAACGTTTTTATTTTCGAATAAAACGGTAGAAAGCAAAAATTTGGTTTTCAAATACTCAAAATCAACCAATCAAAAAAGTAGAACATCGCATAATTGTAAGCATTTTACCCTAAAAAAATCGATTATAACACCGTTCTGATACGCTCTAAATGGAAAACATTAAAAAAAATCAAACAACCTATAAATTTGTTCGATTAAATAGAACGGAAGCGGCAAAAGCTGATAACTTTTCTATCCGTTTTCTTGACCTCTGTTTTTAAATGCCGGTAATTTCAATCGCTATTTGAACAAAATTGCCCCCAAATATCTACAATAACTTAGCAAAATTGCCCCATGTTTAAAAAAATATACTTGCGGGTTGTTTGCACACCTTTCTGCCAACATATTAGCGAAAATAGCAATAGCCCCTGGAAATCAAAATGCCAAGTGTATATAGTGTTAGTCTCTATGAGCATCATAAAACCACTAAAAATAGGCAATCTAACTTTTCCAAATAATATAATTCAAGGACCCTTGGCAGGAATTAGCTGCGCGCCATTTCGATTGTTAACTTGGAAATATGGGAAGCCGGCATTTTCATGCACGGAAATGATTTCATGCAAAGCGCTATTACATCAAACGCGTTTAGCCCAACAACGATACATCGTAAAAGACCCTAAAGAAGGACCGGCTTGTTTTCAATTGTTTGGTAATAACCCAACTGAAATGGCTGAGGCCACCAAAATAGTTACCGACTGTGGAGCTGATCTTATCGATTTAAATTGCGGCTGTCCTGTCAAAAAAGTTCGCTGCCAAGGAGCCGGCTCAAAACTGTTAACCGAAATTGACACATTGTATAAATTATTGATCGCAATCAAACAAAATACGCATCTTCCTGTTTCAGCCAAGATTCGCGTCGAAGGAAATAGCGATGAAAAACATAATGCTGCAATTGCTGATATGTTGAATGATTCCGGCGTTGATTTTGTAGTTGTGCATGGAAGGCACTGGACTGAGCGCTACAATATTCCATGTCATTATGATCAAATTCAATTCTTCGTTACCCAATTGCGCGTGCCGGTAATTGGTAATGGCGATGTTGCCTGCCTAAACTCAATGCGCAAGATGTTTAGCACTGGTTGCGCTGGCGTAATGATTGCGCGCGCTGGAGTCGGCAGACCATGGTTAACACGCGAACTAATTGCCAAAGAAAATAATGAACCTTTTTTTGCACCATCGTCACACGAAATTGCCGAAATATTTATAGAACATGTGCAAAAATTAGCTGCAATGTTTGGCGGCGAAAAATTCGCCGTACTACAAGCACGCAGTCTTGCTCCTCACTATGCGCGAGGCTTATCCCACAAAAGAGAATTTTGCAACGCCATGAATACTTGTGAAAATTTACAGGATTTTAAAAATTTATGTTCCCGTTACCTTGTTTCCGGAGACGTTTTATGAAAAAACCATATTGTTATTTTACATTGCAAAATTTTAGAAACCGGTTGTTGGCACTTTTTGTTTTACTTACAGTTTGTTTCTGTACAAACGCGTTTGCTAACAAACCAAATATCGTGATTTTGGCAACCGGCGGAACAATCGCAGGCCAAGCTCAATCATCAGTGGCTGCCAGCTACACGGCAGCACAATTATCCATTCAGTCTCTACTGCAAGCTGTTCCAGAAATAAAAAATTTAGCGAACATAACTGGCGAACAAATAGCACAAGTAGACAGCAGCAATATGACAACTGCGATTTGGCTTAAGTTAACCAAGCGCGCCAATGAACTTTTATCCGCTCCCAATGTTGATGGTATTGTAATTACGCATGGAACCGACACCTTGGAAGAGACTGCCTATTTTCTAAATTTGACAATAAAAAGCACTAAACCCGTGGTAATAACAGGTTCTATGCGTCCAGCTAATGGCATGAGCGCTGATGGCACACTAAATTTATACAATGCGGTAGCTCTTGCCGCTAATCCTCAAGCGAACAATAAAGGAGTATTAGTAACCTTAAACGATCATATTCAAGGAGCAAGAGATATTACCAAAACCAATACTACAAACGTAGATACATTTCGCTCTGTCAATTCCGGAAATTTGGGCGAAATCATTAATGGTCGCGCAACTTTTTATAGTGAACAATTGCGCAAAAACACATCGCATAGCGAATTCGACATCAACAAGACCTCCACATTACCAAAAGTTTATATAATTTATGGCTACGCTGATGATAACGCAACTTTAATTCGCGCAGCAATAGATGCTAAAGCTGATGGGATTGTTATTGCATGTGTTGGCGATGGCATGATTCACGACACAGTATTACCAGAAGTAAAAAGAGCGCTGCAAAAAGGAATTATTGTTGTCAGAAGCTCACGCACCGGAAGCGGTCAAGTAGCTTTAGGTAGAACGGAATTAGATGAACAGGGAATTATAGTTGCCGATAATTTAAATCCACAAAAAGCGCGTGTTTTGCTGATGTTAGCGTTAACCAAAACTCACGAACCACAAAAAATCCAAAGAATGTTTTTTGAATATTAGAGGTTATTATGTTTCAACATAATAACTATTGCCGCAATCAATAAACCCCCAGCTATAATAAAAGGCGCATAAATACCAAACATATCAAGCATGCCGCTCAGTACTCCGCCAACACTCCATGATGCAGCCGCAGCAGCAGCAAACACTCCCATCACCCAACCTTGGGCATCCTTACCAACAGCATTAGAAAATAAAGCAAGCAAAGCCACATAAAATAATGCTCCTCCAATACAGGCTGGTATTGCCCCTAACCAGACGCTCCATTCCCCACCAAACAAAATTATAAAAAATCCCAGCGCCGTTAAAAGGAAAAAATAACAAGCCCCGCGATTAGGAGTAATATATTTATCAGTAAGCCTCACAATCCATAATAAAGCAACGCTAAATAACGCACCCATAAAAGCCATCAAATGACCAATTTGTACGCCAGTATAACTATATTTTTTAATCAAAAATAATGGGGTATACTGAAAATAAATCGACCAACCTAATTCCGCGGTTAAATACACTAAAGCCAACCATCTTATTTTCTTGTGCGTAAATGCTGAGATAAAAACTTCCAATCCCTTTGCCAAATGTAATTTTTGCACAACTTTAGGATAAAAAGTTTCTGTGAAAGTAAACAACAAAATCGTACCATTTAAAATAGCCAACAAAGCAGTAACAAACAATGGTGCACTAAAACCATATTTAGCAATTAAACTTGGCGTTACCAACATTCCGCCCAAAAACGGCCCCAAAGCAAAACCAATACACGTAGCAAAAGTTATCAGACTTAAATTAGCAGCTTTTTTTTCTGGCAAACTCATATCAACAATAGCTGCTTGCGCTAAAGCCTGGCTACCACACATAAAACCTGCAAACGCCCTTCCTAAAATCAGCAGCAACAAACTTTTAACTGCAATACCATAAACCGATATGAGCATTCCTAAAGCGGTTCCATATAAACAAAGAAGCAATACTTTTTTTCGCCCAATTCGATCTGACAAATCTCCCAAAAAAGGCGCTCCAAAAAACATACAAACAGCAAAACTTGACATAGTTACGCCATACAAAAAATCGCGCCAAAAAATCGACATAGTTGATGCAACTATGCTTCCTGTTTTGCTCATAATTAATGGCCCAATCACCGGAAAAACAAGACCAAACCCCATAGCATCAATTATTAGCACTAAAAATAAAGCGGCGAATGTATATAGATTAAATTTGGTATCTGACATAACGTAACTCACAATAACTAAATCCCAAAAACCCTTACTTCTTTTTCCAATTTAATTCCGCATTGTTTATACACTGAATCTTCCACGTACTCAATCAAGAGCTCTATGTCTTGCGATGTTGCTGTTCCATCGTTGATAATAAAATTGGCATGTTTCTCTGACACCTTGGCACCACCAAAACATTTTCCTTTCAAGCTACAAGATTCAATTAGACGCGCGGCATAATCTCCAGGTGGATTACGAAAAACCGAGCCACAATTGAATGTATCAAGTGGCTGCGAAGTCCGCCGTTTCAACAATAATTCATGCACACGATCCTTAGTTAATTGCACATCACTTGCAGTAAATTGCAAACAACTACTAACAAACCACTCGTCTTTTGCTAATCCAGAAACTTGACGATATCCAACATTAAACTCACTTGCCTGTCTCTTAATTAATTCACCGCTGCGTTTTATCAATGTAACAGATAACACATGTTGCCAAATATTATTTCCATACGCTCCAGCGTTCATAGCTAAAGCTCCACCAATCGTTCCAGGAATACCAGCAAGAAAAGACATGTCCAACATTCCTAAATTTATGCCAAGCTGCACCAGACGCGCACACGACACGCCAGCTTCAGCCATAATTGCGCCGGAAGATACATTAGTCGCAGGCTGCAATTTATCCAAACATTTATTGATACAGATAACCAAGCCGTCCACACCAGAATCACGAATCAATACATTCGTTCCAGCACCAAGCCAAAAAATCGGCAACTCTTTTGGTAGTTCCTGTAAAAATTTTTGGAGATCTTCTAAATCTGCCGGCTGATAAAAATAGCGCGCCGCTCCACCAACTCTCCAAGAAGTATATGGCTTAAGAACATGATTTTCGCGCCACACACCACGCAAATCATGTATGTTTGAAGGTTCTTTAAATTGCATCAATTGCAACATTATCATGAGGAAAATTGGTTAACAAAAGATTTGGAACTGCCCCGATACTACCTGCTCCTTGCAACAATAATATATCGTTATCACTCACAACATCGGCAATTATGTTTGGCAAACTTTGTATATCTGCGACAAAAATAGGATTTACTTTGCCATGCTTACGAATCTCTTCTGCCAAAAGCATGCCGCTAATTCCGGCAATTGGCTTCTCGCCAGCAGCATAAATATCTGTTAATAACAATACATCTGCTTCTGACAATACCGCCGCAAAATCATCAAACAATGCTTTGGTACGTGAGTAACGATGTGGTTGAAATGCCAATACCAAACGCTTTTCAGGCCAAGCAGCACGTAAAGCTTGTAAGGTAACTTTGATTTCTTTGGGATGATGCCCGTAATCATCCAGCAACAGTACTTGTCCTTTCGGCAAATGCAAAACACCATGCCTTTGCAATCTACGCCGCGTGCCACTAAATTCGCTTAATGCTTTTTGTATTGCTTCACCAGAAACATCAACTTCCGTGGCAACAGCTATCGCCGCTAAGGCATTCAATGCATTATGCTTGCCTGGTAAATTTAAATTTATTTCTAACGGGGTAGAATCATCAATATTATTCCGCCGCACGGTAAAGCGTGTACGCCAACCGTCTTGCCGAAAATTCATTCCTTGAATATCTGCAGCGTGATCGAAACCATAAGTCACAACTGAGCGCGACAATTGAGGCAAAATCTCGCGAACACAATCATCATCAACACACACAATAGCTGTTCCATAAAATGGTAAACGATGCACAAAATTGACAAAAGCTTTTTGCAACTTACCAAAATCATTATCATAAGTTTGCATGTGATCTGCATCAATATTGGTGATCACACTAACAATTGGATTTAAGTATAAAAACGAGGCGTCACTTTCATCGGCTTCCACAATAAAATAATTACTCTTCCCTAAATATGCGTGCGAACCCACGCTGTTTAAAAGACCACCAATGACAAAAGTAGGATCTAAACCGCCTTCTCCCAACACGCAAGCAGTTAAACTAGTCGTGGTGGTCTTGCCATGCGTTCCGGCAA
>Ga0172379_10012164_pt1 | contig 10119 bp, 9 predicted proteins | sample GrowelOW334metaG_FD_119756 | JGI IMG/M metagenome (GOLD analysis project Ga0172379, IMG submission 119756) | Groundwater microbial communities from an aquifer near a municipal landfill in Southern Ontario, Canada - Groundwater well OW334 metaG | ecosystem: Environmental > Aquatic > Deep...
AAATATTCAGCTGTGGCGTAGGCCGAAGAAGCGGCCAAAACGGGAATAGCCAAAATTCCCGAACCGATCAAACCCAGGCCGAAAAGTTTGGCGGCCCAGCCGCCGGCCAACGGCGCCAGCGCTTCGGCGATATCCGCGATGGTTAAAGTGTCAAAATTATGGCTTTGGGCGATTGAAGCGGAAGCCAGCATTACGAAAAAAGCGATGAAAGCGCTGTAAATAAATCCGAAAATCACGCTTCGGCCGGATTCCTCGACGCTTTTTGCGTTATGCCGTTCTTCAATTTCTTGTTTGGTTTGCCAAAAAAAAGTGAAGGGTGAAAAAGTAGCGCCTAAAATGGCCAGGAAAGCCGAGACGGAAAGTAAATTCAATTCGACCTTCGGCCAAATAAGAGATCGGAAAACTTGATGCCAATCGGGCGAAGCTAAAAAACCGGAGACCACATAAGCCAGCAGAATTCCGGAAAACCAGGAAAAATAACGGAGAATATGCCGGTAGGTATCGAAAACAATGATATACCAAACCAAGACAATGAGCGGGATAATGAAATAAAGATAATTTTCGCCGGTCAAAAGCTGAAAACCGGCGGCCATGCCGATGATATCGGCTACCAACGAAAGAAGATTGGCAATAATGAAAATAACCAGACAAACCAGCGCGGTCTTCTTCCCATAATTTTCTTTAATGAGAGAGATTAAGCCTTTTTTAGCGACATCGCCGAGGCGCGCCGAAAGCCGGTGAACGGCGATCAAAAGAGGCGCCGCTAAAATTACCGTCCAAAGAAAAGAAAAACGTGTGGAGGCGCCGACCGCGGAAAAAGTGGCGATGGAAGAAGGGTCTTCATCGGCGCTGGCCGTGACAATGCCCGGCAAATACGATTTGCGGAATTTTTTGACGGGTTTTAGAAAATGTTCAAACATAATTTTATTATAATCCAAATCTTGATATTTTCCAAACTCCGTTTTTTAATCAAAAAACCTCCGTTCAAAACGGAGGTTTTCTATTTTATGAAAAATGGAGAATTATTCATAACGCAACGCTTCCATCGGCGATTTTTTGGCCGCTTCGCGCGCCGGATAAAGGCCGAAAGCAAGCCCCACAATGCCCGAAACGCCGATGCCGAGCAAAGCGGCCGAGACCGGAAAACTGAATTCCCAATTAAGATTGGCAAAAATACTTAAAGAGAGCGAAGCTAGGAAAGAAAAAAGCGAACCCAAAATTATACCGATGAGACCGCCGACCAAAGTTAAGGTGACGGCTTCCAAGAGGAATTGCCACATGATATTGGCCGGCGTGGCGCCGAGCGCCTTGCGCAGACCGATTTCCCTCGTCCGTTCCGTCACGGAAACCAGCATGATATTCATAATGCCGACGCCTCCCACAACCAGTGAAATGGCCGCCACCACCGCCAAAAACAAAGTAAGAATGCTGATGACCGTTCCCACCATTTTCAAAGCATCCGCCTGAGTCGATATATAAAAATCGTCTTTTTCGGGATCGGTTATATTGTGAGAATTTCTAATGGTTGTTTTTAAATCTTCGATTGTTTGCGCGACATGTTCATCCGAATCGGCCTCCACTATGATCTCATTAAAATATTTAATGCCTAAGATATATTGCTGGGCCGTGGTGTAGGGCACCGCCATGGCATTATCGAAACTGATAAAACCGGAGCCTTTTTTCTCCAAAACCCCTATTATCCGGAAATTTTTTCCTTTGATCTTTATTTTTTTACCGATCACATCCTCGCCTTCCGAAAACAATTCTTCTTGCACTTTCGAGCCGATAACGACCACGCTGGCATAGCCTTTTACATCGTCTTCCGTTAGAAATCGCCCTTCGCCCACGGTTATGTTATACATATTGGCGGCCGCGTCGGACATGCCGTAAAAAGACGCCTGGTATGTTTCGCTTTCATAAACCACGCTCTCGCTGCCAAAAACCAAAGGCATAATTTTGCTCAAATAAGGAACATTGCTTTTTTGAGAGAGCGCGTCGACATCTTTTTGTTTCAATGAATCGGAAAACATGGAAAAAATATCAGTCGGTCCTTTCGGTTGTTTGCCCGGCGCTATTTCAATAACTCTTGATCCGACCTGGCCTTGGATTTCCCCTACTATCAAATTCTTCGCGCCTTGGCCGAGCGACATCACGAGCATGATTGCGGTAATGCCGATGACGATGCCCAAAATCGTCAAAACGGAACGCGATTTATTGCGTTTGAGGCCGGCGACGGCGGTTTTAAAACTGTAAGAGAGAGTCATGTTAAAATGTCAAAGCTCAAATTTCCAATGTCAAATCAATTGGATTTTGAAATTATTTTTTAAATTCTTCGTCCGCTTTATGCCGATTTTTCACTTCTCGGTCGCTTTCTATTTCTCCGTCCACCACATGAATAATGCGCTGGGCGTGCTCGGCCGTGTTGGTTTCGTGAGTGATTAAAATTATGGTTCGGCCCTGTTCTTCATTTAATTTTTGGAGAATGCCGATGACCGTTTTGCCGGATTTTGAATCGAGGTTGCCGGTCGGTTCATCCGCAAAAATTATTTTCGGGTCCAAAACCAAGGCTCGGGCGATGGCCACTCTTTGTTTTTCTCCGCCGGAAAGCTGGGCCGGTTCGTGGTTTATTCGATGAGAAAGATCCACCGCTTCAATGGCTTTTTTGGCCAAAGTATCCCATTTTTTTTGCGGAATATCCGAATACAGCAAAGGCAGTTTGACATTTTCCAAAACCGAAGTGCGGGCCAAAAGATTGAAAGCCTGAAAAACAAAACCCATTTCCCGATTGCGAATTCGGGCCAGCTCGTTTTCCGAATATCGGCCGCTGTCTTTCCCGTCAAAAAGATATTCGCCGCTTGAATGGCGGTCCAAAAATCCCAAGACATGAAGCAGAGTGCTTTTGCCCGAACCCGAGGGCCCCATAATCGCCACAAACTCCCCTTCTTTGATATTGAAAGAGACATTGTTCAAAGCCATGGTTTCCACTTCTTCGTCGTGATAGACCTTGGAAAGATTTTTAATCTGAATAAGCATTCTACGAAAAACTACAAATTTAATGGCTACAAATTAACTACAAAACTTATAATTCACGAAGGCGAGGTAAGTTGTTAAAAAAACACCGCGCCGCGGAAAAAATAAAATTAAAATTTACGAGGACGAGGCATTGTCTTCCTGAAGCGCTCAGTTTCGCGAGCGGGCAAGGTATCTCGCCATAGGCGGGATGAGCGAGCGAAATCTGCGCGAGTCTGATTTTCCTCGCTGGGGAAAATCAGACGTTTTCAGAAGACAATGCCGAGTCTGAGAGTTACTTCTTTTCTATCGCCACTTTCTCTCCTTCCGAGAGTCCGGAGATAATCTCAATATTTCCGTCAATGCCCTTGATGCCGACTTCGATCTTTCGTTCTTCAATTTGACCGTCATTTTTCAGAATTGAAACCAGCCGGTCGCCATTTTTATAAGAAACAACGCGTTGGGGCAAGACAAGCACATTGTCTTTTTTCTGCGTTTCAATATCGATATTGGCTGTCATGCCGGATTTGATGCGTTCATCTTCCTGAATGAATTGGAATTTTGTTTTATAGGTTGCCACGCCTTCGATCATGGTTTCGGCCGGTTCGACGGAAATCACTTTCGCTTCGAAAATAACATCGGAAGAATAGGCGTCAAGAGTGATTCTGGCGGGATTGCTAATCTTTATTTTGGCAATGTCGGCTTCGGGCACATTGGCTTCGACTTGAAATTGGGCGTTGGAATTTAAAGAGATCAGACTGGCGTTGGCGGCAATGATTTCGCCGATTTTCGCGTCTTGTTTGACTACCAAGCCGTCAAAAGGCGCGCGAATGACGGTTTTTGAAAGTTGGGCTTGATAACTTTCCACATTCGCCCGCGCATATTTTACTTGGGCTTCCTGTTGGCTGATTTCTTCGGATGTCGAGCCCGCTTCTTTCAAATTTAAATTTTCCCGAGCCGCATTAAGCGTGTTTTGAGCAGTGGTAATATTCGATTGGTTGGCGGCTTTTTGAGAGGAAATGCTTTGTTTTTGGGAATTGACATTCGTCAAAGCCGTCGCCACATTCGTTCGGCCGGTGTTTAAATATCCTTTATAAGTGTAAAGATCGCTCGAAGCCAGATTGGTTGCGTTGTCCAAGGCGGCGCTCGTTGTGTTTAAAAAATCGCGCACGATTATGAGATGGTTTTCGGCTTTTTCCAATTCTTCATCCAAATCATTTTGGTTGGAAGAAAGATTCTCTATTTCCGATTTGAATTTCAAGAGTTCGTCCCCGGCCAGCCAGCGTTGCCATTCGGAGTCGGTTTCCAATTGATTATTGGAAGAGAAAGTCAAAGAAGGAGAAGAGCTGGTATCATTGTCAAAAAGATCGTTGGTCTGTTTATTGACCGCGTCATCCGCTTTGACGTAAGAATCGTTTAAAACGTCTTGAACTTCATCATAGAGATTGTTCAGATCGACGGCCGCTTTTTCTTTTACATCCGTCAGGGATTTTTCAGCGTTATCGAACGTTGTTTGAGCCACGGCCATATCTTCGCTCCGCGTTCCGTTCTTTAATTCTTGAAGTTTTATTTCTTCTTTTTGAAGAGAAGCCTGGGCTTGGTTTACTTGCGCCGCCAAGTCGCCGTTGGCCAAAGAGGCCAAAAGCTGGCCGTTTTTGACCTGGTCGCCGACTTTAACCGAGATTTGACTGACTTTTCCGCTTTTTTCAAAAGCCAAGTCTACGCTTTGAGCCGCTTCCACGCGTCCCGTCACGCTAACTTCTTGAATAATTTGGCCTCGGCTGGCGGAAATCAATTCGTAGGAGGGCCCTTTTGAATTAGTCAAATAAATGATTCCCGAGACGGCAAAAATAACCGCCAAAAGAAGGATCAAGCGCAAAGGTTTTTTAAAAAAACAAATAATTTTCATCATATTTTTTATTCTCGGTTAAATTTTATATTAAAAAGTTTTTTTCGACAAAACCCATTATTTGTTAGAATAACATTATTTTAAAAAAAATTCAAGTCAGACGCATTTTTTAACAAATTTAAAGCCCGGGAGAATTTTCTCTCGGGCTTTGTTTGTTTCTTCCCGTTGTTCGCCACGGGGCGATTATCGAATTTAGCAACGATAACCGCCGGTGCCCGCAGTTGGGGCGTCAGGTGCGAATGCAGGGTTCGATCGGGCGGGTGGATGTCGCGAAATAACCGATTTCGGCTTTGCCATAATATTCCGCAATGGCGGCGGCATTATTTATTACCGTTTTCAGCATTGCGCCGCGGATTATCACCGGGGTGACTCCCTCCAAATAAGCCGTTTCGGCTGATCCTGATCGTCGGTCCATGACCGCGATGGTCGAACTCAAAAAGTAGGTGCCGGTCGCAACCGTCATACTGATCTTTTCGCCGGAATTCACGGAACTCGCCTGCATCCGCAGGCCGAGAGTCGCGAGTTCGGGGTCATTCGTCGCCGTATCGATCATCTCGCTTTGGTTCAACGCGTTTCCAAAAATTTGGGCCGTCAACGTTTTCGGCGTGTCTTTGAGCGTCACCGAGTTGTTGATAACGGCTGTCCTGGACGTGGCGTCCTTGTCGTTGCCGTTGGCCGTGATCGTCGCCGCGAGGGCAGTCTTGCCGTCGGCGCCGATGGAATTCATCAGACAGGTGTTGTCCGCGGTCGCGTTCACGTTGTTGTTCGTGTGATTGGCGACAGCAGTGATCGAGTTGGTGAACTCGTCGATGGACGCATTACCGGTCAAAGTGGTGGCGTTCGTCGTCACGGGCGGACTCATCACTGCGACCCAGAAGAGCGCGATCATCATCAACAGGATGACAGTCGCGCCGCCGAAACAGAAGTTGGTGAGGTTTTTCCTCATCGCGTTTTCCCTCCTCTTTTGAGGTTGGGGGTTGCCGTCTCTGGCCAGACGGAGGCGACCTCCAAAACGAGGTGTTTTAGAGGTAATTTGGGAAGAATTTTAAGGTACTTTTTTAGTATAGCAAATCTAAAAGAAATGTCAATAGTTGGAGTTATCCACAAAAAAACCGGCTTTCGCGTTGGGAAAGCCGGTCTAAACTTCGGTTTTGTTTTTAATCTCCGGAAAAATCAAAGAGGCTAGACAAATAAATCCATTGGCGCAATTTTCAAGTTGCGCCGCGGCCGCTAATCTTTCCGTTTCGGATATCCCTTTCAAATTTTCCCAAAGAAGTTCCTGGTCAAGTTTTCTTAGGAAAACTTGATTTTTGCGCAAAATTCTTAAAAGCGCGCAAAATTCGTTTTTCAACGAATTTTCTTTTTCTTGACAAGGAAGCAAAAAAGGAGCGGCTTGGAAATCAGTTCGCGGATTTTGGCTGTTTCTTTTTTGTAATTTATTTATTGCCCGGCAAGTCAATTCCTGCGTCCATCTTCTTTTCACGGCTTGAATTGCCATTTGATTTTGAAATCTTACAGGTAAAACAGCGAGACAAAAAGCAATTTTGGGATCGAGTTTTTTGTCTTCGCTCAATTTCGGATCAAAAAACACTTTGATTCCGGGATCCAATTTAAGCAAAGAAAGATACAAGAGAATCCAAGCCTCCGATTTTTTGAAACAGGATTTGGCCAGGTCTTTAACTATCATTTTTCGGGTTCGGCCGTCGTTTTTTGCCGTTTCTTGTCCGATCGCTTTTTTAATTTCCAAAGCAATCTCGAAAATTGATTTTGGTTCGGGAATTGAAACAACGGTTTTGGCTTCGGTCAAAATTCCCTCATGTTCTTGGCAAAGACCGGTTTTTGAATTTATCTTTCGGTGTTCGTTGGCCTTTCCCTCTCCGATGCAAGCGGTGCAAATTCGCCAGGGCGATTCGCAGTCCGCGCAAGAAACGATATTTCTGGCTTTAACCGAAGACAGGCGGCGGCAGATATCTTCGGGCACTCGCCCGCCTTCCACCAAAATACAATCATCAAAAAAAAGCGGCGGCCGTTCGGACGGTTTTGATTTGACGCCTCTCATGATTTTTCCTTTCTTTATGTTTTAAACGAACTTTTTCCTCAATCTACTCTTTAAATTCTCGGACGTCAATGAATCGGGAAAAATAAAAACCCCCGAGATTTTTAAATTCGGGGGTTTGATTTCAGAGCCATTCGCGCCAAGGCTTTCCGATTCGATAACGGATCAACGGCCAAGCGATGGCGATTGGAGCGAAGAACATAAAGATCGGCAGCGCGTAATTAGCCGTCGTGCGCTCGCTGATGGCAAAAATCGACAAGCCGTATCCCAGGGCGAAAAAGGTCCAAGTAAAAGGCCGGTCGTCTTCGGGATGTTTCCAAACGAAAAAGATCGTGGGCACGGAAGCGCAAGCATCGGCCAGAATCGCGACGTAAAGAGCGTATTGCGCGAGACTCGCTTCTTCTTTCATAAAAAACCACATCAAAATGGAGATCAATCCGGCCGTCAAACAAATTTTTTCGGTTTTATCCGGTTTTTTCCATTTTCTTTCTCTTCTGATAACGAGAAAAACAATGAGAAAGGGATTGGCAAAGCCGAAGACAGCCGGCCAAATATTGGCTTTCGCTCCGGAACTTTGATAGGTCAGAAACAAAGTCAGGCCGATAAAGGTCCAAAGCGACCAAGTGGTCAGATTGGGCTTGATCTTTCCCTGATAAGTCCGAACGGCGTAAGGAATGATGCTGATGATCACGAGCGCGCCGGCCAAAAGGCCGATGGTTTCTTTTTCCAATTGACGCCTCCGTTTGAAAGTGTCTTTTCGAATTTTAAAGAGCCAGGTTCAAGAATTTTGTTTTAAATTATTTTCGTTTCCGGCCTTAATTTTTTATAAATTTCGCCGGTCAATTTTCGGGACAGTTCCCGTTTTTTCCAGAACGGATTATTTTCCGAAACATTTTTGTTCTTTATTTTGTTCAATTCTATAAGAGCCATATATCTGGTGTGCCCCAAGTCCACGCCGGCTTGGCCGTGAACATCTTCAATGCCTTGATAGATCTGTTTCAAATATTCGTATTTGCCGGGAATTTTCAGTTCCCGGTTGGATTTGACGCGGGAAGAAAGAACGCCGGAAAGAGACTGGTTCGATTCGATGTGCTCGATAAAATCATGAATGGCCATAAAGAAATCAAAACCCTCGGGCGTTTTCAAGACCTTCTGAAATTTCTTGTCCAAGTCGTTTTTGATTTTTTCCTGTTCTTGGGTTTTCATTGTTTAAATTATATCACAATTGCGAAAAAATGGCAAGAAATAAATATTTGCAGAGGATAATTTGAATAATAAAAAAACCGGTTGGAAACTTTTATTTCCAACCGGCAGAACTTTTCTTAAAAAATTTTGTAGCTGGCTGTTAGCCCAAAACTAACAGCTTTGGAACCGCTCATGGATTCCATATAGAGACCCATGGAATCCGTAAAATTGAAGTTATAGAAATCGCGCTGTACGAAGTAAAAATCCGCTCGGAAAACGACGCCGTCTTCTATCTGCCGAGAGCTTATAACGTTAGAAGTATTTCTGGCGCCATACCGATCTTTTCCCCTGTAATCTCGCTGTCTCAGTCGATAATGCTGAGCCGAAAATCCTATTCCAAAACTTCCTTTTTTTATTTCAATTCCAACCCTGGGCGTGAAGTGTTCTATGACCAAATCATTAACCATGACCCAGTCCCACCAATTTAGAGTTATGCCGGCAACTTCCTCTTTGGCAAAATAAAACCCAGTGGCATCACTGAAGCTCAAATTAAAAATCTGATACGAAATAGGCAATCGAATTTGCCACGATTGATTGTTGCCGGCCAAAAGCCTGTTATAGCCCAATTCAAAGCCTAAAGTCCAAGGCGGTTTAATATACCAGAGAGACATTTCGCCAAACGGCGGGAGGAACATTTCGCGCCAGTCTTCCCTCATTTCGATCTTACGGTCAAGCTTTTGGGAATGTTGATTTTTTCCAATATCAAGCACTGAGTAAAAATAGTGATCGTATTTCTCTTTTTCAAGATACCAATCCCATGATGATTGCGCCATTGCGATCCCAACCTGGAATAGGATAATCGCGATAGCCAAACAAACAATCGCTCTGTTTCTTTTCATTTTCCGCCTCCTTGTTAAGGAACAAATTATCTATGTAGTTCACATTAATACTATTCGTTATTTTGTCAAGCTTGAATAAAAAAGATCCGTTTTGTTTGGAGCGATTTTTAATGTTAAAAAATGGGGCGCTTTTTTTAAAAGCGCCCCGAGAAAATAAAATTTACATCCCGATTGTGATTTCGACAAATTCTCTTATTCCGCAAACTTCGCAAATCCAGCTGTCGCATCCGACCCGTCGGACGCCCTTTTCTGTCTTTTGAAAGGTTATCACTTCTCTCATTTTCTTGCCGCAATGACGATGAAAAAACTTTTTGCGGCCCAGAACTTCTCTTTTTTCTCCCGCCACGCCGGCTTCTTTGTGCTATTCTCCTTTTATCGGTAATGGCGCCGTGCTGAATGTTGCCATGGTCCTTCCTCCTTCTAAAATGTTTTATTTTGATTTTAGAAACATCGTAGGAACTAAAAAGAGAATATCACATCAAAAGTTTTTTGTCAATGGATAATAAAAAGCTTCAAATCAATTCATAATAAAACCGCTCAGCGTATTTCGCAAAGCGGTCTTTTCAAAAAAAGAACAAATAAGGCTTTAAGATAATAAAAATCGGAATTTTTCGGAAGAAGAAAGTTCAAAAAGACGAAGTTCTTTTAGTTTTCGGTCTTTTTTTCTTTTCCGCCGCCTGCCTTTGCTCTTTCTTTTCAAACTTTTTCTTACTCTGCTCATTTCAACTCTCCTTCTTTGAAAAAGAATTGATTTTTCCAGTCATAAAAATTGTGGCCGAAGACGCGTATTTTGTCAATAAAAACGCATAAATCGACGCTAATTTATTTTTTTCTTTCTCCTTATCAAGCCCGCGACGCCGATAACAACCATTACCACTCCCAGCAACTGCCCGCCGGGACTGTCGTCATATCCCCCGTAAAAAAACATAAAAACGCCGAATAATATTGCGAGAATGAAACAGAATATTTTAATTTTTTTCATAAAACGTTGTGAGAGAACTTAGAAATATCATTTTAAGCGGTTGGAAGTCCTACGAACTGGACGCGGCCGTCAAAATGCT
>Ga0172379_10012165_pt1 | contig 10119 bp, 11 predicted proteins | sample GrowelOW334metaG_FD_119756 | JGI IMG/M metagenome (GOLD analysis project Ga0172379, IMG submission 119756) | Groundwater microbial communities from an aquifer near a municipal landfill in Southern Ontario, Canada - Groundwater well OW334 metaG | ecosystem: Environmental > Aquatic > Deep...
AGGGGATTGTATCAAGAGAAACGAAAGTCCAAAGAGAAAATTTAAAATTAAAAACTGCTTTACAAATTTAAATTTTTCTTTCCAAAAAACAAATCCCCAGAAAATTAAAAGCTCTACACCAATGGCTCCAAGTCCTGATTTGGATTTGGTAAATAGTAAAGTTACAAAAAATAGGTTTGAAATAAATGCCCAAACGAAAAATCTAAAATCTATTTTTTTTGACCCCAAACTTTTCAAGAGACCTAAAGGTATAACTGCTGTGACTAGGGCAGCAAGCCAGTTTGGTTGTCCGAGTGTTGAAAAGACTCTTGATTGTACATCCTGAACCCAACAAGACTCATTAAACCCAAGCTTCATCAATCCGCAAGTAACAAAGAAACCAAAGTGTTCCAAAATTGCTATAAATGAAGCTAAAAGTGTAGAAACTAAAATATAATACATACTTTTTGCCGTTTCTTTTTTGGTTAAATTACTTACCATTACCCAGTACAGAAGTGCATAACACACTTGAGAGAGTAGCCCTCCATTAAATCTTGAATAATACCCAAGTATTGATGTTCTTGGATCTAGTGAGAAAAATGTACTTAATATCAAAATCAATAAATATCCAATAATTGGCCAATCTAACATTGTGCGACGAAAGATCAGTTTTCTTTGACTAATACTTTTAATGGCCCAAGCCCCTACTATTAAAATAGTAAAAATATAAAGAATAATAATTTTATTAAATTCAAAAAGTTCCGATGTTGTTTTAAAAAATATAAGTGGAATAAAAACGAATAATGTGTTAAAAAGTACAGGAATCATGTCTATTTTTAAAAGTATACCAAATCCTATTAATTTAATCTTAGGTTTTTTTTCAACAGACTTAGGAATTGACCTTGGAACTGCAAATACCCTTGTCTATATCAAAGGTAAAGGGATTTCTGTTCGTGAACCATCAGTAGTTGCTAGAAATAAAAAAACAAAAGAGATTTTAGCAATTGGTTCATCTGCTAAAAAAATGTTAGGCAGGGCTCCAACAACAATAGAAGTTATAAGACCTTTAAAAGATGGAGTAATTGCTGACTTTGATGCTGCAACTTCAATCTTAACTTACTATATTAAAAAGGTTCATGAGACAGGGGGAAATATTCCAAAAATTCCAAGACCTCATGTCATAATTGGCATTCCGTCCGGAGTTACGGACGTGGAAAGAAGAGCTGTTGCAGATGCTTGTATTGATGCAGGATGCAGGAGGGTTGATTTGGTGGAAGAGCCCATGGCAGCTGCAATTGGAGCAGACCTTGTGGTTGATTCACCAGAAGGTAATTTCATAGTAGATATCGGAGGAGGAACTTCAGAAATTGCAGTAATTTCACTGGGTGGAACAGTAATTGGAAAATCATTAAGAGTTGCGGGTGATGAAATGGATGAAGCAATCATTAATTATGTCAAGCTTAAATACTCTCTTCTTCTGGGTCAACCTACTGCCGAGATGGTAAAAATTTCAATAGGATCAGCAACAGATTTTGAAAAGCCAAAAAGTCAGGTGGTTAGGGGAAGAGATTTGGAAAATGGTCTACCCCGTTCAGTAAAACTTACAGATGGTGAGATTCGAGAAGCACTAGGACCTATCATCCATGAAATAATTACAGGAATTTCAGATGTTTTAGAAGAAACTCCACCAGAACTTATAAGTGACATTATGGAAAGAGGAATTTTTCTAGCAGGTGGAGGATCCTTAATTCATGGGATAAGTAAAGCAGTACAAGATGCCACAAAGATGCCAGTTTACATAGCAGAAGATCCTTTAACTTGTGTGGCAAGAGGTTGTGGAAAACTTTTAGAAAATCCAGTTCTTCTTAACAGAATTAGAATTACAAAAGGATTATAAAAATCTTGATTTAATTGCTTTTCGAATGCACTTGTATTATTATCAAAAAAATGACAATTCCTGATATCAAAAGGATTTCAGACGAGTCTAGACAAGCCTATATTGAAGACCTTTATCTTGAGGCTAGAAAAGGCAATGTAGAGGCACTCGAAAAGTTGGGTTTAATTGCTTCGGGGAGAAATGATTTACCCAAAGCAAGAGAACTGATAAAAAAACTGGAGGAAAAAAATGGCTAAAGAAGATTGGAGATATTTAGCAAGTCATCCTATCGACACAATTAAGGCCATTCTTTTACGTAAGGAAACTAAGGTTTTTGGTGATATAGCTCCAACAAATTATCTTAGTATTTCGCTGACCGATGCAGCTAAAGGAGTTCAGAAGAATAGACTTCCAGTTAGAGAGCGTGGAATAGGAATCGCTGATTGGCCAGAACATGTTCGAGATGATTTAATAAAAGGTAAAATTCGTCCTGATGGTACTCATCCAGAACATCATCCCGATATGTAATACCTATTTGCATAATACAAATAGTCCAATTCCAAATTTTTAAATTGAAGCATTTATTATGAGTTGGTACTTATTTACACTTTCTTGTAATCCGTTTGTAATTTAGTCCCTATGGATTATTGGTTTTTTTAGGTGCTTCTATGGCAACAAAACGTGTACAGAGTGTCTCGGGAGAATATGATTCTTTATTATTTAATAAGTTTGGGGGTTGACCAGGTCTCTTGCCTTTTGATTTGGAAATTTCAGCAGTTGCAGTCAATCTTTCTGCTAGTACCGCCCGATCCACAACAATTTCTACCAAGGATTCACCAGCCCTTATTATTATTTTGACATCACTCATGGGATAGTTATAAAGTACCAAATTATAAAATCAATAATTTGAATTATTTGATATTATAGTGATATGCAGACGTTGGCAACATCTAATAAAAATGTATCTTGGTTTTCTTGGTTTTTAAGAGGGGTTTTAATTTTAGGTTTTTTGATATTGACAGGTAGGCTTGTTGAACTTCAAATTATTAAGGGAGATTACTACAGAAAATTATCTGAAGGAAATAGAATTGAAAGAATAAAGATTCCAGCTCAAAGGGGAAAAATTTTAGCTCGTGGCGGGGAAGTTTTAGCTGGTCCCGATTTTTCCCACATTACTGGTTACTTGGCTGAAACAAATGAAAACGAGGTAGGTAAGATTAATCCCGATTGCATTGAAAAAGGACCATATAAATTAGGTCAAATTGTTGGGCGTGGTGGATTACAGGAAAAATATAACTGTCTTTTGACCGGAGTTGATGGAGAAGAATTAGTTGAAGTTAATAGTCTAGGTGAAAAAAATAGAGTGATTGGTACAAAAAAACCAATCACAGGAAAAGACGTAAAAACCAATATTGATTTTAATTTGCAAAAAGTAATTGCCAAAAACATGGAAGGAAAACTTGGTTCAGTGGTTGCAACTGATAAAAAAGGTCACGTTATGGCACTTTTTTCATCTCCATCATTTGATCCTAATGATATTAAACCTTCTCTCAATAATCCTGATCTGCCACTTTTTAATAGGGCAATCGGAGGCCTCTATCATCCCGGTTCAATTTTTAAACCATTAGTGACAATTGCAGCTTTGGAAGAAGGAAAGATTGACAGTAGTTTTAGATACAATGATACCGGAGTTGTCACAGTTGAATCAATTTATGGAAATTATTCATATACTAATTGGTATTTTACCCAGTATGGAGGAAGAGAGGGTGAAATTGATGTAACCCGTGCCCTTGCCCGTTCAACAGATACTTTTTTTTACAAAATAGGAGAGTTTGTTGGAATTGATGGTTTAGTTGAATGGATGAAGAAATTCGGACTTACAAAATTAACAGATATTGATATCCCCGGAGAAATATTATCTCTCATTCCATCACCCGATTGGAAGGAAAAGGTTAAAAACGAAAAGTGGTTTTTGGGAAACACTTACCATTTTTCAATAGGACAGGGGGACTTGGCATTAACACCGGTTGGAATTCACAGGGCTAACCTAACAGTTTTAAATGGAGGAAAACTTTGTAATTTAAAAATTGTGGGAGATACAAAATGTGTTAATCTAAAATTAGAAGATAATAATTTAAAATTAGTTGATGATGGAATGCAAAAGGTATGTGAAGTAGGCGGAACTGGGTATACATTTTTTGATTGGAAAGAAAAACATCCAAATTTGGAAGCGGGAGAAGTTTTTTGTAAAACCGGAACAGCAGAGACAAATGAAGACAACAAAACACATGCTTGGTTTATAGTGTCCCTAGATGATTTAGTTTTAACAGTAATGGTTGAAAAATCAGGAGAAGGAAGTAAAGTTGCAGGGCCAATTGCAAGAAGTATTTTTGATGATTATTTTGGAGCAAAATAGATTGTTTAATATGAATGATATCTACATATTAGGTAAATTATTAAAGAAAGATAAGCGCGCAGTGGCTGTCGTTGGCACAAGAATGCCAAGCAAAAGAGGGAAAGAACTAACAATAAAATTTGTTAAAGAACTTGTTAAAAATAAATTTACAGTTGTCTCAGGGCTTGCCCGAGGAATTGATACTATTGCTCACGAGACCGCGTTAAAGTATGGTGGCAGAACGATTGCAGTATTAGGATCAGGACTTGATATCATTTATCCACCTGAGAACAAAAATTTAGCAGAAGAAATTATTAAAAATGGGGCTTTGATTTCAGGTTTTCCATATGGTACAAAACCAATAGGAGCAAATTTTTTGGCTAGGAATCAATTAATAGTTAAATTATCTCAAGCTGTTTTAGTTATTGAAGGGAAACAAAGATCTGGTACAATCTCCACCGCCAATCATGCAGGAAATGAAGGAGTAGAAGTTTTTGCAATAGCTGGCAGCGAGGCAACCGACTATCTGATTGAAAACGGAGCAACTGCTGTACAAAGCCCGAAAGAGATAGTAGATTATTTAGATAACATATGAAATTAATTATTGTTGAGTCACCAACCAAAGCAACTACATTATCCAAATTTTTGGGTAGTGATTATAGTGTTGACTCCACTAGAGGTCATATTAAAGATTTGCCTAAGAGTAAGTTAAGTATTGATATAGAACATAACTTTAAACCGGATTATCAGGAAATGGAAAAGAAAAAGTCTGTAATTAAAGCCATAAAATCCAAAGCAAAAAAAGCTAAAGAAGTTTATATTGCAACTGATCCTGACAGAGAGGGAGAAGCAATTGCAAAGCATGTTGAGGATATATTAGACACTAAAGCTGTCGTTTCTAGAATTACCTTCCATGAGATTACCAAAAAGGCAGTTGAGGAAGCTATATCAAAACCTTCTAAGGTCAATAAAGATTTAGTAGACGCACAAATTTCAAGAAGAGTATTGGATAGGTTGGTAGGTTATAAACTTTCTCCACTTCTTTGGAAAAAGGTTAGACGTGGTCTATCGGCAGGAAGAGTTCAATCGGTTGCAGTTAGGTTAATTGTTGACAAAGAAAATGAGATAAAGGCATTTAAACCTGAAGAGTACTGGGAGATTTTTGCAAAATTAATAACTAAAGATAATAAAGACTTTGTAGTTACTTTGATTAAAGAAAAAGTTGGAAACAAAAAAACAGCGGATGAAATATTAAAAGACCTTGAGAAAGCAGATTACAAAGTAATTAATGTTAATAAAAAGGAAGTTAGGAAAAGTCCATATCCTCCTTTTACTACTTCAACCATGACACAAGCAGGAGCCAGACTTTTTGGCTGGAGTGCAAAAAAAACAATGAGTGTTGCCCAAAGACTTTATGAAGAAGGATTAATTACTTACCACCGTACTGACTCGCTAAACTTATCAGCTGATGCAGTAAACTTGGCAAGAATTTTTATTGGAAAAGAATATGGAGAAAATTACCTTCCTGATAAACCACACTTTTATAAAACTCACTCCAAATCTGCTCAAGAAGCGCATGAAGCGATTAGACCAACGGACTCTACACTGGAATTATCAACTGTTAGCGCGGAGCAAGGGGCTCAAAAACTGTATAGTCTAATAAGAAGAAGATTTTTAGCAAGCCAGATGAATCCTGCTATTTACGATGAGACAACAATTGATGTTAGTGCAGATAAATATTTTCTTCGCGCATCAGGGCAGATAATGAAATTTGATGGATGGAGAAAACTTTTCCCCATTGATTCTGAAATTGTTATCTTACCTGAAGTAACAAAAGATGAGGAATTGAAAAAAGAAAAAGTTTGGGCAGATCAAAAGTTTACAATGCCCCCTGCAAGATATAATGAAGCTTCTCTTATTAAGACTTTGGAAAAATTAGGGATAGGAAGACCTTCAACCTATGCTCCTATTATTTCAACAATTCAAATAAGAAGTTATGTAGAAAAACAAGAAAAAGTCTTTGTTCCCACGACAATTGGTTTTGCAGTAACTGAATTTTTAGTTACAAATTTTCCAACGGAACTTGATTACGGTTTTACTGCAGAGATGGAAGAGGATCTAGATAGAATAGCAGAAGGAAAAATTAAATGGGAAACAGAAATGAAAAAATTTTGGACACCCTTTGAAAAGAATTTGAAAAGTGTTGAGAAAAATGCAAAAAGGGTAAAAATTGAGACAGAAAAATTGGGTAAAAAATGTCCAGATTGTAAAGATGGAGAATTGGTTATTAGGGTAGGAAGGTTTGGTAAATTTATAAGTTGCTCTACTTTTCCAGATTGCAAGCACACAGAAAAATACCTAGAAAAAGTAGGTGTTAAGTGCCCTGATTGTAAAGAAGGGGATGTAATTGTTAAAAAGAGTAGGAAAGGAAAATTCTATGGTTGTAGTAGATATCCTGACTGTAAATTTGCTTCATGGAAGTTACCTAAAAAAGAAGAAAAATAAATTACTATTTATTTACACTTTCCATATTGACATAAATCTTTGTTACTGCTAAAAAACTATAATTAACAACATGATATCAACTAAATCTTTTCTTCTTCAGAATGTTCGAGGCACTCTTCCTGACTGGGCTATTAAAGAATACATAAATTCAAAAGAAATAAAAATTGGAAATCTTTCTAAAGATTGGGAAAAAGATATTGATCAAGTTTCAATGGATTTTCATCTAGGTAAAAGAATATTAATTCCTACAATGGGTAGAGATGTAGTTATTGATATACGACAAGGTGTTAATAAAGAAATGTATAAAGAAATAAATCTAAAAGTTGGAGACCCAATTACAATTAGACCTGGTCAATTTTTTATTGGTGAAACTTTAGAAACTTTAACATTACCCAACGATATTATTGGAAGGTTGGAGGGAAAAAGTAGTTTTGCAAGATTGGGGATTGTTATTCACCAGACATCGGCTAGATTTGATCCGGGATGGGATGGCCCAGCAGCGTTGGAACTTCGAAATAACAGTGATAACGATGTGGTTATATATTGTGGAGATAAGATTTGCGCATTTGCTTTTGAGCGACTTTCGTTTTCAGTAGAAAACCCGTGGCAAAAGAAAACCTACAGAAATAACGGCAACAAAACACTTCACAGTAAAATTAATGAGGATAATCTGTCTCGAGTTGGAAATCAAAAAACAAAATGACATCAAAAAAAATAAAATTTACTCTTTTAGATAAAAATGCAAAACTTCCAAACTATGCCCACGACGACGATGCGGGTTTTGATATTTATTCAAATGAATCAGTTGTTTTAAGAAAAGGTGAATATAAAGCAATTTCTACGGGAATTTCGTCAGAAATTCCAAAAGGCTTTTTTGTTTCCTTCCGAGGTAAAAGTGGATTAGCTTTTAATTTTGGATTAGATATTATGGGTGGCGTAATTGATGCAGGTTATAGAGGTGAGTGGAAAGTTATAATGGTTAACTTAGGTAAAAAGAATTATAAATTTGAGAAAGGTGACAAAGTTGCACAGGGTATTTTACAAATTGTACCTCATGCAAATATTATTAAATCAAAAGGACTTTCTAAAAGTGAAAGAGGAAAAGGTGGTTTTGGAAGTACAGGTAAAAAATGACTAAAAGGCATTCAGAGTATCAATATTTAGATTTATTACGAGAACTTGTTGAACATGGTGTTGTTCAAACAGATAAAGGTACTGGAGTTAAAACTTATAGTAAGTTTGGCGCACAAATTAGGTTTGATTTAGCTGAGGGTTTTCCACTTTTAACAACCAAAAAAGTTTGGTGGAAGGGAGTTGTTGCTGAACTATATTGGTTCTTATCCGGTCAAACAAATATAAAATATTTAGTCGATAACGAAGTGCATATTTGGGATGATTACCCTTATAAAATATATAAGGAGAAGATGGCCAAAGGAAAAGTCCCCGAACTTACAAAAGAAGAATTTATTGAAAAAATTAAGAAAGATAAAAAGTATGCAGCAAAATTTGGAGAATTACCACGTGTTTACGGTGAAATGTGGAGAAGATGGCCTGCCAAGGGTAGAACAATAGACCAAGTGAAATGGGTATTAAAAGAAGTTAAAGATGATCCAGATGCTCATAATTTAATTGTAAATTCCTGGAATCCTGAATATCTATACGGTATGGCACTTCCCGATGAGGCTTCAAGATTTCCTATTTGTCATAATATGTATCAACTGAATGTCAAGAATGGCAGACTTTGTTTACATCTTTATCAACGGAGTGCAGATATATTCCTTGGTGTTCCATTTAATATTGCAAGCTATGCACTTTTGACAGTAATACTTGCTAGATTAACAGGATATAAACCAGGTGAATTTATTCATACATTTGGAGATGTGCATATCTATGAAAATCATTTCGCGGCAGCTAAAGAGCAACTTGCAAGAAAGCCTAAAAAGTTTCCAGTTGTTAAAATTGATAATAAAGTAAAAACAGTTGATGGATTTAGACCAAAGCATGCTATTTTAGTAGGTTATGATCCACATCCACCTATTAAAGCAGAGTTAACTGTTTCAGGTGGATTTTTTGCTAAAAGTATAAAATCTAAAGATATTAAAAAGAAAAATAAGTAAATGAAATCTTCAAAAATTAGTATTATTGTTGCAATGGATATGAAAAACGGCATTGGCAAAGACGATAAAATTCCTTGGCATATTAAAAAGGATTTAGTAAGACTTTCTTTAATGACTCGAGGTAAAATTGCTGTAATTGGAGATAAAACATATAACTCAATGGCAGGTTATTATGATATAAGTGGCCGTCCTATGCCAGCCAAAGAATACATAGTAATTTCTTTAGATATAAACTTCAAAAGTAAAAGAAACAATACCTTTGCTGTAAATTCCATACAAGAAGCACTAGACAGAATTAAAAAAAGTAAAGAAAAAGAAGTATTTGTAATAGGGGGAGCTAGTATCTACAAGCAAATGATTGAATTTACTGACCGCCTTTACTTGACAATAGTTAAGAATGAATTTAATTGTGATACTTTTTTCCCTGATTATTCAGATTTTAAAAAAATAATTTCTTCGGAAGAAGATTCTGATGAAGGTTTTACTTTTACTGAAAAAATTCTAGAAAGGAATTAACATAGTATATAATCTTAGGAATGATAAAAATTAAAAAATTAATAAAACAAGAAGAGCAAAGACAGAAAGACACATTAATGATGATTCCCTCTGAAAATTACGCCTCAAAAGCGGTTCGTGAAGCTGTTGGTTCTGTTCTAATGAATAAATATTCTGAAGGCTATCCATATAAAAGATATTATCAGGGAAATAAAATTGCAGATGAAATTGAAACTCTAACAATTGAAAAAGCAAAAAAGTTGTTTTCCACCAAAGGTGGTGCACAAGTAGAACATGTCAACGTTCAACCTTATTCAGGTAGTCCTGCAAACTCTGCTGTTTTGTTTGGGCTTTTAAATTCTGGAGATAAAATAATGGGCTTGAAATTGTCATCAGGTGGGCACTTAACTCATGGCCATCCTGATATTACTTTTTCCGGAAAGTTTTTCAAGTCAGTTCAATTTGGTACAAAAGATGATGGAATTATTGATTATGATGAGGTAGAAAAATTAGCTAAAAAAGAAAAACCAAAACTTCTTTTTATTGGCACAACAGCATATCCATTAATTTTAAATTGGAAAAAATTTTCTGAAATTGCAGATTCAATTAATGCAATCTTGGTAGCTGACGTATCTCATGTTTCTGGACTTATCTTAGCGGGAGTTTACCCTTCACCAGTTCCATTTGCTCATGTTGTTACCACAACAACACATAAAACTTTAAGAGGCCCAAGAGGGGCAATGACTATGGTA
>Ga0172379_10012166_pt1 | contig 10118 bp, 7 predicted proteins | sample GrowelOW334metaG_FD_119756 | JGI IMG/M metagenome (GOLD analysis project Ga0172379, IMG submission 119756) | Groundwater microbial communities from an aquifer near a municipal landfill in Southern Ontario, Canada - Groundwater well OW334 metaG | ecosystem: Environmental > Aquatic > Deep...
GAATTTTTGTTTATAAGTTTGTCTATGCTTGGAGACAATCAAAAACTGAAGCATTTTGGGCTACTTTTTTTGTGTATTTCGGTGGCAACTGGGGATGGTTAATAAGTTTAATTCGTAATTCTGAACTTGGGGGCGAATCTATGTTTTGGTCCCAGCAGTCGATTTCCACGCTACTTAATCCGCCCTTTGCGTTGTCTATTTTAATAATATTTATAGGCCTTTTTCTTCTGATAAAAGGCCTAAAAGAAAATAATAAAAAACTTCTCGTTGCGGTAACATTTCTTTTTGGGATTCTAGTTCAGGTTAAGGTTTATGCCGGGATTTTGGTCCTAGGCGCACTATTTGTTGCCGGTATTTGGAGGATGGTCAAGGGTGGTGGAATAGCTCTCATCAAGGTTTTTACAGGTTCCGCTATTTTGTCAGTTATTTTATTTTCACCTCTTTCGACAGGCGTTGGAAAGATTGTAATTTACAACCCTTTTTGGTTTTTGGAAACAATGATGGGATTTTCAGATCGCCTTGGTTGGTCAAAATTTGGTGAAGCAATGGTTAATTATTCACTTGCAAATAATCTAATAAAAGGAATTCCTGCGTACTTTATTGCATTTTTAATTTTTTGGTTCGGAAATTTAGGTACAAGAATAATAAAAGAACCGATGTTTTTTTCCCGCTTAAAAAATTATAAAAAGATGACTTATGTTGAAGTATTTTTTTATGTAGTAATCGGATTGGGAGTTTTGATTCCACTTCTCTTTATTCAAAAAGGAACCGCTTGGAACACAATCCAGTTTATGTATTATTCGCTAATGTTTGCAGGAATTTTATCAGGTGTAAGTTTTGGCAGATATTTAGAGAAATCAAATAATCATCTTTTAGTAAAAATATTATTTTTTGTTTTACTTATTGTTCTAACATTACCTACTACAATAGGGACAATGAAACATTATTTACCAACACGTCCGCCTTCTAAAGTTTCCAATGAAGAATTGGCGGCATTAAATTTTTTAGCCGAACAGTCTGAAGGAATAGTACTGACTCAAAATTTCGACAGGTTGGCTGCTGAGTCAGAAGAAAATAATGCTCCACGTCCTTTATATTTGTATGAGTCTACTGCCTATGTCTCAGCCTTTTCAGGAAAGACAGTTTACCTTGAAGATGAAGTGAATCTTGATATAACGGATTATGACTGGAAAGAGCGGAAGTTAAGAGTTCAGGCTTTTGTAAATTCTTCAAACCAGGACGATGCTAAAGAATTTCTGAAAAAAGAAAACATCAGTTATGTGTATTGGATAAAAAGTGATATGGGCGAAATATCAGAAAGCCTGGGCGTATTGAAAGAAATTTTCCAAAACAGTGAAGTTCAGATACTGAAAGTTATAAATTAAGGTTTTAAATTTGTCATTATTCAATCTTGGTAACTTTAGGTATAAAATTTAAACATGAATAAAATTTCGGTTGTTATTAATACATTAAATGAAGAGAAAAATTTGCCGCGAGCATTATCTTCTGTTTCTGACTTTGCAGACGAGATTGTGGTTGTAGATATGAAATCCGAAGATAAAACTAGGGAAATTGCAAAAAGATTTGGAGCAAACATATACGACCATGAGAAAACTAATTATGTTGAACCTGCAAGAAATTTTGCAATAAGTAAAGCTAAATACGATTGGATTTTTATATTGGATGCAGATGAGGAAATTCTCGTTCCTCTAAAAAATGAATTAAAAAAAATTGTTGATAATCCGAAAGCAGATTATTTTAGAATTCCAAGGAAAAATATAATCTTTGGCAAGTGGATTAAGCATTCCCGATGGTGGCCGGATTACAATATTCGCTTTTTCAAAAAAGGGAGTGTTGTCTGGAGCGAAATTATTCACTCCGTTCCAACAACAAAAGGTAAAGGGTCGGATTTGGAGATAAATGAAGACTTGGCAATTGTTCACCACAATTATGAATCCGTTGACCAGTATGTTAATCGCATGAACCGCTATACATCTGAGCATTCAAAAAACCTTGTAAAAAATGATTATAAATTTAAATGGACAGATCTTATCCAAAAACCTGTTAATGAATTTTTAAGTAGATATTTCCAAGGCGAAGGATATAAGGATGGGTTACATGGTTTGGCTTTGGCTTCACTTCAGGGAATTTCAGAATTTGTGATGTATTTAAAAACTTGGCAACTCGGAAAATTTCCTGAGCAAAGAACAGATGTAAATGATGTTTTGGATCAAATTAATATGTCGCAATCTGATTACAACTTCTGGAAAAACGATACTTTACTAAAAACCTACGGCGGTCTAAAGTATCGACTAAAAAGAAAATTTAAACTTCCTTAAAATATTTTTAATGAATCTACGTACTGAGACTAACAAGAATAAATTTCCATCCATAAGTGCAATTGTTATTGCGAAAAATGAAGAAAAAAAACTCCCGGATTGTCTTAAGTCAATTTCTTGGGTAGACGAAATTGTAGTAGTAGATACGGGGTCGGTTGATAGTACCGTAAAGATTGCGAAAGGCTTTACTTCAAAAGTTGTAAGTTATACTAATGGCGGTTACAGCCAATGGAGAAATGAAGGTTTAAAACATTCAACATGCAGATGGGTATTATACGTTGATGCTGATGAAAGAGTATCGCAAGAACTAAAAGAGGAAATTTTAAAATTAGTCAGTATAAAAAATCCTGAAGTTTGTGCATATGCCATTCCTCGAAAGAATATTATTCTGGGTAGGTTTATGAAACACGGAGGATGGTGGCCGGATTATGTAAAAAGACTGTTCCTCAGAGAAAAAATTAAAGGTTGGAAGGGAGATCTGCACGAAGAACCTGTTTATGAAGGAAATATTAATCATATTCAAAACCCTCTGATTCATATAAAACACGACAATCTTTCGGAAATGATTGTGAAAACTAACAAATGGTCAGTGATTGAAGCTCGTTTATTGTACAATTCAAATCATCCGAAAATGGTAGGTTGGCGTTTTTTAAGAATTATGTTGACCGAACTTTGGCTGAGGCTTATAAAACTGCGTGGGTTTATGGATGGGTCTGAAGGAGTAATTTATTCCTTCTATCAAATGTTCTCTAAATTTGTGACATATGCAAAACTTTGGGAAATGCAATTAAATAGTAAATATTCGGAACTTAAAGATAAAAATTAATATGCGTGCAGCAATCTATAATCCATATTTTGATACATTAGGTGGCGGTGAAAGATACACAATAATGTTTGCAAAAGCGCTTGCAAATTTGGGGTATAAAGTTGATGTGCAGTGGAGCGAAACTATAAGAAAAAGGCTGGAAAATCATTTTGGTATCGACCTAAGTGAAATAAATTTTGTAAAAGACATAAAAAGAGGCGATGGTTATGATGTATGTTTTTGGCTTTCTGATGGCAGTATTCCACTTCTGCATGCACGCAAGAATTTTTTACATTTTCAATTTCCTTTCCGCAACGTCAGTGGAAAATCTTTACTAAACAGAATGAAACTTTTCAGAATTAACAAAGTAATTTGTAATTCCGGTTTTACCAAGTCTTTTATAGATAGCGAATATCAGGTTAATAGTTTTGTTTTATATCCCCCTGTCAGCGTAAATCTAATAAAGCCAAAAAGAAAGGAAAATATAATTTTGTTTGTTGGGCGTTTTTCCCAGCTTACTCAATCCAAAAATCAACATATATTAGTAGATGCCTTTAAAGATTTGTGTAGTCGTGGAGTTCATAACTGGAAACTTATTCTTGCGGGTGGAGTCGAAGTTGGAATTGACAATTATTTCGAAAAGTTAAGTAAGTCAATAAAGGGATATCCTATCGAGATTATCAAAAGTCCAAACTTTAAGGAATTAGTTAGCCTTTATGGTAAAGCAAAAATATTTTGGTCAGCAGTAGGTTTTGGGGCTGACGAAACTCTGGAACCTATGAAAGTTGAACACTTTGGTATTTCTGTGGTTGAAGCAATGGCGGGGGGAGCGGTACCAATTGTCTATAATGCAGGTGGATACAAAGAAACTGTCGAGGATGGGATAAGCGGATATCTTTGGAATAAAAAAAGTATTTTGGTCAAAAAAACTTTAGAGTTAATTAACAAAAAAGTTTTCTCTGTAATTTCAGAAAAAGCGATTTTGGCAAGTAAAAAATATGGATATGAAAAATTCGAAAAAGAAATACAAAAATTTATATAAGTTTAATAGCAAATTATTAAAGAAAATTTGGCCGATAGTACTAATTTCCGGGGTTGTCATTTTATTTTTTTGGAAGATTTTTTTTAAAGGTCAGGCTGCAATACCTGGTGATTTTATTGTTGGGACATACTTCCCTTGGTTGGATTATGAGTGGGGGTACCCAGCCGGAGTTCCTGTAAAAAACCCCATCACAACTGATGTTGTTTCTTTCACTTATCCAATCCGAATTTTAGTTGTAGACCTTATCAAGAATGGTCATTGGCCTCTTTGGGATCAATATATTTTGACTGGTACGCCACTTTTGGCAAGTATCCAGGCTGCAGTTTTTACTCCAACCAATATCTTTTATTTTTTATTTGACAATATAACTGCATGGAACTTTCAAATTATAAGTCAACACTTTTTGGCGTCACTTTTTGTTTATATGTTATTAAGGCATTGGGGACTCAAAAAAGTCAGTTCAATCTTTGGAGGAATTGTTTACGCTTTCTCAGGATTTAACATGGTATGGTCACAGTGGAACGAGAGGTCTTTGACTGCGGCCTTTATTCCACTTCTCATTTTACTTGAAGACAAATTTTTGATTGAAGGTAAATGGAAATATGGTTTTTTGTTTTCGTTAGCTTTCTTTCTTCAAATTGCAACCGGATATCCACAGCTTGTTTTGTATTCCGTGGCAACACTTTTTTTGTATTGGATGTTTATATCTATTCTTAGAGTAAAAGAAAAATTTGGAATCGAGAATTATACTTCTGTTTTAACTTTTTTGAAAAAAGAAAAAGAGTTGTTCATAAGGTCAATATTTTTAGCCATATTTATATTATTAGGACTCGGACTTTCTTCAGTTCAGACACTTCCTGCTCAGGAGCTTTTAAATTTATCTCAGAGAGTGATTGAACCAATTGAAAAAAGTGAAATATTTTTTCCTTTTGAAAAAACAATTACAATAATTGCACCGGATTTTTTTGGAAATCCGGCTACCGGAAATTATTGGGGTCCTCAAGATTACACGTCCACAACCGGCTTCGTTGGCTTTACGGCATTAATTTTAGCAATTATTGCGTTTTTTTTGTTTAAGAAGAACAATACCGTCAAATTTTTTGTGTTACTTTTGTTCATATCTTTATTATTGTCTTACCAAACACCAATCTCTTTATTTATTTGGAACTCCGGCATCTTTGGATTGCAAGCTGCCATGGCCCATAGAGCAATGATACTTTTTACCTTGTCGATAAGTATTTTGTCTGCTTTTGGACTGGATGAAATTTCAGACAATGATAAATCCAAATATTTGCCGTATCTTATATTTCCGGGAATTTTAATAATTTTATTCGGCGCATATGCATTAACGGCTTATCTAATGCCGTCTATAATTACGCAGATCGGAATTTTGCCGATGGTGGTTACGAATGCTTATATTGCTTTAAAAAATTTAGTGTTTCCATTTATAATATTTGTTTTGGTCTTTTCTGTTTTTTTTCTCTATTCCAAAAAAATTCTGAGAAAATCTTTGTTTGCAACCTTATTGTTAATTATTTCAGTATGGGAATTATTCCGTTTTGGGTGGAAATATACGCCATTTTCCGACAGAGGTATGGTTTATCCCACGACTCCGGTAATTGATTTTCTCCTTTCGCAAGAAAAACCTTTCCGTGTAACTACAACTGATGTAATTCCCATTAATATAAAAATGACTTACGGACTCGAGTCTTTAGAAGGTTATGGTGCTTTATTTCCGTTAAGCATTGCTGAGTTTATTTCCTACTTAAATAGTGCTGAGGTTGATAATGTTTCACCACAAGGAAGGTATGGAAATGTCACTAATCTGAATTCACCTTTACTTAATATTACAAATACAAAATATTTACTGGCAATCAAAAGAAACTCAAAAGGCATACCTGATGAGAATGGAGAGGTTGATTATCTAATTAGGAATTTACGATTTAAAAAAGTATTTGAGGATAAGTCTGTTGTTGTTTTGGAGAATCTTGAAAATCTACCGAGAGCCTTTATGGTATATGACTGGGAAGTAATTAGTGTCGACAGAGATGTGGCAATTAAACTTTTAAGTAATAGCTTTCCTCATGGGAAAAAGATAATAATTTCTGAATCTCCGGGGATTGAGAAATCAAATTCTAACAGTAAATACTCGTTAGTTTACGAAAAATATAAAGACCAGGAAAGTGTTATTTCTGTCGAGACAGAAGAAGATGGTCTTTTGTATATTTCAGACTTAGACTATCCTGGATGGAAAGCTTATTTGGACGGAACTGAAACTAAAATCTATAAAGCTAATTATGCTTTCCGGGCGATTATGGTTCCCGAAGGAAAACACACGGTCAGGATGGTTTATGAACCGCAAAGTTTTAGAAATGGTGTTTGGTTTTCGTTGATTTCATTTGCAATACTTGTCTTAAGTTATCCGATATATTCTTCAATTGGCAAAAAACGTAGCGTGCCCTATACTAATAATAAATAAGCCTGTCAAAAGGCTTTTTTATATCCTAAAGAATGAAAAAGACTGAAGAAAGATTATTAGCAGAAGAGTTACACAAAGGTGTCCCCGCAAACTGGTACTATCAGTCCCTAAAGGTAGACCCCTTTCAAAAATATTGGCACAGAAGGAGGTTTGAGGAAATTGGAAAGTTAATTGAACCGGTAAAAGGAAAAGTCCTCGATGTAGGAAGTGCTGATGGTATGTTTTCCAAAGTAATTTTAGACAAAACTAATGCAAGTGAACTTGTAGGTGTTGAAGTTCTGGAAAAGTCCGTAAACTGGGCAAAAAAACATTGGAGAAAAGTTAAAAAGATGAAGTTTATTGTGGGTGATGCGCATGATTTGGATTTTCCAAACAATTCGTTTGATGCAGTATTTTGTATGGAAGTTTTGGAACATGTTGTAAATCCAAAAAAAGTTTTGGAAGGATTCAAAAGAGTTTTGAAAAAAGGAGGCTACGGAATATTCTTAGTACCATCAGACAGTAATCTTTTTAAGACAATATGGTATTTTTGGTTGCATTTTTATCCGAGAGGCTGGGTTTGGAAGGATACACATATACAAACTTATCGAAATGGTTTTTTACCAAAACTCTGTCGAAAAGCAGGATTTAAAATAGAGACAAACAAAAAGTTTATTTTGGGTATGCTGCATGCAGTCAAAGTTCGAAAAGTATAACTAAGATTATGAATAATTCCTTTAAAATTTCCATTATAATTCCTAATTATAATGGGTTATCTTTACTGGAAAAAAATTTACCTTATGTTGTTAGGGCAAAAAATAACAAAAGAAACAACATACTTGAGATTATTCTGGTTGACGATGGTTCGATTGATTCCAGTGTCGAATTTATTAAAAAGAACTTTAAGGAAATAAAAATTGTAAAACATAAAGTTAATCGTGGTTTTTCTGCAAGCGTAAATACTGGAGCCAGAACTGCTAGAGGGGATCTTCTTGCACTTCTTAATAATGATGTTTTGCCTAGCGCTAATTTTCTTGAAACAGCCTTTTCTCTTTTTGAAAACCCTGATGTTTTTGCTGTTTCTTTTAATGAAAAAAATTATGGTGGTGCCATTGGCTATTTTGAAAATGGGTTTGTTGGCCACAGACCTTCTCAAAAAAGTACCAAAGCAATGGAAAGTTTTTGGGCAAATGGCGGAAGTGGATTATTTAGAAGAGAGTTTTGGATGAAATTGGGAGGTATGGATGAAAAACTTTTTAGCCCTTTTTATTGGGAAGATGTTGATCTTTGCTATAGGGCTCTGAAGCGTGGTTGGCTAGTTCTTTGGAATCCATCCTCAAAAGTTGTTCACAATCATGAATCGACTATTGGAAAAATAAATAAAAAATACAGAGAAAATATTCAAGAACGTGGTCAATTACTGTTTATTTGGAAAAATATTACGTCTACAAATCTTTTTAGAAAACACCTTGCAGGACTGGTTACCAGAATAACCAAACACCCTGGCTACATTAAGATATTTTTTATGGCATTGGGGAAGATCGGTTTAGTATTTAAGGCAAGAAGGAAAGAAATAAAAGAGTCTAAAATTTCGGATGAAGCTATTTTTTCTAAATTCAGATAAACAATTTATGAAAAAGGATATAAAATTTATTTATTTTGATGTTGGTGGAGTACTGTGTAAATTTAAAGATTCTTATAAAAAATTTGCAGACCTGGTTTCCTGTGATGTTAACAAATTCGACAACTCAATTTCTAAATACTATTACCTATCTTGCCTCGGCGGACTTTCAACAAACGATTTGTGGAATTTGGTGAGTGAAGATTTGGAACTTAAAAATAAAGACAGTGTGGATTTTGAAGATTTTTTCACCGAAAATTTAGTGCCAATAAAGGAGTCTTTTGCGTTGATTGCTGATTTAGTAAAAAGATATAAAATAGGAATTCTGACAAATTCTCAAAAAGGTATTTTTGAAAAGTCTTTAGAAAAGGCTAAGATTCCCAACGTTAACTATTCTGCTGTTATTAAATCTTGCGATTTGGGTGTAATGAAACCTGATAGTCAGATTTATAAAGTAGCCGAAAACAAATCAGGTGTTTCTTCGGGTGAGATTTTGCTTATAGACGACATAGAGGAAAACATACTAACAGCTACTTCCATGGGCTGGCATGGAGTTTTGTTTTTTACAGAAAATCCTGAAGCGTCGATCAAAAATATTAGATCAACACTGGAGTGATCTTTATGGTTAAAAGAAAAGAAGCCGTATTAATTTTTTTTATAATTATATTTTCAGCCTTTTTAAGGTTGTGGAAACTTGATAAAGTTCCTGTATCACTCTTCTCGGACGAACTGGATGTTGGCTATCAGGTCTATTCAATAATTAAAACGGGTAAGGACTACATGGGTAATTCCTGGCCTCTTTATTTTCATTCATACGCAGACTTAAGGGCTCCGATTTATATTTATTCATCAATTCCTTCCGTACATTTTTTTGGAATATCACCATACGGTGTAAGACTGCCTGCGGCGTTATTTGGTATTTTAGGTGTTTGGGCAGTTTACTTATTGGGTAATGAACTGGTTAAGGAAAGGTTTGGAAAATGGAATTTGAAATTCGGAATTTTGCCTGCCTTTTTATTGGCAATATCGCCATGGCATATTCAATATTCTCGCGCTGCTTTTGAGGTGACGGAAATGTTATTTTTTCTTTTAATGGGTTTATATTTTTTCTTTAAAAGCTTTAAAAAAGGAAATAATATTATTTGGTCCGTTATCTTTTTGGGAATGACTCCTTGGATATACAGCACTGCTAAGTTTTTTATTCCGTTATTAATTTTGTTTCTTTTTGTTACATGGAGAAAGGAAATAATAAAAATAGGCAAGGTAAAATTGTTAGTTGCAGTTGTTGGTTTGGGAATATTTTTTATACCATTAGCATTTTCAATAATTAACGGAAGTGGTGCACAAAGATTCAGTTATATAAGTGTTTTTACTGATCCTACAGTAGAGGGTGAAGTTGCGACTCAAAGATTGGTTGATGCAAAGATGGGTGGGGGCGATAGGGGTGTTGTAGATAAGGTATTATCTAGGATTGTACATAATAAATTGGTATTTTGGTTTAATGCTGTAATAAATAACTATTATGAAACGTTTTCAACACAATTTCTCTTTTTGGAAGGAGATATTAATTTACGTCATTCTCCACAAGGTGTCGGACAACTTTATAAAATAGAGGCACTGTTATTAGTTGTTGGTGCGGTGTGTTTTTTCACCACTTTTAAAAATAGAAAGATAGTAAAGTTATTTATATTTTGGGTTATCGCGGGGGTACTTCCGTCAGCAATAACCCGCGACGGTGGAAATCACGCAAGTCGTCTCATTTTAATTCTTCCACCTTTGGTTTTTTTTGTTTCCTACGGTTTGTATTTTCTTATCACAAAATTAGGCGGTATCAGGAAAAAACTGGCAATATA
>Ga0172379_10012167_pt1 | contig 10117 bp, 12 predicted proteins | sample GrowelOW334metaG_FD_119756 | JGI IMG/M metagenome (GOLD analysis project Ga0172379, IMG submission 119756) | Groundwater microbial communities from an aquifer near a municipal landfill in Southern Ontario, Canada - Groundwater well OW334 metaG | ecosystem: Environmental > Aquatic > Deep...
CCAACCGGGCTGCGGCTCTACAACAGGAAAGCATTCCCCGCCCTCTGAATCGTCCGATATCCAAGCCGGAGCCGGTGGAGTATATGTTTCCCGGCCCTGATCTTCTGGATGAGCCGCCGAACGATGCTCCCTCCGAATCGCGGGAAGAGATGCTCGAGAGGGCGCAGCGTATTGTAGAGAGTCTCCGGTATTTCAATATAGAATCGGAGGTTCGGCAGATAACTCCGGGACCGATTGTCACCCGCTATGAGCTGACTCTGGCTCCGGGTGTAAAAGTCGGGAGGGTGGTAAATCTTTCCGATGACCTCGCGATGGCGCTCAAATCCAGGGGAGGGATTCGAATTCTCGCTCCCATCCCCGGCAAGGCGGCCATAGGCATCGAGGTGCCGAATAGAACACGCTCTATGGTATGTCTCCGTGAAATTGTAGAGTCTGAAGCGTTTGTTGCCACAGATCAGCCCCTTCTTATAGGAATAGGAAAAAATACTTCCGGAGATCAGATAGTCGCCGATCTTGAAAAAATGCCGCATCTTCTCATAGCCGGTTCGACCGGATCGGGAAAGAGTGTCTGTATAAACACGATTATTGCGAGCATTCTCATGAAAGCCCACCCTCATAAGGTCAAAATGATCATGGTTGATCCCAAGGTGGTCGAACTGAACATCTACAACTCAATCCCTCATCTTCTCACACCGGTGATTACCGATCCGAAACGGGCCGCCGGAGCTCTCAAATGGGCGGTACGGGAAATGGAATCGCGTTACCGTCAGCTTGCTTCCCTCGGAGTGAGGGATATCGGGCAGTATAACCGTAAGGTAACTTCCCTTTCCGAGGCAGTCGGAGAGAATAAAACACGAGAAATACCGAAACTTTTACCGTACATGGTCATCATAATAGATGAGTTCGCAGATCTCATGGTAGTCGCATCGAATGAAATAGAGGAGTCAATCGCTCGTCTTGCCCAGATGTCCCGGGCGGTGGGAATTCATCTTGTTCTCGCTACACAGCGTCCCTCGGCGGATGTGATCACCGGTCTCATTAAAGCAAATTTCCCATCGAGGATTGCGTTTAAAGTTATGCAGGCAGCCAATTCGCGTATCATCCTTGACCAGAATGGTGCGGACAAGCTTCTCGGTATGGGGGACATGCTTTTTCTCCAGGCAGGGAAACCGGAACCGGTACGGTTGCACGGGGCATTTATCTCAAATGAAGAGAGCCAGCGGCTGGTGGATTTTGTGGCCGGTCAGGATGTGGAAAGAACGGAGATCATCACCGAAGATATGTTCGAGGAAGAATCTGAGGATAACGGGAACAGTCTCGGAATGCGTGACCCGAACGCCCGCGATACCCTGTTTTTCGACGCTGCCCGCCTTGTAGTGCGTCATAACCAGGGTTCGGTGAGCCTTCTTCAGAGGAGATTGAAAATCGGGTATGCCAGGGCAGCCCGTCTTATCGATCAACTGGAAATGGCTGCAATTGTATCTCCCTATGATGGTTCCAAAGCTCGTGAGGTTCTGGTTGATGAAGAATATATTGATCAGTTGGAGACAGAAGGATTATGAAATCACAGATTATAAAAATATTTTTGGGGAATGTTCTCGCACTGTTTCTCTTTGCCGGCAGTACGGTTTCGCAGGAACAGACAGATAGTAGCAGCGCCGATCAGATAATGAAAAAGGTAAAGAAAACCCTTGACGGCATGTCAACGCTTTCCTGCCATTTCGAATGGAATCACAACTGGAAGTCCGCAGACAGGACGCAGAACTTCGAGGGAACCATCCGGCTGAAAAACCCCAGCAAAATGCGGGTGGAGTATTCAGCCAGAACCATTGTCATTGACGGAAAGACGGTATGGTCGTATTCTCCGAAGAACAAGCAGGTTGAAATAACAAAGTTTGTCTCGGAGGAAAAAGCTTTTCCCACTCCTCAGGGCATTTTCAAACGGTATGCACAAAGGAAGGCTGTCCTTTCGGGGCATGAGCGTTTAAACGGCCGTGAGACAAACGTTATCACTCTTGCTTCTCCCGATGGCAGCGGGAAAGATGTCACCGTATGGGTCGACACACTATTGAATTTTCCGCTGAAAACAGAAGAGGAATCTCCCAATGGCGATGTATCCACCTACATTCTCTCCGATGTGCGCATCAATAGCAAAATCAGCGATTCGGTGTTCGCTTTCAGTGCACCCGAAGGGACGAATGTCGTTGATATGAGGTAGAAATTGGAGCTGAATGTGGTCGTTCCATCACTCTATATACTGTAAGGTAAAAATGAAACATATCATCTTTTTTTCTCTCGTAGCTTGTTTTGCCTTTTCAAACTGGCTTTATGCCGAAACCGGACCTTACTGGGTGTTTTTTAAAGACCGTGGCGGGATTAATGTCGAAAAACAGGTTGCCGCGAAAATTACTGCGCATAATGAACCGAAAAATACAGGCCGCCGCGCAAAGCTTCTGGGGAGCAGGATATTCGATGAGCGCGATCTTCCGGTAAATTCAGACTATATAGATGCGATTAAAGAAATTTCGGGGAACATTCGCACCATTACGCGTTATTTCAATGGTGTGTCGGCCAATTTGGATGCAGACGCCCTTGCACGGGTACAGAGTTTGCCTTTCGTGCAATCTGTAAAGCCGGTGGGAACTTATCCCGCTCCTGAAAAACCGGCTCCGGTTTCGCCTTCCCCAATGGCGCCGTTCGAGAGGGGAAAAAAGGCTGATTTATCGTATGGGAATTCCTTTGAACAACTCAACCTCATCAATGTTATCCCCCTTCAAACCCGTGGTTATATGGGTGATGGTATCCGGATTGGCGTTCTGGACAGCGGATTCAACAATCTCGGTCATGCTGCTTTTGATAGCATAAGTATCACAAATCGCCGGGATTTCGTTGAAAAAGACGATGATGTGAGCGGGGACAATCACGGCTCTCAGGTTCTTTCAGTCATGGCCGCGATAGATAGGGGAAACATGATCGGGGCGGCACCCCACGCCACATACCTGCTAGCCCGTACGGAGATCAACAGCCCTCCCGACTCGGCGGACTACAAGGTGGAGGAGGACTACTGGGTGGCCGGGCTCGAATGGGCGGACAGCCTCGGTGTGGATATTGTGCAGTCCTCGGTGGGGTATTCGGATTTCAGTGACGGAAAGAGCTATACGCCTGCCGATATGAACGGGCAGACCGCCATTACCACCATCGCAGCGGATATTGCGGTGGACAAGGGGATTGTGGTGGTGAATGCGGCGGGCAACGAGGGAAAAACTCCCTGGTATTACATCACCGCTCCGGCGGATGGGAAGAAGGTCATAGCGGTCGGCTCGGTAAACCGTGACGGCCAAGTGTCCTCATTCAGCTCACGGGGGCCGTCTTTTGACGGCCGTGTGAAACCGGATTTCATGGCAATGGGAGAACAGGTGGAAGTGATTAATCCCATCGGGGATTCCTACCTTTTCCTGCAGGGAACATCCTTCGCTGCTCCAGCGGTCAGCGGGGCTGTGGCGCTCCTCCTTCAGATACACAAAGACTGGACTCCCGCTGTACTGTATGACTCTTTACGGGTTTATGCCAAACCCGCCGCGCCGGATTCTCTTTACGGCCATGGAATTCTCGATGCCTTTGCTGCTTCCGGGCTCAGTTCAACCGGACCAGCTGCTTCTCTTTTCAGGGTATACGATCCTTTTCCTCAGCCGGTTATATTCAACAAGACAAACACTCGCGGATTGTATTTTCCGGTGGATATACCGGTTTCCGGGAAAACTCTTTCGATCAGGATATATAATTTTATCGGCGAAAATATAAAAACTATCGAGAAAACAATTCCGGCCGGAGGAAGTTATCGGGGGCAGACAGATGCCCCGAGCTGGGATGGGACGAATTTTACCGGAGATGGAGTAGCCCCCGGGATCTATTATTATTCAATTCAACTGGCCGGTTATGGTGGTTATCATGGGAAAATAGCGGTGATGAGATGACAAAAAAAACAGATGAAACAAACAATTCCAGTGATTTCGAACGTCTCTGGGCGCCCTGGAGAATGAAATACATTGATAAAATTGGCGTTTCGGGCGACGAAGGGTGCATCTTTTGTGAAAAACCCCGTGAAGATAATGATGAGAAGAATTTCATCGTTTTTCGCGGGATAACCGGCTATATGATTCTGAATGTATTTCCTTACAATAACGGTCATCTGTTGGTGGTTCCCTATTGTCATAAGTCCGGATTGGAAGGCCTTGATTCGGAAACGCGTCTGGAATTGATGAATCTTTCGGCGCTTGCGGTTGATGCGATAAAAAAAACCATGAGGCCGGATGGATTCAACCTTGGCATGAACATCGGACGGTCTGCCGGAGCTGGAATAGCTGATCATGTGCACCTGCATGTAGTGCCCCGGTGGAACGGCGATACTAATTTTATGCCGGTTGTTGGCTGCACCAAGGTAATCAGCGAATCCCTGGAAGATAATTACCGTAAACTCCGTGACGCTATCAATAAAACGATTACGAAATAATGGTGCGCAGTGGCAAAGAATCAGGGTTGCAGCGGCTAAAACAGTCATCTTTTGGTCTATATGTATTATACTGTTTATAATAGATTTAGAAATTTGATTGGCGTAAGGTAATGTGAAATTGTTTGACTTATACGATAAATCTTCCTATTTTTACAAATTACATTGATTATTGCAGTGGAGTACCTGTGGCAGACGAGAAGAGACATAAATGGATTTCAATAATGATCATCCCTGAAGAAGGATCAGGGGTAAAAAAATGGCGGGTCACTACACGCAGCTTTTTCAAGCTTAAAATACTTTTTTTCGTTGCCTGTTTTTTTGTGGTTTTCGGCTTTTTCTCCACCGCTTTTTTGGGCATAATGTACGCTAAAATGCAGTATTATCAGCATTATAATGAAAGGCTTCTGGAAGCTTCCTCCAAACTTAATGCTATCTCACTCCGTCTTGAAAGATATAAGGAAAAAGAAACAAAGCTCAGAGCAATTTTGGGGAGCGATATAGAATTGCCGAAACCTCCGGTTGTTGAACCCAAAGCCGGTTCCGTTGCCAGTGCTGTTTCTTCGGGAGCGGAAAAGAATGAACTGGAGGGAGCGATTGAGGATAAAGAATTCAGCCTGCGCCGGAAACCGAGTATCTGGCCGGTTACCAATGCATGGCAAGTGACGAAAGCTTTCAAATACACAGGAAAAAAAGGCAATCATCTCGGAATAGATATTGTTGCCCGGATGAAATCAAGCGTTGTGGCTACAGCCGATGGCAGGGTAATTTTCGCCGGTATGGATGATCTTTTAGGGCAGACTGTAATCATCGATCATGAAAATGGTCTGGAAACTCATTACGGTCACAATGAATCGCTTATGGTGAAATATGGGGATATGGTTCGCAAGGGGCAGTCGATAGCTGTATATGGAGGAATCGACAGTAAGACGACCACCGGTGCGCATCTTCATTATGCTGTCAATTTTAAAGGGCAGCCCGTTGATCCTTTCGGATATCTTCCTGAAAATCCGGCGATAAAATATGTAAAAAATACTGGAAAATGAAAGACCAATAAGGAAATTAGAATGATAGTGAATCTCTAATTATTCTTGCCAGACAACATGAATTTTAGCATTTGGGGGAATACATGGCAAAAAATGATCCGGAAGGAGCCATGAATACAATAATCGGTAAAGGCACTAAAATCGAAGGCAACATGGAAGTATCGCAAAGCCTTCGAATCGACGGTGTATTCAAAGGATCTCTTGCAACAACCGATACATTAATTGTCGGTTCCACCGGGGAACTCATTGATGTTACTATCAAGGTTAAGAACGCCATCATCGGTGGGGTCATTAAAGGTGATATCATTGCCGCAAACAAGGTAACCCTGGAAAGCACCTCCCGTTTGGAAGGCGATCTGACAGCCAAATATCTTATTATCGAAGAAGGCGCTTTCTTTTCCGGCAATTGTACAAGCGGAGACCGTGGAGAGATTCCTCCCTCTGCACCGAAAATGCCGGTGAAAAACGGATGATAAATTATGTCGGGGGATGTAATTAACCCGCTTAGAAATTTTGTAAAAACAACCAGAAAAAAGGCCTTGATTCTGGGGATAATTTTGGGTATTACCCTGTTTGTTTTTTGGACGAAAACGATCAGCTTCGGTTATCTGTGTGGGGCGGTGATAAGTCTGGTGAATTTTCAGCTCATGGCAGCTGATGCATTTGGAATGGTTGACAAATCTTCAAAATCAGCGAAGAAATTTATTCTATTCCGGTACTTTCTCAGATACGCACTTTTCTTTTCCGCACTGATTCTCATCATTACCCGGACTGATTTCAATATATTTGCTGTTTTTGCAGGAGTTTTTACCGTGCAGGTTGTAATTATCGGCGAAAAGCTTCTATCAGCGTCAGGTATTACAGGCGGAGAATCGAAGGAGTAATCCTGATGAGCGGCAAGCAAATAATGAATTTAATTTTAACCGTATTTATCCTGGAAGTTGCGGTTCTTTTTATCTTTGGCGATGTCGGAAGGGAAGGCGGAAAAGAAAAGGAAGTATGGTTTCAACTGGGTCCCATCGCGGTTGAAAAACACGGCATGGAGCTTGAGTCAATTGGTAAGGTTGAAAAATATCATCTTGACAACACCCCAGCCGATAAGGGAACTTTTTGGGCAATAGATATTCGCCCTGTTAAAATGATGCTGCTGGTTGATGCGCTTCTCGTTTTTGCCGCAATTCTTGCAAGTTTATCTCTAAGGAAAATCCCGGGGAGGCTTCAGGGTTCCATAGAGATTGTGGTGGATTTTTTCCGTTCTATAATTAAGGAGACTCTCGGCGAGCATGGCGATCGCCATATGCCAACTCTTCTCACGCTCTTTTTCTTCCTTTGGATTTCAAACATAATGGGAATTATTCCTTTCCTCGAGGAACCAACCCGCGATCTCAATATTATTCTAGGCCATATGCTGGTAATGATCTTTCTTGTACATTTTGAAGCGATCAGGATAAAAGGGATCAAAGCTTATATACATGAATATTTTCAGCCTTTTTTTATTATGGCGCCGCTGAATATGATTGGTGAAGTTTCAAAAGGGATTTCGCTCAGCTTTCGTCTTTTTGGGAATATCAGCGGTGGCGCAATCATTATCATAGTGATTTCTTATCTTATTAAATATACCGTGCTTCCTGTTGGATTGAATCTGTTTTTCGGGCTGTTTGTGGGAACCATACAGGCTTTTGTGTTCACGATGCTTTCCATGACTTATATAGCGGTGGCGGTTGCGGAATGATCCGGGGGGATTGATTGATGGAATTGGTGATTTTTGCCAAATTCATAGGAGCTTCCATAGCGGTGGCAACAGGCGCGATAGGAAGTGGATTCAGCGAAGGTATCGCTGCCGGGAAGGCATCGGAATCCATATCCCGGCAGCCCAAGGTTTCCGGGGAAATTCTCCGTACAATGCTCATCTCTCAGGCGGTGACCGAAACATCCGGTATATTTGGATTGTTGGTGGCAATTCTTCTTCTTTTTGTAGCCCCTGTCGATGGAGGACCGTCCATAGTTGCGGCTTATATTGCAGCAGGATTTTGTGTCGGGGTCGGAGGTATTGGAGCGGGGATCGGGTGCGGTATAATCGGCGGCACCGCTTGCGAATCCACAGCACGCCATCCGCGAATTTCTAATATAATAGTCCTTAATACTCTTGTCGGGCAAGCTATCACTCAAACCGGCTGCATATTTGCCCTCGTGATTTCTCTTGTCCTCATTTTTATGACTCCGGAAAGTACAAATATTGGCGTCATCGGTGGGATACTGGGCGCTGGATTTTCCATGGGGATAGGGGCGATAGGCGCTGGCACCAATTCCGGATATGTAACTGCACGGGCAAACTGGGCTATTGCGCGAAATTCAAAAACCAGCAGTCTGGTTCTGAGAGTGATGTTACTTGGTCAGGCGGTTGATACTACTGTAGTTATTTTTTCAATGATTATTGCATTTCTTCTTCTTTTGGTTCATGGTTAGAAAAATGAAGTATGAAAGGAGCGTTTTTTATGGCGATTGAAGGAAGCATCGTAGATTTTGCACGGTATATGGGCGCTGGTCTCTGTATGGGGATAGGCGCTTTAGGAGCGGGAGCGGGCGAAGGTTATGCAGCCGGTAAAGCATGTGAAGCGGTGTCACGGACACCCGAAATGGCCCCGCTGATTACACGTACTATGCTAATCGGGCAGGCGGTCACCGAATCGGTAGGTATTTACGCACTAGTGGTTGCCCTCCTTCTTATTTTTGTGGCTAAATGAGGTTGGAGAATTTGAATGATCAGTATCAATGCAACAATAATTCTTACAATGTTGAACTTTATACTTCTTGCCGTTCTTTTGAGGGCAATACTGTTCAAACCATTGTTGAAATATCTTGATGACAGGGCAAAGACGATTGCGTAATCGCTGCGTCAGGCCGAGGAAAACAAAATCCATTCCGAAGAAATACATATCGAGCACGATAAAATTGTCCGGGAAGCCCGCAGGAAAGCCGCTGAAATTGTAGAAAAGTCAGTTGCTGCGGCATCTGATGAGAGATATGATATCATCAAAGAAGCCCGTGAGCAAGCCCTTGCGACAGTTGATGCTGCAAAGGTAGAGATACGCATTGAAGCCGAACGTGTAAAACGTGACCTCCGTAAGGAAATGGCTGAGATGAGTATTTCTCTGGCGGAAAAAGTCCTTGCCCGTGAAATCAAGGCCAGCGATCATCGTGACCTGATTAATAAGAGTTTCAAGGTCATAGAATAGTTGCCGATCCTTGTTCTAAATCAAGGGTTTGTAATTTGAGAGACGGGGAGCCGTTCAGGGTGACCGAACTGATTTCCATTCTTGACTCTTTTTTACGGCCGAGGATTTCTTCTTCTGCAGAATGGTATGATACCATCTATGGCTGAAAGCGCCAAATCACATAGAGATCTGTTATGATTAAAGAAATTCAGATAGCTAAAAGGTATGCTCGAGTTTTTCTTAATAAAAAAATGGGCAGAGACGATATTCTTACTCTTGCTGCGGAAATGCAGTTTATTTCCGACGCTATCGAGTCCGACAGCGAAATAAAGGAATTTTTTTCAAGCCCTGTGATTACTCGAAAAGTCAAACTCGATATTACCACAAATTTTGTTAAACGGGGTGGTTTTTCTCGTTACACCCTCGAATTGCTTATAATGCTCATTAATAGAAATCGTGCTGATATTATCACTTATGTCTCAAGAGAATTGCACTTTATTGCAGATGTACTTCTTGATCGTATAAGGGTTAGGATGACCACTGCTGCAGAACCATCGGTTACTGAAATTGATGGACTTTCAAAAAAGGTGGGCCATTTTTTCGGAAAGAATGTGTTTGTTGAGCGGTACATTAATCCCTCGATTATCGGTGGGTTTATCCTGGAGGGAGAGGGAAAGCTGATTGATCTGAGTGTGCGTGGTCAGATTAGAAGAGCTTTGTCAAAAAAGAAAGATTATAGCGCATGATTTCCAATTGAATCTCATCGGTTATATAGTTGGAGTAGAGGAGGCGCCGGATTAGATAATGAATATAAGGCCTGAAGAAATCAGCTCGGTTTTAAAACAGGAAATAAGCGATTTCAAAATCGAGCTTGATGTTGAGGAGGTTGGAACTGTCATTGACATCGGAGATGGTGTAGCAAGAGTATATGGACTCAATGACTGCATGTACTCCGAGCTTATAGAATTCCCTAACGGGGTTTTAGGGATGGCGATGAACCTCGAAGAGGGCAATGTCGGATGCATCCTTTTCGGATCAGACCGTCTTGTTCGGGAAGGCGACATGGTGAAACGCACGGGAAGGGTTATGTCTGTCCCTGTTGGGGAGCAACTCCTCGGACGTGTGGTCAACCCGCTTGGGCAGCCTCTTGATAGCAAGGCCGAATTGGAATTCGACCGCACCATGCCTGTGGATATCAAAGCCCCGAGTGTGGTCGAACGTCAGCCGGTGAAAGAGCCTCTCCAGACCGGAATCAAGTCCATCGACGCTATGGTTCCGATTGGGAGGGGTCAGCGCGAGCTCATCATCGGCGACCGTCAGACCGGCAAAACTGCTATCGCTATCGATAC
>Ga0172379_10012168_pt1 | contig 10117 bp, 7 predicted proteins | sample GrowelOW334metaG_FD_119756 | JGI IMG/M metagenome (GOLD analysis project Ga0172379, IMG submission 119756) | Groundwater microbial communities from an aquifer near a municipal landfill in Southern Ontario, Canada - Groundwater well OW334 metaG | ecosystem: Environmental > Aquatic > Deep...
ACGCGAGATGCTAAGAGCAAAGGATATTCTCCTGGGAGATTTTCGTTTAATGTTAAGGGTGGAAGATGCGACAATTGCCAAGGGGACGGACAACTTAAAATCGAAATGCAATTTATGCCGGATGTCTATCTGCCGTGCGATATTTGTAATGGAAAAAGATATAATAGTGAAACTTTGAAAGTGAAATATAAGGAGAAAAATATTGCGGAAGTGTTGGATTTGACAATCACGGATGCACGAGAATTTTTTCAAAATTTTCCTGAAATTCATGATAAGCTAGCAGTTTTGGAAGATGTGGGCTTGGGGTATATTCAGCTGGGGCAAAGTGCCACCACACTTTCTGGCGGAGAAGCGCAGAGGATAAAATTAGCCACTGAGCTTTCTCGTCGAGCCACAGGCGACACACTCTATATTTTAGATGAACCAACTACCGGCTTGCATTTTGATGATATCAAAAAACTTTTGAAAGTTTTGAATCGTTTGGTGGACGCCGGCAACACCGTGGTGGTCATCGAGCATAATATGGATGTGATAAAAACAGCTGATTGGATAATTGACCTTGGGCCGGAGGGCGGAGACGGCGGGGGAAAACTAATTGTTTCTGGTACGCCGGAAGAAGTGGCGAAATATCATAAAGAAAGTTGGACAGGGAAATATTTGAGAGAAATTCTGAACCACTGATTCGCACTGATTATCCTGATTACACTGAATAAAAATATATGAAATTGCTAAAATTAAAAAATAAAATAGCTAAATTTCCCAATTCACCAGGGGTGTATGTTTTCAAAAATAAGATGGGTGAAGTTGTTTATGTTGGAAAGGCGACAAGCTTAAGAGACCGAGTTGGATCATATTTTCCTCCCCGCCACCTCACCCCCAGCCCCTCTCCTTATAAAGGAGAGGGGGGTCAAACCTCAAGACCGATTGAAATTATGATTTCGGAAGTTAGGGATATTGAAATTAGAAAAACTGAGACGGTTTTGGAGGCGTATATTTTGGAACAAGAATTGATCAAAAAATTTCAGTCGAAATATAATGTTGACGGGAAAGATGATAAATCATTTTCCTATGTTGCTATAACTAAAGAAGATTTCCCACGATTATTGGTTGTCAGAAAAACAGAACTGGGGAACCTCACCCCAACCCTCTCCTTATTAAGGAGAGGGGGTAATGCGAAAGAATTAAAAAATACTAAGATTTTCGGCCCTTATACAAGTAAAAAACAAATCGAAATTGCGCTAAAAATATTGAGAAAAATATTTCCCTATCACAATAAAAAAGAAAATTCGGAAAAGGGGTGTCTGGATTTTCAGCTGGGACTTTGTCCTGGGCCGTATGCTGGCGCAATTTCGAAAAGTGATTACCAAAAAAATATTCGCGGGATCAGAATGATTTTGGAGGGGAAAAAGAAAAACTTGCTAATTAAATTGAAAAAAGAAATGGCCGAGTATTCGAAAAAAGAAGAATTTGAAAAGGCGGGGGAAATTAGAAACAAAATTTTTGCGTTGCAGCATATTCGGGATATCGCTCTCATTTCGGACAAACCTCACCCCGACCCTCTCCTTATAAAGGAGAGGGGGACTTTGAGGATTGAGGGGTATGACATTTCCAATATTTCCGGGAAATTTAATGTCGGATCAATGGTGGTGTTTGATAATTCATATGGCGAAATTGGGCCAAATAAAGCTCGGTATCGCAAATTCAAAATAAAAACAGTTGATGGGGCGGATGATGTAGGTGCAATGCGAGAAGTTTTGATGCGACGATTTGAAAATAAGTGGCCCGCCTCGACTCGCGGAGACGACCGCTCGTCGACGCGAGGCTGGCCGTTGCCCAATTTAATTTTGCTTGATGGGGGAGCGGGTCATCTTAATATGGCTCGCAGAATTCTGAAAAATTATAAACTGGAAATTCCACTTTTAGCAGTGGCCAAAGGACCAACTCGAAAAAAACTAGATCTGAGAACATTCGGCAATGTTCCAGAATTAGACCAAAATATAATCGAGCAAATCAGAAACGAAGCCCACCGCTTTGCGATTGGGTATCATAGAAAATTGAGGAGTAAAGGATTTTTAGGGGGTGTGGATAATTTAGTTTGACGGCGATGGAATTATGTGCTAATATAATCCATATAGTTCCGCTTTTTAGGAACAATATGGAATAATTATGCAATATTTAGAAATAAAGGACAATTTAAAGGATTTTATGGTTTTTTCGGCTAATGATATATCAAAGGTTGATTTGGATTTTCATAAGCAACGATTGAGTGAGTGGCAGAAAAAAGGCTACATCAAGAAAATTACTAAGGGGTTCTATGTTTTTTCTGACACGCAAATTAATGAGTCGGTTTTGTTTATTATCGCCAATAAAATTTTTGAACCATCGTATATTTCATTGGAAATGGCACTGTCATATTATGGTCTTATTCCAGAAAGCGTTTATGGCATTACTTCAGTCACATCCAAAAAAACCTATAAGCTTGCTTCTCCGCTGGGTCAGTTTAATTTTCATCATATCAAGCCCGAGCTTATGTTTGGCTATCAGTTGGTTGCCTATCAAAATCATAATTTCAAAATAGCAGAAATCGAAAAAGCAATCCTAGATTATTTTTATGTAAATTCTAAGCTTAAGACAATAGGGGAATTTGAAGAGCTTCGAATTAATAGGGATATATTTCAAGAAAAAGTTGATATGAAAAAATTCAATGAATATTTATCCCAATTTAACAATAAGGCACTGGAAAAAAGAATTAATAATTTTGTGAAATATCTCAATGCTTAGCTTGCAAGAAATCGAAAAATATTATCCTGAAAATATTCAAGTTTTTAAACGCAATCTGTTGCGCGAATATTTGCAATACAAAATTTTGCAAATTATTTTCAATTCAAAATATGCCAAAAGACTTGCGTTTTTGGGTGGAACAGCCTTGCGGATCATTTATGATAACAATAGATTTTCAGAAGATTTGGATTTTGATAATTTTGGTCTTAGCGAAAAAGAATTCAATGAAATATCGCTAGTGGTGAAAAAACAACTGGAGCTGGAAGGTTATGCAGTAGAAATTAGAAATGTTTTCAAAGGTGCTTATCGTTGCTACATCCGAATTCCAAAACTACTTTTCGATAGCGGTCTTTCTGGCTACGAAGAAGAAAAGATTCTTATTCAGCTAGATACGGCTCCGCATAATTTTCAATATAAACCAGAAAAAGCGATTCTCAATAAGTTTGATGTGTTCACAGAAATCAATGTCACCCCGCTGGATATTATTTTGTCGCAAAAAATATTTGCAATTTTCAATCGCAAAGCTTTGAAAGGCAGGGATTTTTTTGACACGGTATTTTTGCTTTCTAAAACTAAACCTAATTATGATTATCTTCAATTGAAATTGAAAATTAAAAACTGGCAAGAGCTGAAAAGCAAGCTGGCTATTTTTTCTGACAAAATTAATTTTAATGAGTTAGCTGAGGATGTCGAACCATTTTTATTCAATGCTAAGGACTCCAAAAAGGTGATTCTTTTCGCAAAGTATATAAAAAACCTCGAACTTTAAAAGCTATTTGCATGGGTTGCGGATAACCAAGCGTTGGCGCGGAAATAGAAATGTGGTATAATTACGATAGGCTTAAAAAATAAAATTATAATCCTATGATCAGAAAATAAAGAATTGTCAATTCAATACAATAGTACGACTAACGAAGTTATATTGGTGGAAATAAAATAAATATTTTGTAATTTTATAAAAAGCTCAACCCGAGATTTTAAAGGGTTGTGTTTTTTTGTTTGGCTTGCCAAAACCTAAATTTTCTTGTAAGATTAATATCCAGTGAGGTAAGAATATGACTTACGCGCTTTTCTTCAAATATATTGTTCGCTGAAATTACAAAAAAACTCAACTAAGATTATAGATAGCAATTATAGATTTTAATCCTGCCATTGTCATGGCTACATAAATATATTTTCAGAAAAACGTGTAAGTCTTAAAAAAATATGAAACGAGATAAAATAAAAATCATTGGCGCTAGAGTCAACAATTTGAAAAACATTAGCATTGAAATTCCTCGGGACAAGGTGGTGGTGATCACAGGTCTTTCCGGCAGTGGAAAATCAACTTTGGCTTTTGATGTCATTCACGCTGAGGGCAATCGACGGTATCTGGAAAGTTTGTCGAGTTATGCTCGACAATTTTTGGAAATTTCCGCCAAGCCGGACGCGGATAAAATTGAAAATTTAAGTCCGACGATTTCGATTGATCAAAAAAGCATCAGTCGTTCTCCACGCTCAACTGTTGGTACAATGACAGAAATTTATGATTATCTGCGAATTCTGTTTGCTAAGGTTGGCACGCCCTATTGTCCACATTGTCGATTGCCAATGGCGAGAAAGAAAAATCAAGAAATAATTGAAGAAATTTTGGAAATGCCGGACAACATGCAAATTATAATTCTCGCCAGAATTCGGCAAGACGGAAAAAGCATGGAAGAAATTTTGAAAAATATTAGTCAACTGGGATATGCCAGAGCGAGAATTGATGGGAAAACAGTTTTGATTGCTGAGGTGTTGGCAAACAAAGAGCAAATATTAAATGGCAATGTGGAAATTGTGGTTGATCGAATAACTTTCAAAAGTCAAAAACCGGACAAGGAGAGAATTCTGGATTCAATTGAAACAGCTTTCAAATTAGGCCGAGGCTTTATGGCCATCGCTTTGGACAACGGTGAAAGTCGGATTTATAATCGCGATTTTGTTTGTAGTAATTGTTTTTTTGAAATTCCAGAAATTACTCCGAAAAATTTTTCTTTCAACAGTCCAGAAGGCGCTTGTCCAGTTTGTGCGGGCCTGGGCGTGGTGCAAGAGATTGACAGAGAATTGGTTGTTCCCAATAAGAATTTGTCACTCTCCGAAGGGGCAGTTTTGCCACTTTCAAAATTGGGTGGGCGAATGCGAACTGAAGGAAGCTATTTAGATATTTTAGAAAAAATTGGAAAGATTAAGGGATTTTCTATCGACAAACCAATTGGAAAAATTAGTCCCGAAAATATGGAGATAATTTTTGGCGGGTATGAAGATTTATCCAGAGGGATTTCTTTTCCCGGAATAATAACTTTGATCAAAAAGAAATATGAAGAATCTTCTTCTTTTATATTCAAAAAAGAAACGGAAAAGTATATGCGAAAAACCGTTTGTTCAAAATGCGCGGGAAAAAAATTGAAAGAAGCCTATTTGTCAGTTTTAATTTCCGGAAAATCTATTGATGACGCGGTGAAGATGGATGTGGATTCTTTTTTGATTTTTTTGAAAAATTTAATGGCGGAGCCAATGGTAGAAGGGAAAAAAGAGATAATGGAACCGCTCATAAAAGAAATGGAAGAAAAAGCCGAAGCGCTTAAAAATGTTGGTTTGGAATATTTGGAACTTTTTCGCTCGGCGGATTCTATTTCTGGCGGAGAAGGACAAAGAATTCGTTTAGCGACGCAAATCAGTTCCAAGCTTTCTGGAATAATTTATGTCCTAGATGAACCTTCAGTCGGACTGCATAACCGAGACACGCAAAAACTAATTCAAACGATGCAATTTTTGAAAGAAAATGGAAATTCTGTGATTGTCGTGGAGCACGACAAAGAAATAATTGAAAAAGCGGATTGGATAATTGATATGGGCCCCGGGGCGGGCGAAGAGGGTGGAGAAGTTATATTTCAAGGCGATATTGCAAAACTCAAAGCTTCCAAAACTAAAACTGCCGGATTTTTGAGCGGGCGGGAAAAAGTTTCCGAGAAGAAAAAACCTCGTGAAAAATCGGAAAAATATTTGAAAATTTTGGGTGCAACTGAACATAATTTGAAAAATATTGACGCAGAAATTCCATTAGGAAGATTTGTGGCTATTACGGGAGTTTCTGGGTCAGGCAAATCAACTTTAGTGTCGGACATTTTAGCCGTAGCACTTTCAAAACATTTTTTCCGTGCCTATGAAATTCCTGGGCGTCACAGAAAAATAACTGGCTTGAATTTTATTGATAAGGTTATTAATGTTGATCAATCGCCGATTGGACGCACGCCGAGATCTAACGCGGCCACGTACACCGGAGTTTTTTCTCAAATTCGAGAGATTTTTGCGCTCACAGAGGAATCAAAAAATCGCGGTTATGACGCTAGTCGTTTTAGTTTCAATATGAAAGGTGGACGATGTGAACAATGTCAGGGTGATGGCACAAAAAAAATTGAAATGCATTTGATGCCGGATATGTATGTGAAATGCGAATCATGTCTTGGGACGCGTTACAATCAAAAAACACTTGATATTGAATATCAGGGAGTAAACATTGCTCAAGTTTTAGATATGAGTGTGTCATATGCTCTGCGATTTTTCAAAAAATCCCCACTCATTGCCGAAAAATTGCAAACGCTGGAAAAAGTTGGCTTGGGATATTTGCGACTTGGACAAAGCGCCACGAATTTGTCTGGGGGAGAGGCGCAGAGGATAAAATTAGCCACCGAACTTTCACGAAAATCCACCGGAAAAACATTATATATACTAGACGAGCCAACTATTGGATTGCACTTTGAGGATGTCAAAAAACTTTTGAAAGTCTTGGATGCTCTAGTGGAAAAGGGCAATTCAGTACTGGTGGTGGAGCATAATTCAGATGTAGTGAGAAATTCCGACTGGGTGATTGATCTTGGTCCAGAGGGCGGTAGCGGGGGAGGAGAAATAGTTTATGCTGGACTTCCAGAGGGACTAAAAAAATGCCAGAGAAGTTGGACGGGAAAGTATTTATAAATAATATGCAGGAAGGATTAGCTAAAAACATTCTATCTACGATTGCTTACTATGATGTCATGGATTATCCAATGACAGCATTTGAAATTTGGAAATACTTGATCAATGATCAACGAACAATGAACAATAATCAAGACAGAGAAAATAAGAATTATTCTTTGGCGGAAGTTATCAATGAGTTGGAAAAAGAAGAAATCAAAAAGCATGTCGACGAATTTCGCGGATTCTATTTTTTGAAAGGAAAAGAAAATTTAGTTGAAAAAAGAATTGAAAGGAACAAGATTTCTAACATGAAGCTCAAAAAAGCCAGAAAAATTATTTTTTGGCTGAGATTCGTGCCGTTTGTGAAAATGATAGCGGTGGCCGGAAGAGTGGGAGCAAAAAATTCTCGCAGTGGCAGTGATATTGACATGCTAATTATTTTCAAGCATGGGAAAATTTTCACTGGCAGATTTTTGGCAACAGTGTTGGTTCATTTTTTGGGGGAAAGAAGGCATGAGGATAAAATATCTAATCGAATTTGCTTCAATCATTTCATAACGGATAAGTTGGAAGTCTGTGTGCAAGATTTATATTCTTCGCATAATTATATTTTCATCACTCCGCTTTACGGCGGAGATTTGTTTGGAAAACTTCTGGAAAAAAATGTGTGGATAAAAAATTATCGGCCAAATTTTTCATTTTTGGAAAATAATCTAAAAACCGTTAATGATAGTCAATTTTCCAGGGGAATGAGATTTTTTTTGGAGAAATTATTTTCATCAAGCTGGATTGAAAAAAAGCTTAAAACTTGGCAAACAGAAAAAATCAAAAAAAATCCGCTCACGGAGAAAAAAGGAGGGATAATAATTTGCTCGGAAGCGGAGCTGGCTTTTTGGCCGGATTTTGAAAATCAAGGGCCGAAAATATTTGAAAAGTTTCAAGAAAATTTGAAAAAAATTAAATGAATAATTTTATCTGTGCAGGTTCAATCGTCTCGATTGAACCGCAATGTTTCTGGAAAAATAATTTTACTTGTAATAATTTAGGACCTACGTATTTATTTGCGTCAAGATATGCTCGTCGCGGAAGCAATTATAGAATGTAATAACTCGCCAGTAATTAAGAATCAATTAGCAGTAAAATATTTTCCTAGCGACTGCGTTAATATCTTTTCCGCAATCAAATGCGTAAGTCCCAGAACTATGTGATTCAGGCGAGACGCCTGAACCAGCGATGACTAAAATTTTATGAATAATTTTCTTTATCATTACCAGCACTTGCCCTATTATATAAATCCAACAGCCATATCTTTGGGATTTTTGAAAATCGATTGGTATTCAATTATGTATTTGACTGGATTCTTGACAGTCTATTTTTTACTAAAATATAGAATTAGGAAAAAAGAAAATAATTTTTTCTTTGACATATCAAAACTAGAAGATCTTTTACTATATTCTTTTTTTGGGCTTATTATCGGTGCGCGTTTGGGCTATGTTTTGTTTTATAATTTTTCCTATTATCTAAATAATCCTTTGGCGATTATTTCTCCCTATGATCCAGGCACTCATCAATTTGTTGGAATTTATGGCATGAGCTATCATGGAGGACTAATTGGTGTGATTTTATTTTCCTATATATTTTCTCAGAGGAATAAACTTAATTTTTTCTCATTGGCTAATTTTGTTGTCCCAGCTATTCCCGTCGGATATTTTTTTGGGCGAGTAGGGAATTTCCTAAATGGTGAGCTTTATGGTCGAGCCACGCAAAAATTTTGGGGAATGTATTTTCCGTCGGACGCTCTTGGACTTTTGCGTCATCCTTCGCAACTCTATGAAGCTTTCTCGGAAGGGATAATTTTATTTTTCATACTTTGGTTTTTGAGGAACAATAAAAAAGCAAAAGATAGAATGCTCGGATTATATTTAGTCGGTTATGCGATGTGCCGAATAAGCGTAGAATTTTTCCGTGAGCCAGATGAACAAATAGGATATATTTTTAGTTTTCTAACTTTAGGGCAAATTTTTAGCCTAATTATGCTAAGTATAGGAATATCTATTATTTTTCTTGGTAAGAAAACAAAAAAATGCTATAATAATAGCAATGGAAAAATTTAAGAAACAAAAATCAATTGATAGTTTTTGTCAAAAAAATGAGCTGAAAGAATTTTCTGATTATGGTTTGGCGAAATTTATTCAAAAAAATAGGAAATCCAGTGTGCTTTTTGCAAAGCAAGGAAGGATGGAAACCTTTAGAACGGAAAGTCTGAAAGTGCATTTTGTGAAAAACAAAAATCAACCGAATTTTCAAAGTTTGGATGGTTTTTTGTCTTATGGAAAAACAACCTATTCTCATCCGGCGAAAAAAATCCAGCGAGATCTTTATGTAGAAATTCAAGAAAGATATTCAGATTGGAAAAATTATGCTTGGGATCTTTTCCAGGGTTCGACTCGGGGAGTTTCAATGGTGAGGATGTGGAATGTTTCAATTGTGGGTGCTTTGATTTTTGGAATGTTTTTAATGACTTTTATCTACCAATATCTTGGACCAAATGCCGCGGCTCATTCGGATAAAAATAAATTAAACAAAGAAACTCAACAAGTATTAGGTGATAGTACGGAAAAATCAAGCGAAGAGGATGAAAAAAACTATGAAGATTATGTGTCGAAAATAATGAGTGAGTACAAAGATGACGCCGATAGTGAAAAGAAATTAAAAGAAAATATTTTGGAAATGGTCGAGGGAACGCCAATGGAAAAAATGGCACCGTTTATCGCCAAACAAGATAGGATAGTGGCGGCATTTCTCGTGGCAATTGCTAAAAAAGAAAGTAGTTGGGGAGTGCACGTGCCAGTTTTGAATGGTGAGGATTGCTATAATTATTGGGGTTATCGGGGTATCCGCGATAAGATGGGTACCGGGGGACATACTTGTTTTGATAGTCCGAAAGATGCTGTGGAAACAGTGGCAAAAAGAATTGATTTTTTGGTTAACAGCGAAAAACTCAATACCCCGGAAAAATTGAAAGTTTGGAAATGCGGATATGATTGTTCTTGGGACAATCCGGCGGCTGTTCGCAAGTGGGTGCAAGACATAGATCACTATTTCAAAAAATTTGATAAGTTTGCGGAAGAATAGGCGATAGTTTGTAAAGTCTATAAAGTTATAAAGTTCATAAAGAGCAGGGATTGAAGCCTTGCTTTTTTGTATTCAATTTTTTTCAAAAAGTTATCCCCAGCTAGCAAGATTTTTTCTTGATTTTGTGATATAATAAACACGTGGAAACACAACAAGAAATATCAAAAATAAAATCTTAAAACAAAGATAAATTTTTATCTTATTTTTGGCTAAATCTTGACCC
>Ga0172379_10012169_pt1 | contig 10117 bp, 7 predicted proteins | sample GrowelOW334metaG_FD_119756 | JGI IMG/M metagenome (GOLD analysis project Ga0172379, IMG submission 119756) | Groundwater microbial communities from an aquifer near a municipal landfill in Southern Ontario, Canada - Groundwater well OW334 metaG | ecosystem: Environmental > Aquatic > Deep...
CGGCCCCGCCATCAGGTTGAAGTCCTTGAGGCCGACGCCACTCGCCTGCGCCTTGCCATCGACCGACCAGGTGATGAGGGCCTTGTTGAGGTCGGTGCTGTAGCTTTGCACGTTGATGAAGACGGCCTGATTTGCACGTGGTTCAGTTGGGACGACGCTTACGACGAGGGGGTTTTGTATGCCTGGTATCGATTGGGCGCTGACGAAAGAGCATGAGAGAAAGAGACCGAGGGAGACGACGATGAGAGATGTTCTTTTGAGAAGCATAACGGATATATTGTAACACAAAACCGAAAGGTGGCGTCGTCAGGCAGGTGCTTACTGAAGGTTTCTTTTCGCCTCTTTTATGGCCAGTATCTGCGACGGGTCGGAGGTGATTATCTGGTCCTCGGTGTACGAGGCGATGATCTTTATGGCCACGTGCTTGAGGCCCACGAAGAATATGCCCTCCCCCACGTCTGACTCGAGGAGCAGGTACTTTTCCTCGTCCGTGAGGTTGAACACCTTTTGAAGCTTTTCCATCGATGACGGAGACTGCTTGAGTAGCATCTGTATGGACGAGTTGGTGATGATGGGCATTCCATAGGGCGATTTGAGGAAGTCGTCCACGTCCTGGGTAATCGTGGCGAGTCCGAGGAAGTACTTTCGCCCTCTTTTGGCGAGCCCAAGGAGGAACGATGCCGTGTCGTCCGACTTCATCATCCACCAGGCCTCGTCGATGACGAGAAGGCGCTTCTTGAGGTTCTTTCGGATGGCGTTCCAGATATAGTGGGTGACGATGTACATCGCGACGGGCTTGAGCTCCTCCTCCATGTCTCGGAGGGAGAAGACGATGAACTTGGCATCAATGTCCACGTTGGTTGGTCGGTTGATGAACCCGGACCAGGTTCCCTTGGTGTATTTGGTGAGTCTTTGCACCAGGGAGTCCCCTCCTTCCATGCCCGCGAGCACGAGCTCGAAGTCCGAGAGAAGTGGCGGCTCTGTGGACCTGAAGTCCGAGTCGGGCGTGATGTCCTTGAGGGCGTAGGTTTCGGTGATGGCCTTGTCGATGAGTGCGTCCTCCTCGGGGGTCAGCCCTCCCATCATAATGCGGAAGAGTCCTACCAGGTTGATGATGTTTGATCGAAGCACGTCGGCACCGGACTCGTCCTCGCGAGGCACTGGGAGGTCGAATGGGTTGATGTGATGCTCGGAGTTGAGCGAGATGTTGAAGTACTTCCCTCCCGTGGCCTCGGCCAGGTACTCATATTCCTTCTCGGGGTCGATGACGATGACCTCGGTGTCGAACATGAGGGTTCGGATGATCTCGAGCTTGGTGGCGTAGGACTTTCCGGAACCGGACTTGGCGAAGGTGATCGAGTTGTAGTTCTCGAGCGAGAAGCGGTCGAAGAGCACGAGCGACGAGTTATGCCTGTTGATGCCGTAGAGTATTCCCTTGTCGGAGGTGAGGTCGAACGAGGTGAACGGGAAGAGTGACGAAAGGGGGCTTGAATTAAGCTTGGAATGAACCATGAGCTCGTCGGTTGCCGTTGGGAGATTGCTCTTGTACCCTTGTTCCTGCTGAAAGAGGGCTGGTTTTACGTACACGAGCTTTGACTCAAGGATGGATTTTATCTCACTCTCGGTCTTATCGAGCTCCCCCTCGCTGTCGGCGTATATGGATATGTAGATTCCGACGTCAAAGAGCTTTTCCTGGGCCTGTTGAAGCTGGTCGCGAAGGCCTTCGAGGTCCTGATAGGCGGTGTCGAGCATCGGGTCTCGGACGAGGCCCTTCTGTTCTCTAATGGATATCTGGCTCTGTACCTCGGCCACCTTCTTCTGGAACGTACGCAGGACGCGTGCCGTGTCAACGGGATGGACGAAGATCGAAATGTTGAATACCTTGTCTAGGTTGATAATCGGTGAGAACCAGCTCTCCGATAGGAATCGTGGGTACGATATGACGAAGAAGCTGCGGACGATCTTGTCGCCGAGGTTGAGTTCTCGTGGGGACACCTTGAGGGCCGAGGGCGCGATGACGTCCTTGAGCTCGAGCACTCCGGCCTCGTATATCTCCTGCGGCAAAACGGGCGAGATGTTCACGTCCTGGGCCTTCTTTTTGTTTAGAAAATCAAATAGTCCCATGGTATTAGGTTAAAGGTATAGGCTTCTCGGTATCGCCGGGATTGAACATCTTGTAGAAGAGCTCGACGATTTCCTCGGTGCCGAGCTCGACGGTGCGAATGCCGCAGCGGGCTAATCCTTGGGTGACGACGCTGATCCTCTGCTCGAGTTGGCTGCGATGCTCCTCGAAAAGCTCGAGTTTGTTTGCCGCATTCTCGCTCGCCGTCTTCTTCTTGCCAAAGACGCCTGCGATGCTGCCTGTCGTAACCACTGCCGGGCTGTAGGGCACGACAATGAAGAATGACTTCGTCATGATGTTTGAGTTCTCGGTAAAGCTCCTTATGAACTCGATGTACTCGCGAGTCTGTATCTTGAGCAGGTCCCCCACCTGTTCCTTGAGTCTGTTTTCCAGGAGGGCTATGTACGGCCTGATGTCGAGCCTTCGGGACTGTATGAATATCTGCACCGAGAAGTCGAGCGAGTTGAGGAAGTTCTGGAACTGGAAGATGATGGACTGCTGTTCCTCGGAAGATTTGAGGGCGAAGTTAAGGGATGAAGCCATGACTATGGCCCGCATCGAGTCGTCCTTGAGCATGACGATACCCTGTCGGATTTCCTTTATAGGGACGAACTCCTGTGTTGTCTTCGCGTTGATCGCCATGGGGTATAGTATACCGCCTAAAATGTTTTCTTGCCCTCGTTGTTCTGTGCCGGATTGAGGCTTTGCTTGATGTCGAGGCCCCAGGTCAGGTCTTTGAGCTTGCTGTCGGAGAGTTTTGGGATATAGAAGCCGGTTGTGGCCTCGTCGGTCACTTCCCCTTTTTTCTCGATGGCCTTGTCCACCTTTTTCCAGATGTAGAGCTTGTTTCCCGTGAAGTAGTTGAAGGCGGCCTCGAGCACGCCGATGAAGGGCTTGTTGTTGATCCTATAGAAAGCCAACGCAAGGGCGAAGCCGATGATGGGCAGGATGAATATGATGCTGATGAAGAGGTTGCCTATGAGGGCATAGGCGAGATAGGCGAGCCCTGCCCCGCCGACGAGGTAGATGAACTGCTTCAGCGTGAGGGGGCCGAATATCTTGTCCTCCACATCGATGAATTGGGGAACCTGGAATCTCATGGCCTAGTTGAGGGATTCTCGATAAGGGTCGGCCGAGTATTTCTGTGGCGGCATACTGACGGTCTCGTTCATCTTGCCCGCTATGAACTCGTGGGCGACACTTGCGGCGGGAGTGGTGGGGTTTGTTTCAATCACCGGTGTTGCCACCGCCGGGGTGTTTGGCACAACCATCGGAAATGGGGCTGATGCGGTTTCCTCGGGAGTCTGTGCGGCGGATATCGGATGCTGCACGGGGGTCGGGTTCTCTATCTCGGCAATCATTTCCTCGCGCGTCGGATTCACGCTCACGCTTTCCTTTGGCTTTTCGGCGGTCACAGGGGCTTCCTTCTGCTGCATCGACTCCCTGATCTTGAGAAACACCGATTTCTCGACGGTGTCGGTTATCGCGGCGGCTTTGGCAGCATCGATACCCAATCCCTCCTGAATTGCCGAGGTGAAGGCCCCTGGGGATATGAGGCCCACCAGGGTAAGGGTTATCACATCTGCGAGCACCCCTGTCTTTTCGATGTTGAGGCCGTGGAGCTTTCCTATGTCCTGAAAGGTAGTGGAGCTCTCTTCTCCCATAATGAAGCCTTTGAGTCCCTTGGGGATTTTGTCGAAGGCCTTCGCTCTCTGGTCTCGGTTAAATTCAATCATAGTTTTTGGTTAGAAGTATTTGCCCTTATTGTCGTCCATGAGCCAGTTTGCGAGTTTCTGTGAGTTGCCGACATGGCCTGCGGGACCGAGTGCTCCCGCTGCCGTGATGATGTTGTCTCGTATCACTGCGCGGTCCGCATCGTTGAAGTCGTCTGAATCGATAAGCTTTGTAAGCGCCTGTGTGGAGAGAAGAACGCTGATTCGAGGGTCCTGGAGGATCTCCTTGTCCATCTTTGAGATTTCGCCGTCCTTGAATTTGGAGAGTATGCCCTGTGCCCCAGTGATGAGCGAGGCATCCCTTCCGACCTGATCTGCTGTCGGTCTTGGCACGGCTGCCAAGACGTCCTTGAGCGGCTTGTGACGCGCCTCCCTGAGCTTTTTCTTGTTGCCCGGCACGATTGAGTCCGATTTCATCAGTATCTCGAAGTCGTCTGGGCTCATGGCCTCAGGAGACACGAGCGTCTTGATCTTGGCAGCATTTGCGGGGACGTTCATGTCGAGGTTGAGAATGTCGTTTGAAAGTCCCTCCTTTTCTTTCTTGCTGAGCTTCTTGAGGGCCTTCTTGACCTCATCTGGTCTGCCTGCTTCCATTGCGGTCTTGAGACCTTTCTCTCGTATGCCACGTATCTTGCCCTTGATTGCCTCTGAGAGTTCGCTCTTCTCGGTGAGGTGTGCGATTTCCTCTGCGCTCATGAGATTGAGCACGTGCTCGTTAGTGAGAACTCCGTCCTTGTCCATCTTCTCGAGATCTTTGTTCGAGGTTTTGCTGAGGCTCGTGCTGATGCTGTCCTGGTGACCCTGGATTTTCGCCTCTACGGTCGCCCTGTCGGCCGCACTCAAGGTGCCGGTTGCGATTTTATTCTGCTGCTCCTCGATGTTCCTGATGTCTTCGAGGATTGATATTTCTGTTTTCTTAAGCTCGGCGCCCTCCTTCCACTCCTTATCCCTGGTCTTCAGCGCCTTGGCATCCAAGAGCCCAAGAGAACTGTCGGCCTTTCCCGTGAGAATGCTCTGGCCTGTCTTCAGGAAGGTTCCGCCAGCGGCAGGAATAGCGTTTCTAATGTCCCAGGTGCCGTTTTTCGCCATATCCTTGAGAGATGGCATCTTTGGCATTGTCGGTATGATTGAACCGGCACCGCTTTTGAAGCCGCTGAACAGTCTTTCTCGTGCTGATCCTGTTGCCGTTTTGTCGCCGAGCTTTTCCGCTGCCCCAATTCCACCGCGTACAAGCCCTCGGGTAAAGAGTGAGCTTGCTCCGGCAAGACCTCCGAATCCGACGAGTGTCGCGCTCTTGAGTGCCCCGCCGATGTTCTTGCCTAGTTCCCCGCTGTACTTCTTGGCAATGCTGAGCGTCTTGAGGAGCATCATGATGATGAGGGCGAACATGACATAGTTCGTCGGGGAGAAGGTTGTTCCGGTGGTAGGATCGGTCGCGTTCTGTCCGGTGACGCCAAATATGTTGGTGTTCATCTGGTCCACAAGATACAGCGTTATATAGAGCATGAGAAAGAACATCGGCGCGAGCATGGCCTGTCCGTTGAGCTCGGACCACCACTCTGACGCATAGTCCTTGAGTTGCGGCAGGAGGAATCCGACGAAACCTATGGGTGCTGTGATGAGGAGGAACATGAATGCCACCAGTCGGGCGAGAAGCAGGAAGAATACCTGGAAGAAGACATAGGCCGCGACGCAGTTGAGGGCGATTGCGGCGATACCTGTGGCAAACTGCTGGGAGCTGAAGTTTGTCCATGACTGCGCGTCTGCCGATGACGCTCCCCCGAGCAGTTTGTCCATCTGTAGGGTTGCTCGCACGGATCCGCTGACGCTCGCTTCCCCGCCGACTGCGTATATGCCCTTAACGAACCATGCCGCGGTTATGTTGCTCACGTCAATCACTGCCTTGGTGGCGAAGAGGCTGAAGTTTATGAATACTGCGGCAAGGATAAGCCCGCCGATGGTTTTTTGAATGGTGGCGAGATTTCCCCTGTTCAGTATCACCTGTAATCCATGGAAGATGAGGATGAAGATGAAAAACATGTTCGCTATGTCGCGGATGATTCCCCATGAGGTGCTGATGGCAGGAGAGTTGTAGAAGGCTGGATCAGAGGAAAGGGTTATGATGACGTCAATCATCATTCCGGTGAGCCACACGACGAAACCCGTGATGGGAACAATCGCCCACCAGATTAGTTTGCCGAGTATGCCGTATACGAAGTCTGTGCCACCTGTCGCCCAATCGAGGACGGTTGATGCTGCGTCGGCGTGGGCTGGCTGAGGCAAGGCGAAGACGCTCGCTCCGACGAGTAGAATCGTTATGAGGGGAAGGTAAGGGAGGAGCTTTCTCATCCGTATTATTGTACTACAAAGTTGACGGTACCTGTACTGATGACTGCGCCTGTCGCATCCTTTGCGACGATCTTGAACTGATAGGAGCTGCCTTTCGTGAAGCTAAGGGCCTGCCCTGCCAGGGTGACGCTTGTCTTGTTTGAGGTTCCAGCCGTGACGTTCGCAAGGGGGAAGACGCCGACTGAATCCATGGAATAGGGGTTGGTCTTACTGTCATTTTTTATGCTGACGACAGGGTTTCCCAACACCGAGTCGAACCTGATGGGTGTACCGTTCGAGAGGAGGCTTATCTCGAGCAGGGGTATGATGGTTGACGGCATTGCCAATATGGGCACGGTGACAGCGAGATTTTTGAGATAAGACATTGGCTGTGTGGCAGTGGGGGCCTGTATCGTCAGCGGCGTTGTCTGTGCAGCCTGCTCCGTCGCCTGAGTCGATCCAGTTGATGATGCCGTGCCTGTCGCGCCGGTCTGGTTGGTCACAGGCGTCATGACCTGGACCTCCCCAAGCTCGAGTGGGTAGTAACAGGTGCTTTTTCCACTGCTGCCGCAGGAGAATTTTTTGGCGTCCTTTTCTATGCGCACATATCGACCCGTTCGGTCTACTGATACGATGATTGGCTGGGTAATGACGGTGCCGTCCGTTGTGGGGCTAACCCAAGGGTTCGTCCCGTCTTCGCTTACGAGAACCCTGAAGGTTCCGAGGGTTTTTGCGGCATTGCCACCTGAGGTCTTCCACACCTCGACATCTTTTATGCTCATGGATTTTCCAAGATCGACTTCCCACCAGGCATTTGAGTCGTTGTTTGCGGTCTGCGAGCCCTTGCTGTAGTTGCTTGTCTTGGTTATACCGTCGTTCGCACCCTCAGGGTTGCTTCCAGACGACTGGCTCGCGGCCTTTGACAGGGCTGAGTTCACCGTGGCATCAGTTGGAGCAACGCTGTTGACGGCAGAGTCAAACTGCTCCTTCTGCTGTTCGGCCGTTGTTTTTACTGTAGTCTCTATGAGTTTCTGTATGTCCTGCAGACCCTTGTTGTTTGAATCATTGAGCAGTGCCGAGGCGTCATTATAGTCAACCACCCTATAGTTATCGATTGGGCTCGTTGCTCCAGTGTCGGTTGTTGAGGAGGCAACACCATAGTATGTGCTTCGGTATCTGCTGATGTATGAAGAACCCGAAGAGTTTTTCTTTGAAGAGCCGAGAAGTCCACCAACTCCCATGAGCGCCTGCTGGGCGACCTGGTTGAGGGTTGCCGCGATGACCTGGTCAATCTCCTGAGCCACGGCAGCCTGTATCTCGCCCTGTCCGAGGACCGAGTCAAGGTGTGCCGCGATTCGTGCGCCGGGGGTCTTGGTCGTCATCTTTCCCGGTTTACAGAGGGGCTTCAGGCTTGCCGCTGTTGGGTTTCCGAAGGTGCTGTTGAATCCCGCCGAGGTATTTGAGCTTCCGCCCGAGGTCGTATAGTCGCCAAGGGCGCTTGTCTCCGCACCGCTGCCGCCGAGCGATGAGTTGCCGAATTCGTTTGAGGCCGACTGCTGGCTTGCCCCAAAGCCTCCTGAGTCAAAGGTTGAGGCGTTTGAAGGGGCGAGCGAGCTTGTCTCCTGGTTGTACCGTGCCTGTGCCTCGGCAGGCGTCTCGTATTCGTCACAGGTCTCGGTATCGAGGAATCCCCCGCCGATGGCGATCCTCTTGTATTTCTGATCGACTCCCTGCAATGCGCGTCGAGCGAGCTCGCTGTCCGCTATGAGGTATGCGCCATAGACATTGTTCGCGGGCTGGGTCGTGAGCTGAAGCCAGTTGTTCCAGCCCCTGCCGCCATTATTGTCCGCGAAGTTTGTTACGTTGTCCCCTATGCCCGAAAGGGTACACGTCACCCGTTCTCTAAAGGGTTTGCTGTATTTAAGGGCCAACACTATACGTATTTGAAAAGAGAAGTCGTTACACAGCCAGCCAAGCTCGCTTCCCTCTATGAACTTTCCGACTGCCTGGTCGGCGGCATCGGTCAGGGTTCCCGCAAAGTCGGTCACGAACGTAGGGCTTCCGTTGAAGCCGCTGTTAACCCAATCCACGACGCTTGCGCCGATGTTTCGGATGAGGGCGATGACGATCATGGTGCCGAGGGGTTTGAGGACGCAGTTGTTGAAGGAAACCGAGTTGGTGCTTCCTGCCGCTGTTGCGCCAGTCAAGCTTTGTCCTGGCTGAGCGGCAGGCACGCCCGCAACGTCATGAAAAACGCCTAGAGCCCACTGCCCCAGTGCCAACGCGTATCCCACGAAACACGACGAGGCCGCCCCGGCCTGTGCGTGAGCCTTGTTGGGGAGAATGAGAAAAAGGTTCGAGGTTGATAGAGTAAAAACGAGGGCTACCGTACTTATCTTTATGATGAGTGAGCTTTTCATGTGTGTCGAATGCTTATGCATTAGTATACCTCATTATTATTTACTTCGTGAAAATGAACCCGGGCTCATTTGAAGAAAACAATATGCCCTTCGTGGCGAAATACTGTTTGAATCTGAGCGACGAGGCCCCTATTATGGTTGCGCCGTCCTCGTACTGCGCTATTTTTGGAAGGGCGCCGACAGGATCCGTGTCGAGGCTCTTCGCTCCGATTACGGCGTCCCTCAGTATTTCTAACCCTTGTACGAACTGGGCGTGGGCACTTTTTATGTCCGCGGGAACCTTCATTTTTATGAGTTTCTCGTGCATTCGGGTATATCGATCGATGAGTTCGCTCAGATCGGCGGAGTTTTGATCGCTCGTTGACTGCTGTGTCGTTATCTCTTCGATGATGAAGAGCTCGTTAGGCACGCCGTCCGGCATGGGGGTTGTGGCTATTGTCGCGAGGTCGTTGCCATAAGTTCTTATGAATGAAAGGTCGCTCGTGTTGACCGTTTTAATAGTCGTTGCATCGAAGGCCGGCATCTCCACGTCATAGCTCTTTGAGGTAAGGTCGTTTGCGATTGCGTCACTTAGTTCTGGTGTTATATCCTGTCCCGCCCTCTTTGCTTCGAGGTATCTGGTGAAGAGTTCGCGGGAGAATCTGTCCGTGGCCGTTGTCGAGGATGAATTTGCGAAGGTGTCTACGGTTATCGTCGAGCTCGCCCGTATCTTCTCCACCTCCTTGAGGTCGCCGAGGCCCTGCCCTTTGGTATCGGGATCATTTGGTTTTGTGCCATAGAGCACCTCTTCCCAGTCTTTAAGGCCGTCGTTATCAGAGTCTTTCTCGAATGCTTTTTTTGTGTCAATCTTATCCGCCACCAGGCTTTCCGATGAACTCACGCTTCTCGTTAGGAAATTACTGCTTTTTAATGTAAAGGCCGATGCGACGATCACGATTGCGGCGAGAAGGGAGACCCCTATTTTTGTGCCGAGAAAAGCAAGTATTTTTCGAAACATATTAAGAATAGTATATCACCCGTTCTATTTATTTTGCTATACTACACGTGTGAACAAGAAATTATTTTTAATCATCGGTGCCGTCTGTCTGGTCGCCGTTTTAATTCTCTGGTTTTTCTTTCGCCCGAGTGCTCCAGCCGAGGCCATCCCTCCGATTGTGACTGATGCCTGTCTGGTGTTTCAGTCCGACGACTCGATGAGGCCGTGCTTCCTGCCCGCTGGACCTGTTTCGACAGAAAAATCGACAGCTTCCACCTCCCAGGTGGGTGTTATTTGCGACCAGGGGTCTGTTTTCGAGAAAAACGACTGCGTCTCCAAGGTTGCGCAGGAAAGCAAGGATAAAAGCCTCTGTTCCGCGGTTCAGGGCTCTTTGGCCCAGGCGGCATGCCTTAGGGGCACCGGGGACAACGGCATTTCAACCGTCATGGCCGCTCCACAGAACACATATGAGTCTTTCTTGAAGACTATCGCCGCGACGACTATCGATTCGACGCCTCGTCCTGTGGCAGCTATGGGA
>Ga0172379_10012170_pt1 | contig 10116 bp, 9 predicted proteins | sample GrowelOW334metaG_FD_119756 | JGI IMG/M metagenome (GOLD analysis project Ga0172379, IMG submission 119756) | Groundwater microbial communities from an aquifer near a municipal landfill in Southern Ontario, Canada - Groundwater well OW334 metaG | ecosystem: Environmental > Aquatic > Deep...
AACAACATTGATGCCACTATAATAAGAAGCAATCCCATGGATTTTGTTAGGGTAAGTGGTTCATGTAGAAATAAAATTGCGCCGATAAAGCCGATGACGGTATTGATTCTGATAACAACGGAAAATGTTGCAGCGTCCATGCCTTTTCGGGCAAAAAATTGGTATCGTTCATAGAATCCATAGCACGTAGCAGCCAATAGTACGAGCAGAATTTGTGTGTTGGAAAGTGTTGTGAATACTGCAAAAGAACCGCCTTGTATTGCAAACAAAATAATGGCAAATAATGATCCCCACAGATTAAACGCTATCGAAAATAGACGCGGAGCGCTTGTACGGACAGATAAAACTCGCATGAGGAGTTCCTGTGCTGCAAAAAGAAGACTCCCAATAAGTGCATAATATATCCACAACATGCAGGTAAGTATACGCTTTGTGTAATAACTTTTCGATATATCCTCGGTGTGTGGTGGGAGTGATATAATTATAGGGTATGGGAAAATCTACGCCTATTGACGAGAAATACTTTGGTTTTCTGTTTCATTATTATCGGGCAGAGGTCTATCGCGAAACAAATTGGCGCAGTCGCATGGATGTCACGACCAATTGGGTTATTGTGGTAACCGGTATTATGCTTTCGTTTGCGTTTGGTGATTCGAGGGCGCCCCATACAATAATTGTCCTTAATTATCTCGTTGCGCTCTTTTTTCTGTATGTAGAAGCGCGGAGATTTAGGTATTACACCATGCTTCGCATGCGCACACGACTTATGGAACAGCAGTTGTTGTCTCCGATATTTATGGGTAATGAAGGAGCCATTACCGGCGATTGGGGAAAGAAATTAGCATTGAGTCTTACTCGTCCAACGATAGCCATGAGCCGTATAGAATCCGTTGCGTGGCGATTGCGCAGGCAGTATATGTTTCTTTTGCCTGTTATTTTTATCGCATGGATCTCGCGTATTTTTGCGTATCCGCATTCTGTGAATACATTTGCGCAGGCCATCGCACAAGCGAACATTTGGGTGGTTCCAGGATTTGTTGTATTTGGATTATTTGTAGGATCACTTCTTGTTTGTATGATATTAGCGTATGTGTATGTACCTAGAGCTACATTTGTTGAAGATTTACCCTAATTCATTTTCTAGCCATTGTTGATACGTACGTGTTACATGAGAAAGTGTGATACTAATAATTTCTGGATTTTCATATGTATGCACCTTCAGGATCTTCTTTTCTAGAGCGCTCCATTTAAGGTCCAGTGTTTTGATAAGGAGGATTGCTTCATCGGCATAATCAATTCGGTTCTTACCTGGCGGCCAAAGAAACATAGAGTTAGTGGTGTCTATGATTTGCACACATGCGGCTAGTTTGTCTTTCAGGAGAATCTCACCGAGTTGTTCTGCCTGATTTTTGTCAGCACAGGTTACTAAAACCAAAATTGCAGTTTTCATATGTATTTAGTTGCCTACAAATCCTAATGCAATTATACCAATCAGTGTAAAGAAGATGCCGATAATTTGACGGAAAGTTAATTTTTCTCGGAACACAAAGTAGGCAAGGATGATTGAAAGGGTTGGATATGATCCTGCTATGGGAGCGACTATAGCTGTGAGTCCTTTGTCCAGTGCCACGTTGAAAGAGAAATCTCCAATTCGTAAAAATAGGGCAGTTAGGATGATTGATAATATACCAGTCCCCCAAGGGACAGAAATATTATGCGAAGTTTCTTTTTTATGAAGAAAAAGTAATACTGGTATCCATAAGGTAACAGCATAAATAGGCCAGAACCATCCGATGATCGCTATAACCGGTTTGACCAGGGTAAAAAATAAACCGATACTTACGAGTCCGATGATGGCAAAGTATATACCTTTTTTGTGTTCAGATGTTTGCTTCTCGTTTGATGACGTATATGTACACAAAAATATTCCGATAAAAATGAGTCCTGTGTATAGGACTTGCAATGTGGTGATGGGTTCACGAAAAAACAAGACAGATAATACAACAATGAGAGCGGCGTAAGACGAAAAAATTGTTAATGCAAGTGGGGCCTTGATCAACCGCAGCGATTTGTTTAGGGCGATATTTCCTATCACCTGGAGTCCACCAAGGAGAACTACAGCAAGAAAAAGCATTGGTGTTAATGTGGATAATTCGTCAAAGTGAGAAGGGGTGAGGGGCAGAAAAAGTATTGCGCTCACGATGATGACTCGAAGCAGTGCTCGTTCAGCTCCCAATGTCCGTGCGGCAACAGCATTCGTCACATCTCCAAGTCCCCATGTGACATACGTGATAAGTGCAAAGAAAAGAGGATCCATGTGTGTTTGTTATAGCAATTTACGTATACCGGTGTATGCTTTTAAGCCATCCCATCCACGGTCCAACCATGTTTGTGTTTGTTTGGTCATATCGTGATCTTTGCGCATGTGATAGGTCATGTTGATAATATATGCCGCAAATTGTGCACGGATTAGTGTGGGCAATGCCAACATCTCCGGTGGGCTTATGGGCAATAATTTTGTATATGATGTAATAATCTCGTGGATACTATGACGTCGCTTTTCTTCTCCTGTATATATAGTCATGTTTGCGATTAATGTCGCAACATCGAGAATTGACGCATTATAGTCCATGCATCCTAAATCTATGATGTATAAATTGCCGTCGGCTTGTTTGAGAATATTTTCTTTTTCTATAGATCCATGGATAATGCTTTGATGGAATTTAGACAAGTGTATGCGAGATAATTTGGCTACTATAGGTGCTATTTTTGATTGTTCATCCAATGAGAGTGCTTCGTGTTTTTGTTTGTATTCATTGGGTATATTGATAATGCCCATGGCATCGTAATAACGGTGAATAGGTTTTTGTATTGTATGGATGAGGGCAATATTGCGAGCGAGTATGGATAAATCTATATCCGTTACCGGTGTTTTTGTGAGTGGTTTGCCGTCGATGTAGTCAAAAACACACGCAAATGATGGGTTAATTTTCCCAGGTATTTCTATCAAAAATGAATGATTAGCTCCTTTTTGAAGACTTGGCATTGGAACACCTGCGTGTGAAATTGCGGTATATCCATGCATGATGTCATCGATTCGTTCTTTTGACTTTTCAAAAGAAAAGAATTTAATGACAAAATGTCCCGTATCGGTTACGAGTTCTACGTTGCAATCTTGGTATCCTGCAAGAATGGGAGAATATTTTTGGATTGTTCCTAATTGAAAATAGGATACGACGGTGTCTAAAACGGTGGAAAGTGGCTGAATGCTATCAACCCGAGTAAATATGTCGTTCATGATTGTATGATGTGATGTTGTTTTTGGGTCCATCGGGGAGTGCACACGATAAAAAGTGCTAAGTGCCCATCCCAATAATATTTTTCGTTCGGTTTGAGAAGTATGCAATTTCCTAGTTCAATAGGTGTATCTTTTTTTCCTTTCATACCAATGACTCCGTTTCCACTTAGGACAAGAACGAGTTCGTGACACTGGGTATTTGTTGCAAAGCCAGATTCTGGGTATCTTCCAGAAATGATTGTCGTTGCTCCGCTGATATGTGTATCAGGCATTCGATATTCTTCGACTGAGGTTGTTGGGGATGCATCTATACGATGTGCTTCTTTTTGTTTAACGATCCGCATGACTCGTATTGTAACCTGTATGTCAGTGTTTGTCGAAGAATCCGTGAAGGAGGAGTGCAACAATGATGGTAATACCACTCACCATAAACATCATGACGAGTTGTGCAATTTTTTCGTTTGACCACCATGATGTAGGTGTAGGAACAGGTGTTGGAGAAACAAGGGTGAGAGTTGGCGTCGGGGTGATAGTGGTCATATTTCCTGAATAAATGATCGGGCTGCCAGATTTTTCTGGTACCATCGTTGGCATTGGAGTACGGCGTGGCGTTGGGGTTAACGTGTTGTCAGTGACAATGACAGAATATTTACAATAGTCCGGATAGCTTGAAAAGATTTGATTATTATCTCGTACTCGGCATGTAACATCATATTTTCCCGCTTGAGTGTATGTATATGTTGTTGTTATTGATCCGAATTGGCCAGTGCCCTTTTCAACTAGTCGTTTTTCTCCAGTATTAAATTCAAATTCAGCAGCGGTTATATCATTGTCTGGATCAAATCCAGCACATGCAAATGTAACTGTTAGTGGTCTGCTTCCTGCTCCAGGGCGTACAGATAAACCCGTGCAACGCGGAGGGCTATTTGTTGGAGTAGGGGTAAGTGTGGGTGTAGCTGATGGTGTTGGTGTGAGCGTAGGTGTAGCTGATGGTGTTGGCGTGAGTGTGGGTGTGATTGTTCCAGAAGGGGTTGGAGTTGGTGTTGTGCTTAAATCTGCTCTGCTACGGATATCGTAAGGTTGTGATTCTACTGCCCACAAAAGTATAGGGAGTCCAATTATAATAATTAGGACAATATAAAAAATAGGCAGTCTTTTTTTCATACATGTATGAGTCCAAAAAATAGTATATACCTAACATGGGTTAAAAGGCGAGTGAAGGAAAACAGCTGAATTTAAATATTGTTTTTTTATCAAACATTTCTTTGTAGATTATACGTAAATTTTTTTGAGAAAAAATTATTGATACACTCTTTGTCGGACAAATCCCTGTCTTTGCTACATATAACAAGTTTCTTATCATAAGTGCAAATGATATAAAAAATAAAACAATGTGGCTTTATCTACACCGAGAGAAATAATCTCGATATGACAATAAGGGCATTTCACTTCCTTTCCATGGTATAATTTCTCACATGTCATCTTCTGATGTTCGGAGAAAATTTTTAGATTATTACAAGGCGCGCGGTCACGCGGTGATACCGTCTGCTCCCATAATTCCGTTAAATGATCCTTCTACTCTTTTTACAAGCTCCGGTATGCAGCCGCTCGTGCCATATTTACTCGGTGAGCATCACCCTGCGGGTGTACGTTTAGTTGATAGTCAGAAGTCATTTCGATCGCAAGACATAGAAGAAGTTGGCGACAATCGTCATACCACGTTTTTTGAAATGCTGGGTAATTGGAGTCTGGGGGATTATTTCAAAAAAGAACAGCTGCTATGGATTTTCGAATTTTTAACCCGTGAGCTTCATTTGGATCCAAAACGGTTATATGTGAGTGTATTTGAAGGTAACGACTCTGTGAGTAAAGATTCTGAATCTATACAGATATGGACAACATTATTTAAAAGTGTTGGTATAGAAGCAAAAGTTGGAGAGCGGATTTTTACCTATCCTGCAAAGAAGAATTGGTGGAGTAGAAGCGGGGAACCGGAAAAAATGCCCCCGGGAGAACCGGGTGGACCGGATAGCGAAGTGTTTTTTGATTTCGGAATATCTTTGGGTCTTCATGAAAAATCAGTTTTTGCCAAAGAAGTGTGTCATCCAAATTGCGACTGCGGTAGATTCATGGAAATAGCTAATTCTGTTTTCATGCAGTACCAGAAAATGGAAGACGGGAGTCTCAAAGAGCTTTCACAACAGAATGTGGATTTTGGTGGAGGATTGGAGCGTATGGCAGCAGCGACAAATGATGATCCAGATGTTTTTAAAACAGATCTTTTTTCGCCTATCATTGCTGCTATCGAAACGTATGCAGGAAAAACATATGGAGTAGATATTCGTGAGACACAGTCAATGCGGGTAATTGCTGATCATTTAAAGGCAGCAACTTTTATGATTTGTGAAGGATTGTATCCAAGCAATAAACAGCAGGGATATATATTAAGAAGGCTTATACGGCGTGCTGTTGTAAAGATGCACCAATTGGGAGGTAGTGGAAATAAATCTGAATTGGGAATGCGAGTATTTCATGCGGTAGGAAAAATTTATGACGAAACATATTTTGCACCTCTATCACCTGAATTCATCGAAAAATCACATATTCTTGAAGAAGAAATTGTACGATTTGAAAAAGTATTGAAGGTTGGTTTGATTGAGTTAAAAAAGCATGAGGATATTACTGGAACTGTTGCATTTGATTTGTTACAGAGTTATGGATTTCCATGGGAATTGACGTATGAGTTGGCATTGGAAAAAGGCCAACAGGTAGATAAAGATGAATTCCAAAAAGAATTTAAAAAACATCAAGACCTTTCCCGATCGGCTGCATCTGGGATGTTTAAAGGAGGTCTTGCTGATCATTCAGAAGCGACAACAAAATTACATACGGCTCATCATATTTTGCTTGCATCTTTACAGAAGATCGTTGATCCCTCTATTAAACAGAGGGGAAGTAATATAACTGCGGAGAGACTTCGGATAGATGTGAGTTTTGCCCGAAAGTTTACATCCGAAGAGCTTAAAAATGTAGAAGACCTCGTTAATAAACTCATTAGTGAAAATTGTGCTATAACCCGTGTAGAAATGCATAAGGATATTGCTGAAAAATTAGGAGCTCAAATGGAATTTGGAGCTAAATACCCAGATAAAGTAAGCGTATATTTTGTGAACCTTGCTAAGGGGACAGATGCTATAAATGCGAAACCAGAAGATTATTTCTCAGCGGAATTTTGCGGTGGACCGCATGTGAGCTTTACAGGTACCTTGGGTCACTTTACAATACAAAAAGAGGAAGCAAGTAGTGCTGGTGTTCGCAGAATTTATGCGAAACTCAGTTGAGGTAAATTATAAGAATGAAATTTCCAAATATGCTTACTGGGTTTTTGTCTAAAAAGGAAGAAACCAAGGAATATTTTTTTTCCCTGTATTTGGATACTGATGCAGCCGCAGTGGCAGTGTGGAGTATAGATACTGATGGTTCCCCTAAGGTTTCCAGTTTTGCACATGCAATAGTAGCTGATGATACATGGGAGTCTCGGATTCACGTGGTAGATCGTTTGCTTTCTGCTGCTGAAGAAAAGGTGCGTCCTACAAATCCAATTACAAAAACAGTGTTTGGTATGTCTGGTAAATATTTGACTCCAAATGGCGATATTATGGATGAAATTCGTCCGCATCTAAAAAAATTATCGAAGATGCTTGAACTTACTCCTGTAGGATTTGTGCCTCTTTCACAGGCGATAGCATTTTCTCTTAAAAAAGACGAAGGAGTTCCACCATCTGCAATACTTATCGGATGTTGTGCGGGTATTGCTCGATTGAGTATGTTTCGTGTAGGACGATTGACGACAGATATAACCTTTCTTTTGGGTGAGGATCCTGCAGCCGAGCTTGAAACAATGATCAAAACGCATCAGGATGGTGAAGTGTTGCCGTCGCGTATTTTGTTATACGGAGGTAACGCTTTGCTATTAGAAGAAATACGTTCTAAATTATTGAAGCATCCATGGCCAACACGAGTAAATTTTTTGCATTTTCCCAAAATTGAACTGATTTCAGTAGAATCATTGTTGACGTCTGTATCACTTGCCGGAGCCTCAGAGCTAGCTCACGAAATTGGCGAAAGCATAGATGTCCAAGATGATGATGTTTCGACAGTAGTTGCACAGGCAGCTCCTGTACACGCAGCATCTCATATTATTGTCCCAGATGAAGATACAGCATCTCAGGCGGAAGGAGAGGAAGAAAGTGATACAGAAACGATCATAGAACCAGAAGAAGTAAAACAGGAATCTGATAACGATGATGAAGACAAGATGCAAGAGGAACTGTCAAATGAAGAAATAGAACCAATTGAAGATGATGAAGAAGACATGCGTGAAGAAGACGAGCCGATTGTCAGAACTTCGCCTATGGATACATCATCTGAAGCAATAACGGATATGCCGGATGGAGAAGTATCCAATGTTGAGGTGGTTACTCCAGAATCATTAGGATTCCGTCATGAAGATGTGTTGGAGCACGCGGTAAGTGGTAAGCCAGTTCCTCATTTGCAACAGCAATCGACAAAACAGGCATTTTCTTTACCAGTAAAGTTTACGTTACCAAACGTGTCGTTTGCATTGTTTAAAAAAATTCCAAAGGTATTTTCTAAAATGCCGCACATGAAACGTGGTGTCCTGCCGATTATTGGAGGAGGCATTGTACTTGCACTTCTAGGTTGGGCAGTTTATTATTTCGTGCCAAAAGTGACAGTAACGGTGCTCGTGGCATCGGTATCTGTCGATGAATCATCAGTTGTTTTTGTAGATCCTACTGCGGAAGTAGTTGATCCAGAACGAAAAATTATTCCCGGTAAAACACAGGAAAAATCAGTGAGTGGAGAAAAAACCATTGCAATAACCGGAAAGAAAAATATTGGTGATCCTGCAAAAGGAACTGTGACGATATACAACAAAGTTACGAGTGGCAAAACATTTCCTAAAGGGACAGTGCTTACTACAGGTGGCATATCATTTACACTTGATGGTGATGTAAGTATTGCATCAGCGAGTGAAAGTATTGGTACAATTACGTTTGGGAAAGCTACAGCAAACGTAACGGCAAAAGATATTGGTCCTAATGGGAATGTTTCTGCAAGCTCTGAGTTTTCGTTTGCAAACGTGAGTGCTACGTCTGTTTCTGCACGTAATGAATCGGCATTCACCGGAGGAACAAGTAAACAAGTTACTGTTGTTTCTAGAGCGGATCAAGATGCACTGGTAAAAGCGCTTACTGATGAGCTGGTGGTACAGGCCAAGCAGCAGCTTCTTACTTCTGGGGTTAGTGGAGAGCGATTAATTGACTCAACTATAAAAACAGAAGTTTCTGAGAAAATTTTTGATAGTGAGCTTGATCAGGAAGCAAAAGAGTTACATGGAAAAGTAACGATCAAGGTGTCTGGGATTAGTGTATCGGATACTGATATACAAGCAGTTCTATCATCACTTGTAGAACAGAAAGTTCCATCCGGATATCGGCTTGCTCCCGAGCAAACAAATGTAACCACAAGTAACGTTACAGTGAAAAAGGATGGCACTATTACAATGACGGCTAAGCTTACTGCTATATCACTTCCTCAGGTAGATAGTGATGGGCTTAAGTCTAAACTTGTGGGTAAACAAGTGACAGAGGCGACACAAATTCTTCGATCTACACAAGGAGTAGCAGGAGCTGAATATCGATTTGCATTGTCTCCAACCGATTCACGACTTCCGATAAATCGAAACAATATTACAATCACCGTGATGGTACAGTAATTCTTCGACAGGTAGACGGTAAGTCTGATACTCTATAGGTATGGTTATGTATCGATACGTTAAGTCAGTCCCACGAGTTCCGGTTTCACGACCGGTGATTACATCCTATGTATTTATGTCCATCGGTGTTTTCATAATTGCGTGGACTTTGTGGCCGATTCTTTCATTTTTCTTTATCGATCAAGTAGTTTTAGCAAAAACAGTTAGCCCATTGTCTGATCCTACAGGGATACATACTGGAGGAACTGCTTTGGCGTATGCAAATAATGTGAAGGATACGACGAATCCAAATACGTGGTTTCCAACTAAACCGCAAAAAAAAGTTTCCGCACAGGTAAATAGCTATATACTTTCGATTCCTTCTCTCAATTTAACCGATGCGACAGTAATTATTGCAGGGGATGATTTGGCAAAAAGCCTTATTCATTATGGTGGCACTGGCACCCCTGGTGATTATGGAAATGCAGTTATCTTTGGACATTCGACGTTGCCTCAATTTTTTCGTGGTGTAAAAGATTATAAAACTATTTTTGCTACCTTGCCGACAATAAAGATTGGTGAGCCTATCAAAATAACCTATGACGGAGTAAAGTACACGTATACTGTGACCGAAAAAATAGTTGTAGAACCAACGGATTTAACTCCATTAGAACAGCGATTTGATGATTCATATATTACATTAGTGACGTGTGTCCCTCCAGGAACATATCTATATCGGTTGAATGTGAAGGCAAAACTTGTAAGAATATAATGCTGTTGAAATTCCCTTGAGGCGGGATATATATTATGTCCAATACTTCCCAACAAAAAGCGATAGATGCGATCAAAAAAAAGCTTGTCGGTAAACGACTTAACTACGATGAGATTTATTCGATTATGGACGAAATTGCAAATGAAAAACTTAGTCCTGTACTTACAACATATTTTGCTGCCGCAGGGTTTAAAGAAGGATTTTCTGACGAAGAACTTTATTCACTTACAAAAGCAATGGTTGCCACTGGTCCTAGACTTAAATTCA
>Ga0172379_10012171_pt1 | contig 10116 bp, 25 predicted proteins | sample GrowelOW334metaG_FD_119756 | JGI IMG/M metagenome (GOLD analysis project Ga0172379, IMG submission 119756) | Groundwater microbial communities from an aquifer near a municipal landfill in Southern Ontario, Canada - Groundwater well OW334 metaG | ecosystem: Environmental > Aquatic > Deep...
ATGTATTATGTCATTATCTCTTTATAAGGTTATCGGTTAAAATGATCTTTCTAATAACAATAATGTACTTATTTGCTCATTAATCCCTTCAAATTTAAGCCTTCGCGATCCACGCCGCGCGATAGAGATTTGAATGTACTAATTTAGGCGTTAGTGTATAATCCAAAGAGAGAGAAATATAAGAAGAGATAAATAATAAAATAATTATCAAAAATTCTAAAAAATTTAGCACTTCTAAAAAAGTTCAATCATAGCCATTATCCACATAAACAGAATCAAAGTGATCATGCTTATAGAAATAATTGTTATGATTGCTATAATAACGTACATCCAAATTTTTGTACCTAAAAATTTTACTTTTTGGTCCATTTTATTAGTCACCTTCCTTTTCAGTAATATGTATTATGTCACTCTCTCTTTATAAAGTTATCGGACGAAATGATCTTTCTAATAACAATAATGTACTTATTTGCTCATTAATCCCTTCGAATTTAAGCCTTCGCGATCTAACACGCGCGAGGGAGATTTGAATGCTTGATTTTGAACATTATAATGTTCAAAATAGTACATCAATGATCTAAAATTATACATTAATACCGTAAAGCTTATAAGCTGATAATGCCTAGTATGTATTAGAGATGAGATAAAATGATTCAAGAAAAACAAATTGTGAAACTATTAATCGGGGTTGTTATAGTAATAGCACTAATTACATTAACTTATGGAGTGCAAACTAAGTCAAAAGCCTATATTGTTGGAATAATATTTGGATTTATGTTAGGATATTCCTGTTCGGTAGAAGGACTGATTTAAATGAACTTTGAACTTTTTTGGGAGGTAGTAATAGAAATAGGGATAATTTTCGGAATAATTTTTGTATTGATAGGAATGAGTATCCAAATAGGAGCAATTCCGATAGGAGTGATTTAAATGGACAAAGCCTTTAAGGATAGGCTCCTCCGAGCGGAGGAGATAACCAAAAATGTAATGGTGGTTGAAGAAGATAAGATCTATGCCGTAAAGTCTCAATTCAGAGATGGCAAGGCTCACATAGTTTCGATTGAGGAAAAGCTGCAAAATAAAGATATAGCCGTTCCAAACGAGCTTCTATTAGAAGCGGCGTATCTTATGGATCTTGAGCGAAATAACTCTAGCGCACAAGAAAACGAAAGGAGAAAATATGACCTCTTAATGGCACTGTGGAATTTAGCAGACGAAGAATTAAGAAATGTATATTCTTGCACATGCGAAGATTTTAAATTTTCCCGGTTGGGATATTGTAAACATATCCTGGCTGTGAAAATTGTAAGAAGAGAAAACATTGAGGAAGTGATTTAAATGAAAACAATTCTCTATATAATTGCTGCAATAGCAATTTGTCAAACATGCATAGCCGTAGATCAATCTGTTTACACTGACTCTATTTTAGGAGTCTATAATTCTACATGTATTGAAACATGTAATTATCAATATGTATTTATAAACAATACGGTATTGAATGAAGAGGAAATAGATCAATATGATAACAGAGACATATTTGTCTCTGAAATAAAAGAGCTAGGAGCAAAATCGCTCCTAGCAGATATTTTCTTTTAAATTTTTTTTATTATTTTTTTTATAATAATTTTTAATAAAATATTTTTATTATTTCAAAATTAAATAAAAAAAAAGAATTCTTCTTTTTACTCCTCATAAATTTTTAATATCCTGGTCAATTGATCCATTGACAACAATCTAGTACCAATATTTGTAATTTTATTCAAAATCTCCTTTCTTTTTTTATCTTCTTTTTTTCTCTTTTGCTCTATTTCATAAGCCTCTATTGAAACAATGTAACTATGGTGAAAATGCTCACCCATTAGACGACCGTTTTTATCATAAGTATCTCCATTCGTTAATTTGACTCTGCCTGTCGGAGTAATTTTTAGAACCTCTTTTAAACTTATATCAAATTGTCCACTAATTGCTATCTTGTCGCCTGGTTTTATTTTTGAAATATCTACGTCCATCTTTATATCACCTCAAAAATTAATAATACAAATATAACTAATATACTTATCTCTGCAATAAATGCTAAATCTACGAAGTCCATAATTTTATCACTCCTCATCAATTATATAAGTTATTCCCGTATTCTCTCCTATTTCTTCAATTTCAAAACCTTCAGTTAGATCATACATAGTGTCCAGATAATCTGTAATCGCAGCAATCATATCTTGCCGACTCAAAGTAATCGTTTGTATCATATTCTTAACCTCACTATCACTCAATTATGTCGTTATCCATTTATATAGTTATCCCTCAAAATGATCTTACGACTAACAATAATGTCCAAATAAGTACATTGATGTATTTTGACTAACAAAATCTAGTTACCTTCTCCGCGAAGGATATTTTGTTTAATTATAAGATTAATATAAAATTTTTACTTAAAATTCCCTGGTCAATTGAGGCCAAAAAGCTAGAGTTATAAGCAAAATTAAAAATTATGGCTATAAAGTCAAATAAAACCTTTTCTAAGTCAAATCGCGATATAATCACACGTTTAAAACTAATCATAAATCTAATTTAATAATTTGTGTATTCAACCAAACAGTTTATATATTGGCGTGAATCCATTTTATAAAAATAAACAAAACTAATTCGCTAAGATTTTAATAAGACTCTTGAATTAAAAAGACATATCAGAGTAAGGTAATCATTATTATAAAATTGCTATAGGCGTCTTAGACAGCCTTTGCTGATAACGATTTTAGTTAGAAATAGAGAAAATGTGTTTATCGTAATACGAATTTAAGTTAAAATAGAAAAATATGACATCCTAAAGAGGAAGAAAAGTCTTATATAGTAGAGTAAAAAGTTAAATAAAAATAGTTAATTTCTATCTTTTGATAGCCAAATAGTTTTATATTTCTCTCTTATCCAATGACCATTAGATAGAATGTTTTCAACTCCTTATACAACCATCTGATAATTCTAATATTTTGTCGTTCAATTCCCTTTCGTGTTCAACTATTTCTTTTATGCAATCCAATAATCCAGTATCACTTACTCGACAATTAAGCGATCCATTTAATACACACCTTTTGCATAAAAATGTTTTAATTTCTTCTTAAAATTCTTTTTTGTCCATATTTATCACCTCGTTAACAAAATTCTATAAGCCAAAATTTGTAGATCTTTAAGATCATGGTCCTCTCGAATTTTTTCTATATCAAATCCTGGATATAATTCATGAATAAAATTTAACATAGAATGTATATCCGTTATACTGACATAGTTATCCGTCATCATAACATTTTTTAAGCCATTTTTTATTCTTCTAAATCGATTCATATCAATTTGAAGATCCTCGTATAGCCTAGACATTTAAATCACCCCATTTTTTATATCATATTCTAAATATGATATAACATTGTCAATTATTTCTTTTGCCTCTAAAGTATTCCCATTATCGATATAAGATAAAGCAGAATTTAAATGAGATATATAAGATTTTAAATCTCCTTCATTTATTTGCATTTTTTATCACTCTCCTTAATGTCCGAATTGTGGGTTTGTCTCCATATATACATTTCCTTCTTTTGTAGGATAGAAGGAATCAAGTCTTTTGTTTTCCATTTTTCCATCACAACAATAAGGATATGAGCCTCTTAAGGTAATTTCTCCCTTATAGCCTTCAGATATTTTCATTTTAAATTTATCGCCAAAACTTTCTGCGATAGGTTGAAGGGCAGAATATACCATACTAGATTTTACTTCATTTACTCTAGTATAACATCTTTGACATATTGCAGATTTTTGAGATTTAGTAAAACCAATTACCGTTATAAAATCATAATTGGTTTGATCATATCCCCAGGATGTATAAAAAGTTTGACCGATTGCTGGTAGTTGCATCTTAAATACCTCCAATTTTATAAAATCCACAATCCATATCATCGATTTCTATATCTTCAAATATAAATCTTAATATATTTGAGTACATAATCTGGGTTCCGGCTCGCCAAAACCCATATTTATTAAATTCCGGTCCATAAATATCTATGGAGAAAATATTACCGTTCAATTCCTGCACGTATATACTATTGGCTCTTTTACCAACAAAAGCCCTTATTTTCCTATATACAGCTTTCTCTCCTTCAGTTATCTTACTTTTCCCGACTTTCGACATTCTGCCCTTTGAGCTAGTAAATATTGCCATTTTAAAGCTCACCTTCTATTTTCTTCATTAATTTTTGAACTTCTTGCAAATTCATATCTTCTATAATATTCATTCCATCAATAACAGCATCTATTGTTCTTAGTTGTCCTCTATTAACCTCATCCCCTGTTTTCTTAATTTTTTGTCTTATAACAGTTCGAAGCCCATAAATAAAAACTCTTTGCTTCTCGTCCATTTTTTGATCACTCCTATATTTTGGGCCTTCGGTCCAAAATCTCACTATTACTTACTTATGGCATTATCTGTTTATAAAGGTTTTGGTTAAAATGTCTTTGCTAATAGCATTAATGATTATTTTAGGTCATTAATGTATAAGTTTATACACGACGCGAAAAGGCCCACCGCGAAGGCTTAATTTTTGTACCTATTTGATCTTTAATGTATTAAAATATACATTATTGCTTTACTTTAAATCATTTTAACCGAAAAGTATATATGCTGATATGCTAAGGATTGACTAGAGAAAAAAGGAGATGAGATAAGAAATGGAAACACTAAAAACACCACAAAAAAAAGAGTGTATAGGTTCAATTGACCCACAGAGTAAATTAGGTGAGTTAGTCCTAAGTCAAGCTATCGGTTCATGGCAAAGAATAGTTGCCGTAAGGCTCTTAGATCATGGTTATATAATTGGTTACTTAGCCGACGGTGGAAAACTGAAAGGAAGAGCGAAAAATTATCAATCAAAATATGCAAAGAGTCTATATAATCTAATGAATAGAATTAAGGAAGAATTAAATACAAATAGTCCATATAAATTAATTTCCGGTAGTGTTGGCCCAAAAGGAGCATTTGGATATTATTTAAGTGAGTGAGAGGAATAAAAATGTTTAAATTTGGACGTTTGAATTATTCGACAATGGGCGGAAAACTTCAAGGATTCGCCGGAGTTAATACTTCGGCTCTAGATAATCCCTTTTGCGTCCATATGGAAAAAAATATTAAATCTGTTTGTCATAAATGCTATTCGATTAGAATGCTAGAGTCATATAGAAAAAATTGCAGGCCAGCATTTCAGAGAAATGCGGAAATCTTAGCTAATGATCTGATGTATGAAGAGGAAATTAAGCCCTGCAAAAAAGATAAAATAGCTATTAGGTTTTCTGCACATGGAGAATTACATAATCTAACACATCTATATAATTGCTACCAAATAGCTAAAGTAAATAGCGATAAAATTTGCACTCTATTTACTAAAAGGATTGATTTATTAAAACAAGTCAATAAAACCGAAATACCTTCAAATATGATCATAGTTTATAGTAATCCTCTTATAGATAATCCATTACCTGAGGATTATATAAAAGATATTGAACTAATTTGTCATATAAATAAGGTATTCAACGTTTTCACAAAAGACTATGCCATGAATAATGGCATTAGTATAAATTGTGGTAGTAAAAAATGCAAGGATTGCATGGTTTGTTATTCACAGAATAATATTAATGTGATTAACGAATTGCTGAAATAAATAGGAGATGAAACAAATGGTGTCCCAAAAAGAGAAGATAGAAAGCTATAAAAACCAAATTGTAGAGCTAAATGCATATATTGATTGTATATGGGCTTACGTGGTTGACCATGCGGGAATAGACCTATTCCAAGTCAATCTAGAGCCGACAAAAGAGCAAATAGAACAAAAGAGAATTACCATGGCACAAGAAGGAGAGATCTAAAAATGGCAAAAGGATTTATTCAAGTAGGTCAAAAAACTTTTAAACCTTCCGGTGTTTGGGGCAGATGTTTTTCTCATAATGTCGGAAAAAATCATAGGACTAGAGTGGAATATCCTGATATGAGGGAGATAAGCCTACCGTTATCTATATCTCCTAATATAGATATCAGAAAAGGACCGGCTAAAATTCCAGAGCAGGCCATCTACGGGAATTGGAACGGAAGGGGGATATTCCAGCGACAGGAAGGACTTAAAATCCAAAAGTTAACCAAAGATTACAATAAAGCTCAAGAAGGCGGACATTTTAAAATGGAAAGGAGGAGATAAAATGTTAAAAGTTAAAGATTTAATTACCAAATTGTTAGATTTTGATATGGACTCTGATATATATCTTCATAAATATGGAGAGCAAATATTAGATGATTTGAATATTGTATATAAAGATACTGAAGGAGATATAATATTATCTTCAGATCTTAAACCTCAAAAATTTAGGAGTGATTAAAATTCCCTACGTAATGAATGGAATTTTCAACAAAAGACGGCTCTAAATTTGAGAATGTTGAGGAGGATTAAAATATGGATATGTTTAAATTAACAAAAAAATTCAATTCAATTTTTTCAATCGGATATAAAAAGATCGAAGGGATAACAACAGTTAGATTTATATTAGACTCACAGAAAAATACAAATTTATTTTACTCTTTAAATATAGAAGAATTAAGAAAATATAAGGCATATTTGGAGAATGAAAACAAATTTGTTGAAGAAATATTAAATAAAAAAGAGAAAGAATTAAAGAGAATAAGAGGAGAGGATTAAAAATGTCTATATACATCGATAAAAGAAAAGATGGATTGATATTAAGCAATGAGGATGGAAAAATTTTTATAGAAAATTCTGAACTTAAAGAATTTTATAAAGATTTGGGAGAATATATTGAAAAATAATTTTTTATTTAATTTTATTAAAAAAAAATTTAATAAAACAAATTATTAAATTCTTCTTCCCTTTTTCTCTCCCTTTCTTTATTAGCAATTTTACAAAAATTTTTCCAATTTTTATTAAATTCTTCAAAATCTTTTTCGTCCATTTTTAAATTACCTCCTAATTAAATTATCTAACTCTTCATATACTTCTAAAATATCATTTAATCCTTTTATTGCATTATAAAAAGCCCATTTATATATATTTTTTTTCTTTTCCTCTTTACTAAAATTATGTAAAAATGCTAAATGGCTTATTTTCATATTCTCTTCTATATCAATATATCTAACTGCCTCAAATACTACTTCTAAATTTTTAAAATCTTTTTCATTCATTTTATCAAGTCCCAACAGTTAAATTCTTAAGCTCTTCCTCAGATATTCCAGTTAGATCTAATCTCATTGGAATACTTCTTATCTCACCTGGTTTATATAGTTCTACATTTAATTTAATACCACACAAAAGACACCTGGTAATTCTCCTATATGGTGAGAGAGTAGTTATATAGCCACTCTCTACATGTTTATGACCGTCGTTAATGGAATACATTTTTATACCTCAAATTCTGGTATTGCTCCGATAATATCATAAATCACTAAATGTTTAAGAAGGCAAACTTTTTCCGCAATACTTAAAGTAAATCCGTTATATTTTATATTTGGGATAAATAAAGCCTGAGTATCCCATTTTGCTAATGGGATATTATTAAGGTTCTCATCTTCCTTAAATTTTTCAATTAATTGATCAGCGGAGTATTCAAACATTGAAGTTTTATTTTTATAAGACATATGCAATAGTTTAGCTATTTCGCTATATTTTTGATAATGGTTTCTTGTGGATTTGCTGATTAATTGCATTTTAATATCACTCTCCTTTAAAGTAATTAACTGGTGTCATATGAATTAAGACTTTAACCGCTCTAATAACTTCCTTAATTTGACTTGTCGTATATACATAATAGATAAGATTAAAATGATTTCTTTCTTTTCCATTTATATCTTGATCTGTAAATGTTATATCTAAAGATATTCCTTCTCCATCCTCATTATATGTACTTGAAAATAATTTAACTTTTCTAGTACCTAATTTAAACACGGTTATAATGGTTAAATTAGGATATGTCTCTAAAACTCTACTATCTAAATTTAAATCGATTAACGTGTTTTTAACCAAATATTCATTTAATTTCCCTTGGGTTGCATTCATACTTTTATCACTCCTTAAAAAATTTTAAGCCTCAAAGCTGAAGCTTTCCTCGTAATCGCATAAAGCGACCCAAGATTTTACAACTTTAATCCTATTCTGTATTTCTTTTATATACTCCTTTTTGGGAGTATTTATATTCACTGGATTAAATATAAATTCTTTCCGCTGATCTCCATAAACAAATTCGCTTTTATCACTTGTTGTAAAAATACCATCACCAGCTTCTTGATGAGTGCCTGTTATTTTTCGGCTCTGCATATAGGCAGAGTTAAATTTTCCATCTACATCTATGCTCATAAAATTCTTTCCGCCTTTCGTTCCCCTAGTTATTTGTACTTTCATCTTATTTCATCTCTTACCCTTTTGGGTAGCTAATACTTATCTACTGAGCATATATAGTTATCCCTCAAAATGATCTTACGACTAACAATAATGTCTAAATAAGTACATTAATGTATTTTTCTTTTCAAAATCTTGCCAACCCTGCCGCGAAGGATATTTGTTTTAATTATAGTATTAATATAAAATTTTTACTTAAAATTCCCTGGTCAATTACCGACCAAAAGCTAGAGTTATAAGCAAAATTAAAAATTATGTCCATAAAGCCAAACCATAAAGTTTTAACTATATCGCGATAAAAAACCAATGGATTTAAAACAGAAATAATCATATTTTTATAATTTATTTAACTTTTGAATAGGCATAGCTTATAAAAATGCCTAATTGGCTCAAATTCGGAGGTAATTTAAGAACATATTCAAGTAAGACCAAGATTTTTATATTAATTTTAATGGCATTTGGTGAGGTTCTAAGCTTATTGTAGTCGATTTATTGAAAACTTATAGATCAGAACCAAAAGGTATTTATCCTATCTTAACCTTTAGTGGTTGCTGATTTCTTTTTTTAGGAGGAATTTTTTGAGAAGGAATAAGGATTATTTTAAATCTGAAGAATTTAATAGACGAAATTTAAATAAATCTCTAAAGAATAAAAATTTAAGAAAAAAATCTGTTTTAATAAAATTCAGTAGAAAAAAGTGATTATTATATTAACACAATTTTATATAGAATATTTATTTAAATGTTCAGTTTGGGTCAGAAATAGGTTTAAACGTTCAGAATCTGAAAAACCTCCTTAAACTCGACTGATTGCATCGCCGAGGTTTAAAGTACCAGAAAATTTTAAAAAAAAGACCTCCTTAAACGATCTTACTTACATCGCCAAGGTTTTAAATCACAAGAAATTTCAAAAAAAAATAACTCCTTAAACAGCCTCAAATGAATGCCAAGATTTTTAAAATAAAAAAAATTAAAAAAATAACTCCTTAAACAATTTTACTTTAATCCTGTGGGGTTTATAAATTTTTTAAAAAAAATAATAAAAAAAAATTAAATTATATTTTAACAACTTCTTTTAAATGTATCTACCCAACTTCGATACATATCTCTTCTTTTAACATCATTTTTGACCGTCTTTAGAATATCATATATATTTTGGGGTATTTCTTTATACGGTATATATTCTCTAAAATAAATTGGCTCAAAATAATTTTCTTTAGAATTCCATTGTGGGTCCATAAAAGAACACATGCACATATCTGAACCACCATTACCGCAATTTTCTAAAACCTGTGATTGCGTTATGAGTTCGGCACAAACCGGACAAATCAGATATTGCTCTTCTGGATTTTTAATCTCAAAATTACCTTGCATATTACATAGTAAGTAAGATTTTATATATAAAGATATTGGTTAAAATTTAAATAATTAAAATTTAGGTAATTATACTTTAAATCAAAATTTTATTGTGGAATAGTATTAAAGATAATTGTACCAAGATTTGTAGGCAAACCCTGAATTAGTTTTCTTTTGGTTCTATTTTAGTTTAATCTTGTTTTTTATTGACAGCAAAAATCGACAGCAAATCCAGCAAAAATCGACAGCAAATCCAGCAAAAATCGACAGCAAATCCAGCAAAAATCGACAGCAAATCCAGCAAAAATCGACAGCAAATCCAGCAAAAA
>Ga0172379_10012172_pt1 | contig 10115 bp, 7 predicted proteins | sample GrowelOW334metaG_FD_119756 | JGI IMG/M metagenome (GOLD analysis project Ga0172379, IMG submission 119756) | Groundwater microbial communities from an aquifer near a municipal landfill in Southern Ontario, Canada - Groundwater well OW334 metaG | ecosystem: Environmental > Aquatic > Deep...
CAGCTCAACTTCCGGATATTTTTCTTTAATTTTATTAAAAGCGTCTATTAACAAAAATACGCCTTTATGTTTTTCGATTTGCCCTAAAAATAAAAATTTAAAATTGCCTGAGTGCTCGCCTGTTTGGCTCGGCGCAGCTTCCGCGGGATTAGGTAAAACATTTATTTTTGAATTTACAAAAAATTTTCTGCTTACATATGAATTTTTAAGCCAGCGCGAAGGAAAAATAACGGCTAGCGGCGAGTTAAATAATTTTCTGCATACGCTCGCGTAAATTTTAGAGAAAAAACTATCTATTGCCCCCTCTTGGCCGTAATACATTATTCCCGACGGATGAATCAGCTGTATATCATGCGCGATATGCAAATGCTTTATTTTTAAACTTTTAATCGCTAGCGGCGTTAAAAATCCCACGCCCATTAAGTTATTCGTTATCACCGCCTCGCATTTTTCTTGTCTTAAAATATTTTTAATTTTGAAATAACTAATAAAATTAAACATATTCCAAATTTGCCAGAATAAACGTAAAAATTTAAGCAATTTATTTAAACTATAATAACCTGAGTTTAAATGATAAATTGGCGGCTTTATATCCCGCGCCTGATATTCTTTACAGCCCGGCTTGGTAGTAATTATAAAAACTTCATGCCCGGCTTTAATTAAGCCGTTGACTATGGTTTTAGTTATTTTTTCCGCTCCGCCGCGGTTAAATGGTTTATATAAATTATTTATCAAGCAAATTTTCATATTAATTTTATGTTTATATTAATTAGCTCGGTGAATAATGGCAAATTTTCGTGCGAGGACTGTTTGAGGCCGCCAGCAGGCGGACGAGTTCCGCGGTAGAAAATTTACTGTTATTCGCCGAGCTATAGTTGTTTTATAATTGATAAAATAATTTATGCAAAAACGCACAAATTTCGTCTAAGCAAGAAAAACAATTTTATCAAAGCGACACTTACTAAGCAAATTTTCATATTGTTTACACCGGTCGGCTCCGCTACTGTTATAACGCGTTATATTTTTGGGCTATAATACATATAATGATAAATAGAATCCAGCCTTTTAGCGACTTTAGCCCAAGTATATTTACTTTCTACCAATTCCCGGCCGGCTAAACCCATACTCTCGGCCATTTTTTTATCGCTTAAGATAGCTTTTATTTTATTAGCTAAGTCGTTGGCGTCCCCCGGCTTAACTATTAAACCTTCTCTGCCGTTTTTAAAAACGCTTCTTACTCCCGGTAAATTTGAAGCCACTACCGATGTCGAGCAAGCCATAGCCTCGAGTAGCACTAAGCCAAAAGCTTCGGCTTTATTAATCGACGGCAGAACCAGACAATCAGAATAATTATAAAAATCAACCAGCTTGCTATTATCAACATGATCATAAAATCTAATATTTTCCCCTAAACCTAAATTAAGCGCGCAATTTTTATAATAAGCCAATAAATCGCCCCGGCCGACTATTTTTAAAATGACCGAATTTAATTTTTTGTCCTTAATGATTATAGCCAAAGCTTTCAGCAAATTTTCCAAACCTTTAAAATAATGGGCTTTATCCAGACCGCCGACGAACAAAATAATTTTATTTTTCCGCTGCTTATTTTTATTATCATGATAAGTAACAAATTGCTCAAGATTTACGCCGAATAATATCTGCCTGAATTTATCCGGTCTCGCTATATAATACTTTCCCAAATCTGAATATTTTATGTAATCGAATGAGGCGCAGGTAATAAGTTTTGCCGCTCCGGCTAAGAGGGGCAAAACTAAAATGTTATATAAAGAAAAAATCATACCCTTAAATCCCTCAGCCCTCGAATCCATGTGATAATGAAGCGCTAAATTCATTCTACGGCCCAATACTAATTTTATAAATAATACCGGCATAATCGCTCCATAAAACGGATAATGCAGATGAACAATATCAAAACCTTTTAATTTCCAAAAAAGTTGAGGAACGACCGCGGCGTTACCCTGTTTAAATAAAGGCTTTAATCTTTCAATCTTAAATTTACCTTCATGTTCATGAAATTCATTCTCATTTTTATAATTATAATTAGGAGTAAAAACCGTTACCTCGTGGCCCAAATCAGCTAAAATTTCCGAAATATTATAAACACTATTGCCTATACCGCCTCGATACGGCGGAAAAGTACAAACAATTTGCGCTATCTTCATATTATTTTAGTTTATGGTTAATGGCAATTGGCTCCGCGGGTAATGGCAAATTTTCGTGCGAGGACCGTTTGAGCCCTGTTGGGGCGAGTTTCGCAGTAGAAAATTTGCTGTTATCCGCGAAGCCACAACTGTTTTATATCCCCATATCTCTTTATTTATCTTTCAGAGCTATATTCTGCACAATTTTTGTAATATCTTTTTCAATTTTTTCCAACTTCAACCGCAGGCGAAAAACAAAATAAAATAACACGGCTACGCTTAAATATAATAAAACTTCGATGCCCGAACCGCTAAAACCCAAGTCGGCCACCAAACCATCAATAAATTTTAAAGCAATTATTAAAACCGCGGCTAAAAGCCAAAAAACCAGCCAAAAAATAAACTCATTCATGCCAATATAATTTTTTTGTTTTTGCCAATAAAGCCGGGCGAGAAAAAAAGCGATAATTATAAGCGCAATTGTTTGTTGTAGCATAATGTTAATATTTAATTATAACTTTGCGAATAGGACAGTTTTCGCGCGAGGACTGTTTGAGCCCGAGCAATCTCGAGGCGAATTCCGCAGTAGAAAATGGCCTATTTGTAAAGTTATATAAACTATGTCAATTTTTTAATTAACCAACATGGCAATAAATAACTCTTTTAAAATTTTCAACCCTCCGGAAAAACTTTGCCCGAAATTATGATAAATTACTTTAATCGGCACTTCTTTGACTTTAAAATTATGGTTTTTAACTTCAAACATTATTTCCGAGCAATGGGCCATCCGATCTTGGCGCCAATTAATTTTAGCCGCCGCCTCCCGGGACAATGCCCTAAAACCGATTTGCGGGTCAGTTAAATTAATATTAAAAAATAATTTATTAACCGCTCTGGCTAAGGGCATAATAAAATATCTTTTAAAAAACGGCATGGCCGCGCTATGTTCGCTATTAAGGAAACGCGAGCCGAAAACAACTTGCGCGATGCCCGCTTTTATCGGCGCCGCGACGCGTTCTATATCATGCGCTAAAAACTGGCCATCAGCGTCAAAATGAATAATCACATCAGCGCCATTATTTAAACAATATTCCGTACCCGTTCTTAAGGCCGCGCCTTGCCCGCGATTTATTATATGTTTAAGCAAAACAACGCCTTCTTCTTCAATAAAATCAGCCGTCTTATCGATTGAACCGTCATCAACTATAACCAGCCTATCAACCAAGGGCCGTACTTGATTAATTATCGCCGCTATATTTTTTTCTTCGTTAAACGCCGGAATGACGCAAAAAATTTTCATATCTATATGCTAGCTTGAGTTAAATTTGAAAAATTTTCGTGCGAGGACTGTTTGAGTCAGCCCAGGGCTGACGAGTTCCGCAGTAGAAAATTTTATAAATTTAACCTAAGCTGTATGCTGCAAATTATTTATACTACAGTTTTTAAACCTTTGCTCGCCCTTAAATCATCAATGGTTTTTTTTAAACCATTTTCTAAGGTGATTATCGGCATCCAGCCCAATTCTTCTCGCGCTCTGGTTATGTCAGGCAAGCATAGTTCGCTTATAAATAAATGCTTATCCGCGTAGGTTACTTTAGACTTTGAATCTAAAATTTTAATAATCAGGTCGCAAATTTTTGATAAATTTATATCAACATCAGAGCCGATATTTATCGGCCCGCGAACGCTGCTCTCCATCAATTTTAAACAAGCATCGACACAATCGCTGATATAGCAAAGAGAACTGGAAAAATTTTTGTCTCCGGGAACAATTAAATCGGTATTTTCCAGGGCGCTATTTATAAAATCAGGAAATAAATTACCTTCGTTTAATTTCATTCTCGGCCCATAAATGCGGAATAAACGTATTACTTTTGCGTCAATATTATAAACTTGCCGGTAATTTTCCACCATAGTTTCGGAGAACCTTTTGCCTTCGTCATATGAACTTCTCTGAGATAAAAAATCAACTTTACCAATTTCATTTTCTCGTCTTTTTTGGCCGTCCAGCCTCGGTCCGTAGACTACCGAAGAAGAAAAATGCATAATTTTTGCCTGATAACGAACCGCCAGATCCAAAACATTTTTTACGCCATAAGACAAAGCTAAAATAGTCGGGATTTTATTTTTATCAAAATCTTTAGGCGAAGTCGGACAGGCTAAATTGTAAATTTCCTGGATACCTTGAAATTCTATTTTAAATTTTTGTAATTCCGGTAATTTTTCTAAATCAATCGGCTCAACAATGTCATGTTTTATAAATTCAAAATTTTGATCAGAGAGCAAGTGGTCAATATTTCTTTCATCGCCGGTAGAAAAATTATCAATACAAATAACTTTATTATTTTCAACCAAACGATCGCACAAATGCGAGCCGATAAAACCAGCCCCGCCGACCACTAAAACGTTTTTTTTATCAAAAATTGCTCGTTTGCTCATACAATTTATTTTATCAAGTTAAAAATTAATGGCCGTAGAGTTTTACTCGCTATTAAATTTTATCTTGATACATTATATTTTTTCAAAGTTGTTTATTTCATTATTTTTATGCTACCGACATTGACGCCGCCGCTAAAACCTTCTTCGTAAGCATAAAATGAACCTATAATTCTGCCGTTAGCCTCAAAAACACGAACATGCGGCGCTCCTCCGGGACCGGCGCCGGCGATTATCTCATCCAGACCGTCATTATCAACATCGGCTTTAGCCAAACTGACGCCGCCGTGAAAATTACCGTTAAAAGCAAAAAAATGCGACAACAGATTTCCTTTATTGTTAAAAAATTTAATATGAGGCCCGCCGCCCTTTTCCGGAGCGGTAACTATATCTGCCCGGCTGGTTCCGGCGCCGCTCCTAACGTTTGCCGCGGTTACTTTAACTCCGCCGAGAAAAGTTTTAGGATAAGCTAAAAATTGGCCCTGCAAAACTCCAATGGCTTTAAAAATTCTAACCTCGGGAATTTTTCCGGCAGCTAGCCCGGTTACAATTTCATCCTCGCCGTCTCCGTCGACGTCGCCAGTATCAATATTTAATCCGCCATTAAATTTATTACCATAGGCATAAAACGATCCTAAAAATCCTCCGCGGCCGTTAAAAATTTTTACTTCCGAATTACCGTTTGAAGCTTGGGCAGCTATAATTTCATCATTGCCGTCGCCGTTAACGTCGGCGGCAGCAATATTAACGCCGCCGTGAAAATTACCGTTAAAAGCAAAAAATTGGCCGATTACCTCGCCTTTTATATTAAAAATTCTGATATGGGGCCCGCCGCCCGGTCCGGCTGCGGTAATAATTTCTTGCTGGCCGTCGCCATTTATATCACCGGAAGCAAAATTAGCACCTCCGTTAAAATTATTTGCATAAGCATAAAATTTATTGTCTTCTTTGCCGTCTTGATCGGTAATTTTCACTAAACTCGGCATGCCATTTTTCGGCCCAACTAATAATTTTTCAATTTTACTATTTAATATACTTCTTGCGTAATTAACCGACGCCGCAACATTTAATCTCCCTCTGCCGAGCTGTCCTAAATAATTTGGATTTATTCGGCTAATATTATCAGTATTATTTAACAACGCTTTTATAATTTCATTTCTATTTAATGATGGATTGGCGCTTTCTATTAGCGCCAAAGCGCCAGCGACCATGGGTACGGCGACAGAGGTGCCTGACCAATAACCGTCATAATATTTATTAAAAGGCCGGCCCTCGATATTATTATCAGGTGAATAAACTACCGTGCTAAAAACACTGACTCCCGGGGCGGCAATATCAATACATTTATTGCCAAAGCTGGAAAAAGTTGCTTTTTGATCAATAGTATCCGTTGCGGCTACGCCAATTACTCGATTTTTTCCATTAGCGCCATCAAGACAAGCCGGATACATAGGAGTCTCATCTAAATTGTACCCGGCACCCTGGCCAACTTCATTACCTCCGGCAGCTACCACAATCAACCCGGCGTTATAAGCACGTTCTATAGCATCATCAAGACCTTTACTATAGCCAAAGCCGACAAAACTTAAATTAATAATATTAGCTCCATTGGCGATTGCGTAATCAACAGCTTTGATAACCTTAGAGGCGCTACCTTCCCCTTTATCGTCCAAAACTTTAAGCGGCATAATTTTAGCTTTCCAGGTTATACCGGCCACGCCGGCAGCGTTATTGCCGGAAGCGGCGGCAATGCCGGCGATAATAGTACCATGCAAAATACCGTCCTCGCTAAATCCAGATTTAAATTTTGGCGTCGGATCAGATACATTATTAACAAAATCCCAACCATTGATATCATCGATAAAACCATTTCTATCATCGTCTATATTGTTGCCAACAATTTCTTTTTTATTAAGCCAAATATTACTTCGTAAATCCGGGTGATTGATCTGCACCCCGGAATCTAAAATAGCAATAACAACCTCCGGACTTTCTCTTGTATTATCCCAAGTTTCAACAGCTTTAATTTTTTTTAAATACCATTGATTATTAAAAAAGGTGTCGGATGGTATTATAGAAGCTTGATAAAGATAATTTGGTTCAGCATATTCTACCTCGGGCAGATTGCCATAATAATTTAAAAAATCATTAAAATCGCCTATGCTGGCAATTTTGATGGTAACCGGTTCTGTTGAAGTCTTGAATTTTACCAAAATTTCATCAGCTACAAAATTATTTTGAATACGGCCCGAAGCCTTGTAAGCGATAAATATGATTATTACAGCTAAAAATATACTAAAAAAAGATGTTATACTTTTCTTCATTTAAATTAAAATTAAGTAAATAACATCATTATTATAACATAAGCCACCGCTGTTTTTCAAATTTAAATTTTATTTATTAATACTAACGTTTCTTTAGCGCATTTAGCCAAGCTAAATTCTTTCACTCTTTTGAAGCCCTTGTCGGTTAATTCGATGGCTAGTTTTTTGTCTGATAATATTTTAGCCATGGTTTCTGCCATATCATCTTTATTCTCCGGGTTAAAAAGCAAGGCTGAATTTTTTACAACTTCCGGTACGGAAGCAATATTAGAAGCCGCAATCGGCACACGGCAGGCCATAGCCTCTAAGAGAGGTATGCCGAATCCTTCATAAAGCGAGGGAAAAACAAATAAAGAAGCACCATTATAAATATAAGGCATATCAGCTTCCGGAACCCAGCCGGTAATAATTACATTATCATTTAAATTAAACTCATTAATAACATATTGAACTTCATCAAAGCCAAAACCGGCATTACCTACCAGAACCAAGTTATGCTTTATGTCTTTAAATTTTTGCCGCATAATTGCATAAGCTTCAACTAGTTTGGCGGTATTTTTTTTCTTTTCTAAGCGGCCGGCATAAAAAATATAAGGAGCCTTGATGCCATATTTATTTAGAACCTGGCTAATTTTTTCTTGATTATTGATTGGATAATAAAATTTATCGTTAAAACCATTATAAATTACTTTTATTTTTTCGGCATCAACTTTATAAAATTCCGCCATTTCTTTTTTGGTAAATTCTGACACTGCGATGATTATTTTAGCGCGCTCTAAGGCAAATTTTGTTGACCAACTATGATAGTCGAGAATATTAGCATGAAATTTACCACTGGTAAATAATTCTGCTAAAAAGTTTAATAAATTGGAAATAACGCCGCTAGCCGGACCGATTTTATCAGAACTGTACAATTTAGCAAAGCGTTCAAAACCTATATCATGAATAGTAACAATTGATTTTTTTGGGTGAATAATCGGCAGGGTATGGGCCGGAATAAAAAGAATATCTACCCGATGTACCAACATTTCATACGACAATCTAACTTGCGTCCAAAAATAAGCTAACGGCCATCTTAAAATTTTTACTCTGAAATTATTATATGGACTATTAATTTGCTGCCAGCCGTAATTATTAATCGCGCCATTAACCGCCGCATGATTTTCTTCAATTAAATTTGCCAAACCGCCAACCAAAGGCTTATCGCTATACAAAATATATTGATTTTTAGAATCAATTTTAGCTAGCTCTCTTATCAAATAATAAGAATACCATTCCGTGCCGCCTTTAAATTTTCTGTTTGCCCTGGAGGCATCAATGCCGATTAGCATAAATGTAAATTGTCATTGCGAGGAGCCCGTAATCGGGCGACGAAGCAATCTCGCAAACAATTTAATATAATTAATGTTCTTTCTTAAAACAATCTATTATTTTAAAAAATAGTACGTGAGATTGCCGCGCTCCCTTCGGTCGCTCGCAATGACAAAAATTATTATTTCGTCGCAAAAATACTTCTTTTATATGAATCTAAATTTTCTAAAGCGATTCCCGTTCCTTTGGCTACGCAAAGCAAGGCGTCATCCGCTACATAGGCCGGTACATCGGTCGTGCGCGAAAGCAATTGATCAATATTCCTAAGGAGTGACGAGCCGCCGGATAAAACCATGCCTTTATCCATAATATCAGCGGCTAATTCCGGCGGAGTATCCTGCAGCACTCTTTTAGCCGCGCTGATTATGGCTTCAAGTTCGTTCTGAATGCCCTCAGTAACATCATCAGAATTAACCATAATATTTCTGGGCAAACCGGTAATCATATCGCGGCCGCGTATCTCCATAGTTAATTTATCTTCTAAATACAGAGCGCTGCCAATTTTAATTTTAGTTTCTTCAGCCGTTCTCTCGCCAATGGCTAAGTTATATTTACGTCTAATAAATTCTTGAATCGCCGCATCAAATTTATTTCCGCCGATTCTAACCGAAGTTGAAGTTACTACCCCGCCCAAAGAAATTACCGCCATTTCCGCCGTACCGCCGCCAATATCAATAATCATATGCCCGGAAGCTGAGCCGATCGGAATATCAGCGCCAATCGCCGCGGCAATCGGTTCTTTAATGATATAAGCCGCTCTGGCCCCGGCCGCGATAGTGGCGTCAATAACCGCACGGCGCTCAGTTGAAGTAATGCCGGCCGGAACCGCCACCATAACTTCCGGCCTGAATAATCTAATACCGCCCAAAGCTTTGTTAATAAAATATCTAAGCATAGCTTCGGTCGTATGGTAGTCGGCAATCACGCCGTCTTTTAACGGTTTAATCGCGACAATCGTATCGGGCGTCCTGCCTAACATATCTTTAGCTTCATTGCCTACGGCTAAAATTTTTTTATCAATTAAAGAAATCGCCACTACGCTGGGCTCATTAATAATAATGCCTCTTTTCGGTAAATGCACTAAAGTATAAGTTGTACCTAAATCTATACCAATGCGTTTTATAAACATAAAATAATTAATTTCTAAAATCTCACTTCAAAATCACGATCAATATTTAAATCACCTTTCCATTCAATCATATCTTGGCCTATTTTCTGCATCGACAAGCTGGTTGGACTATATGATTTTATACCATTTTTGAAGTTTAAGTCAACCGAAAGATAATTTAACTCTTTTCCTGGTTGTTTTTGAATATAGAGGCCGTAATTATTATTTAACATAATTGATGGCGGTAACTTATATTCAAGCGTAATATTGTTGATTTTTCCCGGATTAACGGTTAAATAAAAACCAAACCAGGTTTTTCCAGCTTCATTACCGATATCTATCTCCTTAGCTTCATAATCATTAATTTTAATTAATTGACTGCCTAGAGGAACATAAACCCTAGTATAGCTTTTATAAGCGCTAGTTCTCCAATCAGTTTCACCGTTATGCACGTAATTAATTGTTAATTTAGAAAATACGCCATTAACCCCTTCTGATATTTTATAATTTATACTTCGACTCATAACTGCGTCGGTTTTTAAAGCCGCCAAATTAGCATCAACTACCATAAGATAATCGCCGTAATAATTTTTTATTTCTCCTGCCCAGCCGTTTTGAATCGCAATATTTTCTAATTGATTATCAGCTAAATAGAATAATAAATTTTTAGTAGTTAAATTATTAACCGTGGTGTTTATAATTTCCGACCATTGA
>Ga0172379_10012173_pt1 | contig 10115 bp, 3 predicted proteins | sample GrowelOW334metaG_FD_119756 | JGI IMG/M metagenome (GOLD analysis project Ga0172379, IMG submission 119756) | Groundwater microbial communities from an aquifer near a municipal landfill in Southern Ontario, Canada - Groundwater well OW334 metaG | ecosystem: Environmental > Aquatic > Deep...
CGCGAACCGACCCTTCTTACAAATATATTCTAAGTATCAGATTACCCCTATGTCATCCTGAACTCGTTTCAGGATCCATGGATAATCCGTTCCTTTTTTAGAATCTAATCTGACATGCGCAATGGACGTCAGCATCAACAGGCAAGTTTTGACCTGCGAATGTATACAGACCGCCAACTGAGGTTGTGCAATACTTGCTTAGATTGTAAGAACCTTCTAAGCGTACTCTGTGACCCCATGACTCTGTACCCATACGAGCAACATGACTATCAAGCGTCATATTAACATCAGACCATTGCGTACCGGCAAATTCATCCTCGTCGGCTATATGTCCTGCAGCATCTGTCCAGGTCTTGCCAAGCCATGACAATTGATCTTTATCTTTGAAGTCTATATGATCTTCTGTCTTGTAGTAGAGTTGATAACCGATCATACCATTGATCTTCTTGGATTTTGGATGTGTAAAGTTGAAGTCAAGGTTACCAATGAAGTAGCCCCAATCAACGTTTGCAGCTGCTGAAGGTCCAAAATTTTTGATTGTTGCACCTTTGTAAGAAGCCTTACGATATTCTGTATCTTCAAGAGCAAAGTTGTAAGAAAGATCAAGCTTTACGTTCATGCAACGTATTGCTTGCCATGCTGCAAATGCACCAATCTTGATTTCCCAGTGACTGCCGTTACCCATTTGTACGCGGTAAGGGTTACCTGCGTAGTCAGATCCGCCGTTTCCGGTTGGGAACTTGACACCCAAGCAAAGCTCGCCGTTCCATTTATCGTTGAATGAGTGTTGATAGAAAACTTCAACTGGAATATCACCCAAACCTGTTTGCTCATCAGTTGCCATTACGAATCCCTGGTCTTTGAGCCAATATTCTACATCGGAATTGTAATATGAAAGTAAATCATCAACAAAATTTACTTGATTCTCGGATGTTGCAATTGGTTGACCATTAGCACCGTTGATTGTTGTCGCCCATACATCAGCAAGGTTATCCTCGTCAATGTTTGTGTAATCCTGACCGGTCACAAAAGCATATGCCTTATTTCCATCTGCTATTGTCCCATCAGCAGGAAGATCTGAAAGTTTATAATTGTTAGTTGCATCCACTTCAGAATTCATATAACGGATAGTCGTACCAGCATCTTCTCCATCTTGAGGAATACCATTTTTAACCAACAATGCACCGCCCTGATGAAATGGAGGCTCGCCTGCCTTATTGGATTTAATTAAAACGAATGGAATCTTTGATCCAGGATTCTTACCATAATTTATTGTATCGGCTTGATTATACACGCCGCCCATGGTTACCTGGCCAGCTGGAGCTACACTGACATATGATGTAATATAGCCATCAGTATTGATGTATTTCAATCTATTCAACAAGCCTAATTTATAAGATGTTATTCTGCTAATTACTCCATCTTTAGGAGCATTTGCATCAAAAGGCTGAACATATCTCATGTCACCTTTAACAACCTGATCCTGAAGCCCTACAGCATTACCTTCAGCTTCATTATCACGTTCCATTCTTACCCAACGAATAGGTAAGCTACCGCGAATACCAATGCGGCCTTTGTTATTCCATACAGGATAGTCCCATTTTGCGCCAAAGAATACGCCTGCTTCTGAATAAGAAACACGTGGTGCAATTTTAACTAAATCAAGGTATGGATTATAATTTTCGGTATAACCATTACCTACAGCACTAGCTCCTGCAAAAGATTCACCTATTGTGAATGATTCTTTACCAAAAATCAGTTGCGCCAATGGGTGTGTCTCTGTGCCATGCTTCATAAACGCATCTTCAGTCTCTCTGAAGTGTGCAGTTGTAAAATATGTAAAATTAGATTTTTTCTTGTGCAATTTATCAAATGAGTAGTGCAATGGACCCATTTGCGTAGCAATCGGAGCACGAAAATCCGTTGCAGCAAGCTGTCCCACAAGCCCAAGGCCTGCAAGCACCGCTACCTTCATTAGATTTTTTCTCATTATAACTCCCTAGAAATTAACATGTTTTGGGCAGGGGAGAAAAACTCCCCTGCCGTTATTTCAAATTATGACTGACGATTTCCAAATACTACTGGATCAGCGTTATTACGCCCATCGTTACGAGCGTCGATGTAACCAAGGTTGAGTGATTCACGAACATCGCCATTGATGTTACCTGGGTTGGATAAACGTACAATTCTGTCTGTAAGTTCAGGATACAGAACATTTTGTGTATCAAGATTTACAAATCCGATTACCGGAGCGAATTGTGTTGAACCCAAGCAAACTGCCTTAGCCTGTTGTAATTGATATGGGTTGAAGCCGAAGTAATTGAACATTGCATAACCGGTTGTGTTCCAATCGCCAACTACTGAAGCATCAAATGATACGGAACGTCCACCATTCCACTCCATAACCAATGCATCATCACTGACCAATGAGTTCAAGATGATTCCAGCTGAACCAAGGATTGTATAAGCTTCACCATTTGAAAGCTTACCGGCGTAATCCCAAATGTTTACAGGATAGAACTTTCGTGTTGTGCTACCATCCCAATTTGTCCAAGGGATGTTCATCAAGTTTCCACCACCACGAACAATTGCTTGGTTTCCACCAGCAAGACGCACTCTGTGGATTCCGGCTGGGCCGTAAGCCATGATTGATGCGGTTGAGTCAGAACCATCAGCAATGTTGCTGTGTTGGAAGATACCGTTCTTGATTTCTACAGATGTTCTGTAAACGTTATAAAGAGGAGCTACCTGCCATGCATTGCCCTCTTCTTCATCGGTGCCAATTCCATCAGGTGTAAATACTGGGAAGCCATCGGAACCGATGACAGCCTTACCGTCTGCATCAAGTACTGGGTTTACTTCTCTTAATGCATCACCATTAGGTTGTCCAGAAACCTTGTTGATCAAGCCGGCTGCAAGACCGAAGAAGCCTTCACGATTGATTTGGAACATAGCCTCAGGGCCGTTCATTTCAAGTGTGAATCTTACTTCGCCGTTTTCTAAATTGGTAGTGTTACCAACTTGGAATGTACCACCTGACATATTCTCATCACCAACATAACATGCTGCTTGACGTTGAATGCTGAGTGTGATCGATGTTTGTGGGGTAAGCTTATCAGATTCTACTGATACACGTACATCACCATTGATCAACATCTTAGCAGTCTTGTTCAACCAGATATCGCCTTTACCAATCAACTTGATTGTGTCATAGGCTGTTTGAGACAAGGAAGCGTATACGCCTGGGATTTCACGACCTTCAAATACGAATTGAGATTCGTCGTTGAAGTAAAGAACTACGCCGCCGTCTGACGCAACGTCACGTGATGGGAAGCGTATTGAAGCACCATCTTCAAGAACAAGTCTGACTTGTCCTGAGAATTCGATTTCTTGACGATATTCTGCTTGTCCAAATGCACTTAAATCAAGACATGCGCCGGCAGGTACTCTGACTTCACAAGGTAAATCTGAGTAGAATGTCAGTCTGTTAACGCCATCTTTACTAAAGTCTGTTGTTGCAATCAATGGTAGATTGTCAGCAACGATAAGATTGGAGTTAAGATTAATTGTCATATCACCAAGAGGAGCGATTGAGACATACTCTTTGCCAAGAAGATTCCAGGCGCTGAGTGAGTTTTCGTTCCAATCTCTGGATCCAAGACCAATTGTTCCACCCTTTTCTCCGAAGAGAACAGCGTGTGCACCTTCACCAATGAAGTGCTCTGTAAATAGGTCAGCTTCTGTCTTTTGTGAAACAATCTCACGTACGCGGGCTGCAATTGGCCAGTAGCCATCGCCACCTACGTTGACTGAGAATGGATCTGCCATTGTTGCACCGGCTACACGGAGCTGTTTGATATCATCTTCAGGCCCGATGTAGAACAAATATGTAGGACGTGCGATAGGAGCATCTGGGCTCTCTGTTGCACGTGTTAAGAACTTGCTGATTTCGCTTGTTACTGCTGATCTGATTGTAGATGCAGATCTTGCACCTTTAACTGTCTTCTTTAGACCTTTTGTTTGTGAAAGTGAAGGAAGTGGATCTCTTTGGTACCAACCAATTAACATCTCTTCTACACCGCTTTCATCAGCGCGTACTGTTCTTGTATTTTCAGCTTTATTATCAGCATATTTGCTTTGGTTTGCATCAATACGAACCAAACCGTTTGTTTCAACCGCACCGCGGGCTTCCATCATCTCTTGTGTAAGACCCCATGGTTGAACAGCATATGTCTTTGAGAAGACTCCTTGATCAGCAGGAATATCAAAAATTCCGCTGAATTGATAATCTCTGTAATAGAGATCATTATCCCAATCATTCCACAATAATTTTGCAATCATTGTGTCAAAATATGTTACAGGGGTTCTGTTATTACGTGTTGTAGGATCAAGAGGATCAAAACCACTTGCAGCAATTGTTACTTTGCCACCATGACTGTCATAAATTATGCCATCTCTGACATACAATCCTGTTTCTAGAGAATCTGATGACATAGATGTAATTGGAGGAAGAACAGCTAAAGCGTCCTTATTCCAGCTACCAAATGTAATCAAATCACCATCAGAATTACCGGCTGGTGTTTGTTCGCCATTGCCTATGCAAAGCACGCCAGGATTTGCTGGATATGTTTCATGCATTACATCAAGAGGGAAAATCAAGTGTGGCAATGCTGTTGAAATTGTTCTTGCATCATAAGGCATTGCTGGGAATGGATTTAATACTCCTGCAACGTCTGCATCTGCTTCAAGTGTTCCTGCATCAGCAAATGGGAATACCATAGCTGGAGCATCTGGATAGAATACTGAACTTGTTGTTGTCATTCTTGGCCAGCCAAGCATCATGTTACAATGTGCAGCTTCTGCATCAGGTTGGGAAAGCATAAACAAGTGATGTGCATTTTGGTTTTTGTAACTTACACCTACTAGCTCTGGATATTCATCACCACGTAACAATGTTAATTGTGCTGTGGATGAAACTCCAGGAACTTCAACAGGCTTGTTGCCTTTGTATACGTTTACAAATGCACTTTCTGTTGCATAGTTGGATGACTCATCAGCCATTGGAGCATTCATACTGCTGAACTGCAATACACGACCAAAACCTTTGCCCAATGTATCAAGAATATCACCATGATCAAAGAACTTGATATTGCTGTTGTTGTTACCTTCTACTCCTGTTAAACCAGGAATATCTCTTACAACAAAGCGTACACCTGATACGCAAGCAGATTCATGTAATTCAAATGATGAATTGAAGAATCTGATTTCTGGCATACGGAATCTGTCTGGAGAGAATTCATAATTAGCATCTACATCATACTGGCTTGCTGTAAAGTAATAAACTTCACCGCCGGTATATGCTGGATCTGAGTTTGCAGGAATGCCATCAACATATTTAGATGCATCATCGTGACGCAAAATTGTATCAAACAATTGTGCGTTAAAGTTAAGGAACATTGCTGGTGAGTTATAACGAGGATACAGTGTTCCATCTTTTAACAATGGACGATCAAAGTTTGCACCCAATGTTCTTGTACGCAAACCTAATACTGCTGGATATTGAACTTCACGTCCGGTGTGATCTCTTACAACTGACGACATTTCAATTGTTCCATTGTTGTAGAATGATGCGTAACTACGAGGAGCTGGATCAATTGCATAAGGATCAGAGTATATTGTTGTATTCAACATTCCATGAGTAGAAAGTTTACCTTCTACATCAAGAACATGGATTCCTTCGCCTTCAGCTTGTACCATTTCGTTTGGATCAAGCTGCCATCCATTGTATGCTGCACCAACAACCTGTCCGTCAACTTTCTCACCAACGGCTAATGCTTGATCATAGTCAAGTAATTTGTCGCCAATTGGATCGTCTAAGTATGGATCTTCAAGTCTTGCCCAGAAATTGAAAATGTATCCGAATGGTACATCAACGTATGTGTCATATAAACCGGAATCTGCATTATAAATAGGCAATCTGCTTGCAGCCGATTCCATAAAGTATGCAACGCCATTACCACGAAGGAGAATTTGAGCATGTCTTGCGTTTTCACCCTTCAAGAATGGGTTACCTGCGGTATATTCACAAGATTCATCTGAGAATAATGATTCATCAACATTATCAATGATAAGAGCTGATGGGTTTCTCTTCTTGAGTAAAGAAGAATCCCCAAGATCAAATTCTGCAATTGGATCTACTTGATTTAACGCACCTGCAACATATGCCAAGCCTGTGTTATCATAAACATCCATAACACCGTTGATACCAATGATAAATCCATGGCGTACGTTTGATTCAACATTGTTATACCAAGCCCAATCATAGCCGTACATTGTATCATCATAAGCATACCAATATGGATCGGATGCTAATGTACCATGGTTTTGTACATCGTTAATAACCCAAAGCAAACGTTTATTTGCTGGATCGTCAACAACAGGTTTTGCTATTGTTGAATCTGCATAGTACTTATTATCAACAATATTAAATTTAGCAGTAATACCTGCTGGTACGCTGTAATCAACCAAGCTCTCAGCTACTTGAGTCTCAGGATTATATGTAAGAATAGAAGCATCTTCGAAGTCTGGAACATAGTGACCAGCAACGATAACTGCAGCATCGTTGAATGGATATTTGTTAGCAATTTCGTAGTAATATGCATAAGGATTTTCTGCGCCAGGACCTTCTTCATATTCCCACTGCATATCATATGCACCCTTTAAGAAGAGAATCAAGCGGCCGGAACCAACCAAATTTGTTGGATCAAATGCCAAAGCGGCATGTCCGCCCAATTCTGTTCCGCCATTTTCCAAACCGGTTGTATTATCTGAAAGGTATGTGATTAATGAGTTGTAACCGACATAAACCATCGAACGTGCAGCTGGTGCACATAAGTTTTTACGTTCAAATACAACTTTATTTTGACCAGCAGCTACTTGTGCGTCTGTTTGGTCCATGCAAAGGAACACTTTTGTTCCTGCTGCATCATTTGAAAGGGCATCCCATGTAATTTCGCCCGTTACAGGATCAATAGAAATTCCATTAGTCTTATCAATGCCACCATCAAAAGAAACGATTGTTCCATCGGAAAGGATAAACTTTGTTTGTCCTGCACCTTTGAAAACAATTACCATGTCATAAATGTCGCCTTCAGCTTTATTAGCACGCACATAACCATCACTATTGACGGTTTCTGAAGGAAGCTTGCCAACTTTACGACCTCTGAAAGTAACGTCTGTTTGAACGTTGACAGTAAGATTTTTTCCTGTTGCAACGTTGAAAACAACCATTGAATAACCAGCACCTGGAGTAATTGTGTCGGTATATGGATCCGTATAATCTGAGATGTATGGCTCAAGAATTGTTGGAACCGTTTCGCCACTTTCTACAGCTGCTTCACTTTTTACAAAGTTAACAACAGCGTCAGCAGCTTGCACATCAATGTGAACATTACCATCGATTTTCAATGGACATTGAATTGGGAATCCATCTTCATCGAGAACTTCTGCACCATCTGCATCGTGCAATGTACCATAAATATTTAATGTATTTTCTATAACTGAATCACAAACAGATACAGATTCAAAACTTGAATTCGTATCGTTATAACCGTAATCGATATTCCAAATACGGTCACCATCTACATAAACACCACCCGTTGTGGCAATAAGATATTCGCTGGTGGCATCTGGACTAGCTGGGTCCGGAAAAGTCACGCCGGCATCAAAAACATCATCGCCAATCGGCATCCAATCTACTACATCCGCCCGGGTCACAACGAAAGGTAAACCCAAAAGCGCTGCGGAGAACAATAACATTCGCAGTTTTTTATTCATCTAACTACTCCTTTTTTAGGACACACCTAAAAAACACAACTTCATAAAAACAATTCCTCAATTTGTGGACCTTTCTATGCCGCACCCTCCTTTCTTCTACTTAAAGTCTTTGAAACCAAAAACCTCAACTAAAACGTTAAGAAGTCTCGTAACATACCTAACTTCCGACCTAAAAATCTGATTTGATAAAGAGAAACGTAAAGATATAAAGCAAGAAGATAAATTTGAATATGTGAATGTCTTCATATCCTCTCCCCTTTGTTACTACTCGTTCGAACTAGCTTCATTCATGATAAAATTAGCCCTAATGCCACAAATGTCAAGGCCATTTTTTCACGCTATTGCTAAACTTTATATTTCAGAAGTGTCAATTTTATTACTGCAAGTTAACTTTTTATTGATTTATATAACTTTATTTTCGTTTTTTCTTTACAAAATATTTATTACATTTAAGGTATTGATACCGACGTAAAATTCAAATAACATCATCACTATTTCTACCTCTTAAAAATTAAGTGGTTCCATTAAACCAAAAGACCACAAAAAAAGTAAAGAGTTTTGAAATTTTTTTTTAAGGAGTTTTAAATGAGCAAGCAAAACATTACATTTTTCTCACTTGCACGACAAGTAAAAAATCTCGAAACCCAAATTAAATTAGCAATTGATTCCGTCCTCCAAAGCCAACAATTTGTTGGTGGAAATTTTGTAACACAGTTTGAAGAAAAAATGGCAAAACATCTTGGAGTAAAACACGTGATTTCGTGTAACTCCGGTACGGACGCACTTTGGATTGCCGTAAAAGCACTAGGTACACAACCGGATTCAATTGTTTTAACAACACCATTTTCGTTCATTGCTTCGTCAAGTGAAATTGCCGCTCACAGAGCTCATCCTGTTTTTATAGATATTGACCCAAAAACTTTAAATATCTGCCCAAACAATTTGCGCAATTGGCTACAAGAAAATGCCGAAATAAAAAATGGAAAAACTGTTCATAAAAAAACAGGCCAACTAATTGAAGGTATTGTTGCCGTTGATATTTTTGGACAATGCGCAGATTATGACCCAATCAAACAAATTGCAAATGAGTGGAACCTTTGGATAATTGAAGATACGGCACAAAGCATTGGTGCTGAATACAAGGGACAAAAAGCAGGAACAATAGGAAACGTTGGATGTTTTTCATTTTATCCAACAAAAAATCTTGGGGCCTATGGTGACGGCGGATGCTGCGCAACCAATGATTCAGAACTCGCTGAAAAAATTCTACGCTTACGTAACCATGGACGTAAATCTCACTACAATTATGAAGAACTTGGTATCAACAGCAGGCTTGATGCTATGCAAGCCGCAATTTTAAACGTAAAGCTTGATTACATAGACCAGTGGAACGCACGCAGACAAGAAATTGCAGCAATGTATGAAAAGGGACTTTCCGGAATCAATTTCATTAAAGCTCCAAAGGCGATACTTGGCAAGCATGTTTACCACCAATACTCCATTCAAATAGTTGATGCAAATGGCTTGATAACACGTGATATGGTAGAAAAATATTTGGCAGAAAACGGCGTACAAACAAGAATATTTTATCCTCAGTCATTAAACAGAATCCCGTTTTTGAATACACGAAAAGAAATTTTTGAAGAATGTCCCGTTTCTGTTAAACTCGAAAGCACAATTTTGGCTCTTCCAATTTGGCCTGAAATGGAAAATTCTGAAGTGCAGTATGTTATTGAAACAATCAAAAATATGCAAACAAGTCTGTTAAACATCCCAAATGCAAACGGACAGATTAATGCAGCCACACGATAATCCAATCGCTAGCGGCAATCTTGTTACCAAGATTAGCGGTAGCAAATTTATAACCATCGAAGGCATTGATGGTTGCGGCAAATCTACCTTGGCAAAAAATCTAGCTGATGCGCTTGTTAAAACAGGCGCATCGGTTGTTTTGACCAAAGAACCCGGCGGATCAGAACTTGGCATAGCCCTGCGTAAAATTTTACAAGAGCAAAAAGATCCTGTGTGCGAAAAAGCCGAATATCTGCTATTCGCAGCAGACAGAGCTCAGCACTTCAAGCAAATAATTCAACCGGCCCTTATAAACAATAAAATAGTTATCTCTGATCGCTGGTGTGACTCATCTGTCGCCTATCAGGGCTATGGACGCGGACTTGGTATTGAAATGATCAAAACTATAAATGCCTGGGCTACACAAGAACTAATCCCTGATTTAATTTTTTATATTCGAATTGATGCCCAAACGGCTTTTGATAGAA
>Ga0172379_10012174_pt1 | contig 10114 bp, 9 predicted proteins | sample GrowelOW334metaG_FD_119756 | JGI IMG/M metagenome (GOLD analysis project Ga0172379, IMG submission 119756) | Groundwater microbial communities from an aquifer near a municipal landfill in Southern Ontario, Canada - Groundwater well OW334 metaG | ecosystem: Environmental > Aquatic > Deep...
CCAGGACCTCTGAATAGTCCCCGGTTATATCCGCTCCCACTACATCCGAATTCTCCTTTATCAATTTTATCAGCGAGAGAAGTTCATCGAGGGAGAAGAGTCCTTCCTCCCAGTTAGTTAGCGCGTATTCATTCTTCAGGCAGTCCTTGTCTATCGAGATGTATACATTCTTCGACGGTAAGCGCTTCAGGATATTTAAAAAAGCGGCTTTCATATCCAGGCCCTTAAGGCTCGTCCACCATATTTTATTGTAAAATAACCCTGCTCGTATCTTTATCGAAATGTTCTCAGGCACCCTCCTAAAAAAAACGAGGCTCGGTTCATGAGAATGGGGATATATCTCGACCCTGTTGTCTTTTAGAGAGGCCAGGTTCGCCCTTTCCAGGGAAAAGGTCGATATGTCGTTGGAGGATACGCCTACCAGGATGAACTTCAGGACGTTCTTGTTCTCGAGAGCTTTATTTACCCACGACCCGCAGTTAAGGCCTAATGAGAAGATATCCCAATCCGGGTGGAGGTCAAAGTCTATCACCGTTATCGGTTCATCGTACCGCGAGATTAAAAGGGAGGAGATGTGGTGGAAGTCGCCGGAACCCAGGAACGTGACGCTGTCCTTTGATGTGCCGCCGATCTCGGAGTATAACTCGTCGTACGTCCTTTTGCCCATGCAGTAGCGCGCTTTAGGTCCGAACCGGGTGAGGTTTACAATATCCGCCTTGAATTTTGAGAGGAGTTTTTGCTGTTTTGTAACGCTGTTATCGAAGTTCAGTATGCGTATCGCATTATTTAACATAGCGTTTGTCAACGAGGCGTATCAGCTTATGTTTACCTTCCCTGATCTTGCCCGGTTCGTGATATACGAAGTCCATTTCGAATATTCCCAATAGATAATTTTTCCAGAGATCGGGATAAAAATTCTGTATGTTCAAAAATACCCGTTCTTTTATCCGATCTTTCGTTTCAGGATCCTTTAATTCCAGGTTATATTCCATCACTTCTTTGACCCCGCGCAGTTTGAATATGATCTGCCAGTCGCTCGATATTTCGGAGATGTCCTTGAATATTTCTTCGAACATAAGGGGATACAGATTTCCTCCGCTCGCTACGATCATCTCGTCCGACCTGCCGCGTATCCTGGCGAGCTTTCTGAACGGCAGCCCGCAGGCGCATTTTTCTTCTATTATCCTGGAGATGTCCCTGTTCCTATATCGTATTAGGGGCATGGTGGTGCGGCTTAACGTCGTGAACGTGACCTCGCCGTAACCGTCCTCTCCCTGGTCCGATATCTCGACAAAAAAACTATTTTCGTCGATATGGTAATCACCGCACTCTTTAAAGAGCTCGAATCCTATTATACCGGCGGATTCTACGGTTGCGTATACCATTATGACCTTGGCTCCCGGCCATACTTTCTCCATCCACGGCCTGGCGGCATCCGGCATGGCTTCTGCTCCGCCTATCAGGAATTTTATAGGGTAAGAGCCGTTCTTTTCCGCAAGTTCCGTAAGCCTTATCAGCCAGGTAGGTTCGCCCATGATGACAGAGAACTTATAAGTAGGCAGCCTTTTATAGACCTCTATGGGGTCTACTTTTCCCGCGGCCATCCCGAAAAGGCCGCTCTTTTCTATACACTTCTGGGTTATCATGCCCGGTATCCAGATGCAGAAATCGAGTCCATTCACGAGGCGGTCGTCTTTGGTCACGCCTCCCATGTATAGGCCCGTCGCCATGAACTTACCGACATTATCTATCTCGCGCTGTGAAAGATATATCCTCTTATTCCTGCCGGTAGTGCCGGATGATTCGAATACGAGCTGAGGTTTTTTACACAGGAATTCTTCCGCATGCTCGATTATGTCGATGGGGGTCGTGTAAAAATCTCCGAGATCCGAAGGTTTTCGTATTTTGTTCGGGTCTATCTTGAGTTCGTCGAATTTACGCCTGTAGAAAGGAGAATTCTTATACGCATACCGGACCACCTGCCTGAACGCCGCGTGCTTCTTCCAGTCTATAAGTTCGCGCGGCATGAAATTTAATAACTTCCCCAGAGTTCTGGGAGAGCTTACGGATATGGCCTTGTTTATCAGTTGTGTGAACATTAAGTTAAGATCCTTTGAGGGCTTTTAAGAAGGCCTCTTCGAACAGGTCCACACCCAGGTCGATCTCTTTTTCAGTTATGTAGAGGGACGGCGCCAGTGTGAAGGCGTTCTTGTAATATCCGCCTACGTCAAGGACGAGGCCGCGCCTCTTCCCGCCGGCAGAGAGCCTGCCGCTCAATCCTATCTGTTCTATGGCGTCGGTCAGTTCTTTGTTGGGCGTGTAGCCGTCCTTCTGGCACAGCTCTATCCTGAGCGCCAGGCCGAGACCGTCGACGTCGCCTATCTGGGGATACTTCTTCTGCAGGGCTTTGAGCCTTGTGATAAAGTAGCGCCCTTTCTTTGATACCTCGGAAGCAAAATCCGATTCGTCTATAAGGTCCATGACCTCAAGCGCGGTCGCCGTCCCGAGAGGGTTCGATGAGAATGTGGAATGCGTCGATCCGGGCGGGAATACCTTGGGGGATATGAGCGCTTCCTTTGCCCATATGGCGGACAGCGGGTTCAAGCCGTTCGTCATAGCCTTTCCGAAGACTATGATGTCCGGAGTCACGCCGAAATGTTCTATCGCCCAGAATTTACCGGTCCTGAAGAACCCCATCTGTATCTCATCGTCGACCATCAGTATGTTGTAGCGGTCCAATATCTCTTTTAGTCCTGCAAAATATTCGCGAGGGGGGATGACGTATCCGCCCGTGCCCTGTATAGATTCTATATAGAACGCGGCGAATTCGCATACGTTATCTTTTTTATTCACGACGCCGTAGTACTCGGTCTCGAACAACTTCTCGAACTGTTTAAGACAGTACATGCCGCAGGAATCTTTCTTTTTACCGTACGGGCAGCGGAAGCAGTAGGGATACGGTATGAACATCGCCCTGTCGCCGAAATGTCCGAAATGCTGCCTGTACCTGAAACTCGAAGTTATGGCGCTTACGGCGATCGTCCTGCCGTGGTAGCCGCCCATGAACGCGAATACGAGGTTCCTGCCGGTATGGTTTCGCACCAGTTTAAGCGAGTCCTCAACGGCGGTCGAGCCGCCTACATTGAAATGGACCCTTCCTTTTTCCTCAAAAGTCCGCTCAGCCCTTTGCGCCAGTCTTGAAGCGAGAAGGACCTTCTCCTCATGCAGATACTGGCATGCGAGCTGAGGGAGGGTGTCGATCTGCTTTTTAAGGGCGTTATTCAGGCGGGGATTGGCATATCCGAAATTGCAGGCCGAATACAGCATCTGCAGGTCGAGGAACTCCACTCCTTCATCGTCGTACAGGTAGCTTCCTTCGCAGCGTTTGAAGATGTTGGGGTTATTGACGTAATGTACGGTATCGCCCCATGAACAATATTTTGCTTCGAGCGCGAGGAGGTCATCCTTGGCGCGCGGCTTATCATTCTTTATGGTATCCACTTTCTGCTTCTGGCTCATGGCAGTCTCCTTTTAAAATATTCATAAGTGTCTTTAAGGCCTTTGATAGGGATATGGTCCAGTTTTTTGGACGCGAAATATTTTGCGAGAGTTCCTTTGGCGAATACCAGGTCGGCGTGTTTAGACGCGCAGACATCCGACGCCCCGTCGCCGATATAAACGACCGTATGGCATTTCCGGGAATTGGAGAACATGCTCTTCTTTTTACAATGGCCGCACATGAGGCACGATTTATTGACGATGGGGAAGCGCGGCATGAGGCGGTCCCCGTCCAATTTAAGCCTGTTCGAATATACGTCGAGGCCGCTGATCCCGTTCAGCTTCAGGACCCGGTTCAGGATATAATCGAAATCGTCGCTGAGAATAGTAGTCTTGATCTTATTCGATCTTAAGAGCTTCAGGAGCTTCTTGAAGTACGGATCGATGCCGACGTGCGAGAGGTATCTGTCGAGTTCTTTTTTCGTCATCCTGACGCCGCCGAGCTGCCCTTTAAGGCATTCTTTCGATCCTATACGGCCCGCTTTCCATCTCTTTTCGAGGTCGATCCATTTATCGTTAACAGAAAAGCGCTCGAGGATATCATCGATCACGTCAAATTTGGTGATCGTATTGTCGAAATCGAAGAATACTCTGTATTTATCTCCCATTAAATCCTATCTCGTTGTTCCGAACCTCGTCAAGAGCACAGCTCCGAAACCGGCCAAAAGAAAGATTATCTTTACCACGGGGCCTATGACGGGGACGAAGCCTATAGCCGACAATATCAGTATGCCAGTGATAACGTTGATGAAGGGAAAACGTATCTTCTTGAATGAAGAGAGCACTTTTTTACCTACGAATACGGCAGAAGCTATATAACCTATTATGAGGGCGATCGCGGCGAGTATTATCATCACCGGTATGAGCACTATCCCTACTATGCTTACCGCAAGGAGGACCGTTATAGGTACGATCAGTATGCTCCAGAGAAGTCCCCATAAGAACATGATCACGAATGAGCGCTCCAGGATCTTCACGATCGCTCCGATATTTTCAGGTATAAGAGCCGCGAAGAGTATGGCGATCCCAAGGAACCCGAGAAGGGCGAGTATGCTTATCGTCGCCCACAGTACGATCCATTTTCCCTGGAGGAATTCCACTATCGAGGGGATGAAGTGGGGCATGTATATCTGCGTCAATTTTTCCCCTACGGTGGCCGCCTTATCCTTGAATATTTCTCCTCCGACAGCAACTACTTCGCCGCCGACGTAAGAACCTGCCTTCAGGGTGATCGATCCGCCTACCGCCACCACATTATTCTCGACCCGTCCAGATACCAATATGTTGCCTCCGATAGCCACTACATCGTTGACGGCCATATTCTGGAGCACTTCGATATCGGTATTCATCCTGATTATATCCTTCTCTCTGGCAAAGGCGCATGTCGCCATGAGCAGCGTCAGGCATATGACTAAAAGTACGGATAATGTTCTCGGCATCTTCGTTATCTCCTCCCGTGTTTCGATAAGAAACGTTCCATTCTCGTAATAGCTTCTTTAAGGTTCTCGAGGCTCGACGCGTAAGATATCCTGATGCAGCCTTCGAGCCCGAACGCCGTACCGGGCACTACCGCGACTTTTTCTTCGCTTAAGAGCCCTTTGGCGAATTCCATGGACTTCATGCCCGTGCTCTTTATGGAAGGCAGGGCGTAGAACGCTCCTTCCGGCTTGTGGCACGTCAGGCCTAATTCATTGAGAGCCGTTATTATATATTCGCGGCGGCGCCTGTATTCGCGCTTCATCTCCTGTACGGATCTTTCACCGTGTTTTAGTGCCTCTATAGCGCCCATCTGGGACATGATGGGTACGCACATCATCGTGTACTGATGGATCTTCGTCATCGAGTGTATGATATTCTTCGGCCCGCACGCATAACCTATTCTCCACCCGGTCATCGCGTAAGCTTTCGAAAAACCGTTCAAATATACGGTCCTCTCTCTCATGTCCGGAAGGGTGGGGAAGGCCGTATGCGGAAAATCGTATGTAAGGTCGCAGTATACTTCATCGGAAAGGACCGTAAGATCGTGTTTTTTGACAGCCTTAGCTATATCTTTAAGTTCGTTCTTAGAATATGACGCGCCCGTAGGATTATTGGGATAGTTCAGGACTATAGCCTTGGTCTTCTTATCGCAGTATTCGTCTATATCCTTGCCCGTGATCTTGAACCCGTTCTCATGGGTCGTCTTCATGTATACTGGCGTGCCGCCGCACAGGATGACGTTGGGGCCGTAAGATACAAATGAGGGCTGAGGGATCAGGACCTTGTCGCCGTTGTCGATAATAGCGCGTAAAGCCAGGTCGACGCCTTCCGAGACGCCTACCGTCACGAGTATCTCGTCGTCGTAGTCATATTCGAGGCCGTACCTATGTACAAGGTGTTTCGATATCGCCTGCCTGAGTTCCAGGACGCCTTTATTGGAAGTGTATGAAGTCATTCCTTCTTCCAGCGAGTAGATGGCCGCTTCGCGGATATTCCAGGGCGTTACGAAATCCGGTTCGCCCACGCCCAGCGATACTATATCTTTCATCCCCAGTACCAGGTCAAAGAATACCCTTATCCCGGAAGGGGGGATGGATTCAGCTTTCTTAGAGATCTTAATTCCCATGATAATCTTTCTTTAGAGCGCAAGTCGCAAGCCGCAAGTTACAAGTATTTCTTGTGCTCTTGCGTCTTGCATCTTGTGCACTATTTATAATGATATCGCCTGTCTCTTATCCTTCTTGGCTTTACGCAATATGTCGGTATCCTCTTTATACTTCTGCAGTATGAAATGGGTCACTGTGCCTCTCACGTTCTCCATGGACGATAGTTTTTCTGAAACAAAATTCGATACGGTGTGCAGGCTCTTGCCCTCGACGACCACCAGCAGATCATACGTGCCGCTCATGAGATAGCAGCTCGACACCTCGGGGAACTGGTATATGCGCTCGGCTATATAGTCAAACCCGACGTTCTTTTTTGGTGTGACCCTGACCTCTATGAGGGCGCGCACATCCGCATGCTCGTCGCGCAGCAGCTCCTTGTTTATTATCGTCTTATATTTGAGTATGACGCCTTCTTTTTCATAGCGTTTAATGGCGGCGCGTACGGATCCGGGTGTCATGCTAAGCATCTTAGCTATCTCTTCAGGCGTAGTCCTGGCGTCTTTTTCCAGTATCTCAAGTATCTCGTCCATATAGGCTCCCTCTTTTTTCAATTTAAAAGGGGCTTCCCGTTTTTTATTTGGGACGCCCCTTTTAAATTAATAAGACATGATAAGATTTTCTATTTTACCGTATCTCCTGAGCCGCCGGCATCAGCGTATTTACTAAGGACTTCCCAAGTCTTACTTCCTACAATGCCGTCCGCTTTTAGATCATTCGCTTTCTGGAAATCTTTTATAGCCCGCCTGGTACCCTTGCCTTTGATCCCGTCGACCTTACCGGTATAATAACCGGCGTTCTTAAGGGCTGCCTGGATATCTCTTACACGGATCTTTGATTTGTCGAATCTCTGCTTTACTTCGAAATTTGATGTGGCCGTCCCCTCGGATCTGTATTCATCCGACATCTGGGCGCGTTCTGCCGCGATACGGTCCAATTCAGCCTGCTTCATCTCGACGCCTTCGACTCTGGATTCCAGTGTCTCGACCTTTGTCTTTATTCCCGTTATCTCTTCCTGCTGGTGCTTCTTCTGCGCAGTACCGCATCCGGAAAGCGCCACTACAGCGAAACATACTAAAACCGGATAAATCAAATTCTTCTTATTCATCCTATTTCCTCCTGTAAGTAACATAATAACGTTATAAAAAGTATATTCCACAATAATTAAAAAAGCAAGAGTTAAATAGATTATTCCTGCGCCGCCAACTTCTTGTACTCTTCCCATATTTCATTGGGCATATGTTCTTCGAACTGCCTGAGGAATTTCTTAATGTCATCCAGCTCGTTCTTCCAGTCGCCGAGGTTCACATCGAAAAGCTTATTGAGCCTCTCGTTGGGTATATCGAGCCCTCTCATATCCAGGTCATCCAGGTGTGGCACATAACCTATAGGGGTTTCGCGGCTCCCGACGCGTTTATTAACACGGTCTATTACCCATTTAAGGACGCGTATGTTGTCCCCAAAACCGGGCCATATGAATTTGCCTTCTTCATCCTGCCTGAACCAGTTCACATTGAATATTTTAGGCGGATGGCGCAGCCTTTTACCGATCTCGAGCCAGTGCTCGAAATAGTCTCCCATGTGATAACCGCAGAAAGGCAGCATCGCCATAGGATCGCGGCGCAGTACCCCTTCCGCATGGGCGGCGGCAGCGGTCGTTTCCGAACCCATGCGGGCTGCGGAGAATACGCCGTTCTGCCATCCAAGGCTCTCATATACCAGCGGCATGAGTTTTGTGCGCTTGGCTCCGAATATTATTGCCGAGATGGGCACGCCCTTTGGGTTGTCAAATTCCGGAGAAAGATTGGACGAATTGTATACTGAAAGCGTGAACCTGGAATTGGGGTGGGCAGCCTTCGTCTTCATTGAGCTGTTCCACGGCATACCCTGCCAGTCGATGGCGTTAGCGGGCACCGGTCCGTCCGCGCCCTCCCACCAAGGCTCGTTCGTATCTTTATTTATAGCCGTATTCGTGAATAGCGTCGGATAAAAAGCGCCTTTCTTCAGGGCGCGCACCATGTTGGGGTTCGTGCTCATCGATGTTCCCGGTACGACGCCGAAGAAGCCCGCCTCAGGATTTATCGCCCATAAGCGGCCGTCTGGTCCGACGTTCAGCCATGCGATATCATCGCCCAGAGTCCATATCTTGTAACCCGGCAGGGCCGGTTCCATCATGGCGAGGTTCGTCTTGCCGCAAGCAGAGGGAAGAGCCGCCGTTACGTAAGTGACATTGCCTTTAGGGTCTTCGATCCCCATGATCACCATGTGTTCGGCAAGCCAGCCTTCCTGGAACCCTGTCCATGAAGCTATCCTTAAAGAGAAACATTTTTTGCCTAAAAGGGCGTTCCCGCCGTAACCCGATCCTATACTCCATACAAGATGCTCGAGAGGAAAGTGCATTATGAAGCGCCTGTCCGGATTAAGATCGCCTATAGAGTGGATGCCTTTTACGAAATTTTCGGTCGAACCGATCTTTTCAACAACATTATGCCCCAGCCGCGTCATTATACGCATGCTGATCGCAACATATGTAGTATCTGTGAGTTGGACGCACGCCTTGGCGTAAGGAGAATCCGGGTGGCCCATCATATAGGGGAGGACATACATCGTTCTGCCGCGCATACATCCGTCGGAAAGCTTGCGCATCATATCTTTTGCTTCCTGAGGAGGCATCCAGTTATTGTTCGGGCCGGCGGTCTCTCTTTCCGGATAACATACGTATGTAAGGTGTTCGGTCCTTGCTACGTCAGTGGGGTGGCTTCTGTGGTAATATGAGTTCGGCCATGACTGCTGGTTCAATTCCTGGAAAACGGCGCCGTTAAGCTTCTCTTCATGCATGCCTCTTTCGACAAGCATGCGGGCTTCTTTTTCAGAGCCGTTGCACCAATATATGTTTTTAGGCTTTAACAGCTTTGCCTGTTCATCGACCCATCGTTCTAGCGGTGTTGCCATCGGCCCTTCCTTAGATTGGAGATAATAAAGTATCATATTGTAGCATAAAATCCCGATTTAGCTACAATTTTGTGCGAAAACCCCTTACATACTCGTATTTTTACTGCAGGGCTTTTTCAAGCGATGAAATGATGGAATTCTCATCTTTCATCTTAGAGTTGGGAATATTGATCTCGCCTACACGCGAAACGCCTTTACTCTCGAGGACCGTTTTTATGTGCTTGAAACAGTTCTTAACGCCTGCGCCGCTGCCGGAGGTCAGAAGCACTATGGCCTTCTTGCCGGACATGCCGTTCAGTTTGTCGAGGAACGTATTGACCGCGGGCGTCGGAGCAAAAGCCCATACGGGGGAGGCGATAACGATAAGGTCATAGGGGCTGGCATCGAATATTATGCCTTCCAGAAGATCGCACCTCTTTTTTGTGAATGCGGCCCTGCACTGCCCGATAAAGCTCGTGATCTCTTCTTTAGGCTTGAGGCGCTGTATATTGATCTCGTTAGCGTCGTTCTTTTCGAGATGCTTCTCGTACATATGCATTACTTTATCCGTGATACCGCTGTAAGAATAATACGTAATAAGTATCTTCATATAGACACCTCGCTTTTCGAATATTATACTACCTCGAGCGGAAAATCGAAAGTGAAAATGTTTAGTTGAAATGTGGGCGATTATGTGCTACAATTCACCCGGTTCTTTGAAGGAACGACCCTTTTTAAACTCCCCTGTCTCCGACCCTACGGGTCGTAGACCCGGAGGGTAGCTCAGCTGGCCTCCGGCCCTACGGGCCGCCTCCGGCTCAACGAGCCGTAGGCTCGGAGAGTAGGCCCGGAGGGTAGAGCATGTAAAAGGTTTCTTATGGCAGCGTATCATGTGTATATTTTGAAAAGTCAACTAGATGGTAAATTGTATACGGGCCATACGGACAATTTAGAAAGAAGATTGTTTGAGCATAATAGCGGGA
>Ga0172379_10012175_pt1 | contig 10114 bp, 9 predicted proteins | sample GrowelOW334metaG_FD_119756 | JGI IMG/M metagenome (GOLD analysis project Ga0172379, IMG submission 119756) | Groundwater microbial communities from an aquifer near a municipal landfill in Southern Ontario, Canada - Groundwater well OW334 metaG | ecosystem: Environmental > Aquatic > Deep...
GCGCAACTGCCGTTCGTCGACATCGTGCTGCCGCTCGGCTCGCTCCAGACGCAGGAAATACAGGGCGGCCAACGACATGCCGGCAACCAGCACGGCAAAAACCACGGCCAGGGTGCGCCCGGCTTCCTGACGCCAGCCGGCGAGACCGTTCTGCTTGTCGAGATGCACCACGATAACGAAAGGAAAGGCGCGCGAAGCGCGATAGGCCGTCAGCACCGCGCGGCCATCGCCCAGTCGCTGTTCGAAGCGGCCAATCTCCTCTTGTGCAATCCGGCCGAGGATGCTGTCGTCGCCCATGAATATGCCGGGCTTCTGCTTTTCATCGGTGGCCAGCAGCAGAACGCCGTCATAGCGCAGCAATTCCACCACGCCGGCCTCGGCAGCCACGCTGCGCTCAAAATGGTTGAGGAAATAATCGCTATTCACCGAGGCCAGCAGGGTGATCCAGAGCCGGTCGTCGCGCATCACGTCGCGCAGCACCGGAATCAAGCCGAGTGCCTCGGGCCCCGCCGATTCCCCGGCTGTGACCGCTCGTCCGTCGTGGAAGTCGCGTCCCACCCACGGTGGTCCGGCGCGCAGGATAGCCCTGGGCTCCGGCGTTGCCGGCAGGAAGTCGCTCCTGGCGATACGCACGCCGATGTTACGCGGGTCGGAACTGGCAACGATCTCGCCCCTGGCATCGAGCAGGGCCAGGGACCGCAGATACGGCGCGTGGCGCATGGCGGCGGAAAGGCTTGCGCCGGCCCGTGCTTCGTCGCCGACGTTGGACAGGGCGTTGACCAGCGTCAGGTCGATGACATTGAGGCTCTGGGTCAGATGATCCTCCAGGGCGCGGGCATACATGCCGGCAGCATCGAAATGACGGTCGAGCGCCGCCGTCCGCAAGCGCCATTGCGTGTACACGGTGCCGGCGACGGTGCCGACGGCGACAACCAGCAGCACCAGGACGAACACCGAGCGCCGGCTGAGGCGACCTATTGTCCGCATGTCTACGCCCATCCGCGGCTAATCCAGCGAGGCGATCGGTTCGAGCTTGTGGCGGCGGACTGCCTGCAGCAGGCGCCCATCGCGTTTGACGGCCGCAACAAAGGCCTCTACCCGCGCATGCCAGCGATCGTCGCCCGGCTCCATGGCGTAAGCATAGGGGGTAAGGTGGTACTTGGCGGGCGGGGTGATCAGGCGCACCCAGTCGGTGGTTTCCAGCATGCGCCGGCTGAAGGGATAATCGGTCATGAAGACGTCGGCGCGACCGGACTCCAGTTCCTGCTCCCGTCCCTGCGGCGTGTCGGTGACCAACAGCGTCGCCAACTTCAGCTTCTCCCGCATCACCGCTTCGTGATAGGTGCCCTTGGCCACCGCGACGACCACCCCGGGCCGGTCGATGGCGGCCCAGTCCTTGATGCGGCGATTGCTCCGCGTGGTGATGGCATAGATGTCGCTGACCAGATGCGGGCGGGTGAAACGGAGCTTCTCGGCGCGCTCGGCGGTGATGCCGATGGCGAACATGGCGATGTCGCAACGGTTCAGGTTGACGTCTTCGATCAGCCTGGCGAAAGAGCTGTCCACGAAGCGCAGCTCGACGCCCAGGTCCTTCGCCAGCTCCCGCGCCAGGTCCACGTCGATGCCCGACAGTTGCTGGGTCTTGGGGTTGCGGTAGGAGATGCCGTAATAGTCGGGCCAGATGCATGCCCGCAGTTCCTGGCTGGCGATTATGCGCTCCAGGCGGCCGGCCTCGGCATGCACTGAACCCGTCAGCAGCAGGCCCAGAGCGACGGCAAGAAAGACCCGTCTCATGTCTTCTCCTGCCGCGACTCGCCGTCCTCGACCACCACTGCTTCGCCGTCGATGACCAGTCCGCCGGGCGGCTGGTCGCGCATGGCGCCGCGCAGCTTCCGGGTTTTCCACCAGAAAAAGCCCCAGGCGGCGAGGCCCGCCACGGCGATGACGGCGAGCATCAGCATGGAAAACATCACGCCGGCGATCAGCACGATCACGCTCACCAGCAAGGCGAGCAGTTTGCCGAAGGGGCCTGAATTCGCCGTGTGCCGGTAGTTCTTCATCTTGGATAGCCGATACGGACCAGGGAAACCCGATCACCTTGCCATTTCATCAAGCGCATGTTCTCGCGTCGGGACGTTTGCCGTGACGCCAGTTTACCCGGTTTCCGACCGACTCACGACTGCGCCGGTCGATCAAGGCGAGGCCATGCACCGGATCATCGCGGCATGCGGCCATGTTGTTTCCCTTCTAGCTGCTATGCCGTATCGGCATAACCAGGCCAGGCCACGGTCCTCGGCATGCCATCGGCATCACCCGCGGACGCTCCCCGGCTTCGCGGCAGCCCTTCGCCCCCAAGGGCGAAAGGGGGTTGTCGTGCAGCGTGGCGGCGCTGCCGTCGCAGGCCTTTGACATCGCCGGGCAGCCTCCCCGCTGTCGTCCCGACAGCCCGCCGAAGACGGCAATCGGCGGCTTGCGCAAATCGAATGGGACTATGATTTGCCCACGGTCACGCCGACAAGACCAACCCCAACAAGGAGACCCCAAATGAGCACCGCCAATCACCTCTTTCTCAGTACCGAACACTGGGATGGCAAGCTGTTCCTGAGCGGCTGGAGTGCCGCTGAGAAGACACGCGATGTCATCGCGCCGGGCAGCGGCGAGCACCTGACGCGCGTCGGCATCGCCTGCGCCGGAGATGTCGCCGAAGCGGCCCGGCGCGCCAAGGCGGCCCAGGCTGGCTGGGTCGCCCTGCCTTACGAGGAACGCGCCGCCATCTTCCGCAAGGCGGCGGCAATCGTCGAACGCGAGACCGAACTGATGACCTCCTGGATCGTCCGCGAGACCGGCGGCATCCCGCCCAAGGCCGGGGTCGAACTGCATATGGCGCATGGCATCCTGCTGGAAGCGGCAGCGCTGTTGACCCAGCCCAGCGGGCTGCTGCTGCCCAGCAACGGCGGGCGCATCAGCCTCGCTCGGCGGGTGCCGCACGGCGTGGTCGCGGTGATCTCGCCGTTCAATTTCCCTTTGATCCTCTCCATCCGCGCCGTTGCGCCGGCTTTGGCGTTGGGCAATACCGTGGTGCTCAAGCCCGACCCGCGCACTCCCGTCGCCGGCGGCTACCTGATCGCCCGCATTTTCGAGGAAGCCGGACTGCCCAAGGATTGCCTGCAAGTCCTGCCGGGCGATGCCGATGCCGGCGAGGCCCTGGTGAGCGACCCCAACGTGGCGATGATTTCCTTCACCGGCTCCCCCGCCGCCGGCCGGCGCGTCGGCGAACTGGCCGGCAAGCACCTGAAGAAAGTGACCCTGGAGCTCGGCGGCAAGAACCGCCTGATCGTGCTCGACGATGCCGACGTGGAGCTCGCGGCTTCCTGCGCCGCCTGGGGCGCCTACTTGCACCAGGGACAAATCTGCATGACCACCGGCCTGATACTGGTGCACGAAAAACTGGCTGGCAAGCTCACCGAGATCCTGGTCGGCAAGGCCCAACACCTGCCGGTCGGCGACCCGGCCTCCCAGCAAGTCGCGCTGGGCCCGCTGATCAGCGCCAGCCAGCGCGACCGCGTCCATGCCATCGTCGAGGACAGCGTCAAGCAAGGCGCTCAACTCAAAGCCGGCGGCACTTTCGACAGGCTGTTCTACAAGCCCACCGTGCTGACCAATGTGAAGCCGGGCATGCGCTGCTTCGACGAGGAAGTGTTCGGACCGGTCGCCTCGATCGTCAGCTATTCCAGCGAAGACGAACTGGTGAGCCTCGCCAACCGCACCGAATACGGCTTGTCGCTGGGCATCATCGGCGCCTCGACCAGCCGCGCACTGGCCCTGGCCGAGCGCATTCCCACCGGCCTGTTGCACATCAACGACCAGACCGTGGCCGACGAGCCGCACATTCCCTTCGGCGGGCGCGGCGCTTCCGGCAACGGCGGGCGCCATGGCGGTCCGGCCAACTGGGAGGAGTTCACCCAGTGGCAATGGGTGACGATCAAGGAGAACGCACCGAAGTATCCGTTTTAGGCTGTCCGCAACAGAAAGATGTTCAATCATTACAACAACGAGGAGACCACATGAATATGTCAAACAAGTTGCGCCGTCTGGCGCTCAGGTGCGGGGCGATCGCCCTGATCGGAACGCTGGCCCTGCCGATAGGCATCGTCCAGGCGCAGGACGCGCCGGTGCGTGTCGCCTACACCCAGTCGCGCTCCGGCCCCTTCGCGCCGGGCGCCCAGACAACTCAGGAGCCCAACTACCTGCTGTGGGCCGAGCAGGTGAACGCCGCCGGCGGCCTCAATGTCCAGGGCAAGAAGCGCAAGATCGAGCTGATCGGGGTCGACGACCGCAGCGACATCGAAACCATGGTCCGCAGCTACGAGAAATTCATGACCGCCGACAAGGTGGACATCGTCCTGCCGCCCTGGGGTACCGGAGCGAATTTCGCCGTGGCGCCGGTGGCCAACAAGCACGGCTACCCGATGGTGGCGCCGACCGCGCTGTCACAAAAGCTGGTCGACATGAAGCTGCCTTACTACTTCGTCACCTTGCAGCAGCCCAAGCCGATGATGCAGGCCCTGGTCGACATGCTCGCCGCCAATCAGGTCAAGACCGTCGCCGTCAGCTATATGGATGACTTGTTCGGCCTGGAGAACATCGGCGCGCTGGAGCCCCTGCTCAAAGAGAAGGGCATCCGCATGCTCGACAAGAAAAGCTATCCGCTCGGCGTCAAGGACTTGTCGACCATGCTCAAGGGCATGAAGGCCACCAACCCGGATGCCTTCATCGGTATCACCTACCCGCCCGACAATTTCCTCATCACCGGTCAGGCCAAGGAAATCGGCTTCGCCCCGAAGATCTTCTACACCGCCGTCGGCACCGCCTTCCCGATCTACCGCGACCGCATGGGGAAAGCCTCCGAAGGCGTGATGGGTATGGGTTCCTGGAACCCGAAGATGAGCAAGGCCGCCAAGAGCTATTTCGACGCCCACGTCGCCCTCAACAAGAAGGAACCGGACCGCTGGGCCAGTGCCCATGCCTGGGCCGCGCTGGAGATCCTGCAACAGACGGTGGAAAAGGTCGGCCTGGATCGCAAGGCCATGCGCGACCACATTGCCAAGACGGAGTTCGATACGGTCCTCGGCAAGATGAAGTTCAACGGCACCGAGGAAGTCGGCGTGCCGGGCATGGTCGGCCAATGGCAGAACGGCGAGTTCGAAATCGTCTGGCCGCCGGCGCGTGCCACCGCCAAACCGGTGATTCCGAAGGTCTGGAACTGACCCGGCGCTCTTCATTGACCTGGGAAGAAGTCCCCTCCCCTTCGACAGGGGAGGGTGTCTTCAATCCCTGAATGACTGTCTACCTGTTCATCGACCTCGTCGTGGCCGGCCTGGTGACGGGCGGCATTTATGCCGTGGTGGCCCTCGGCCTGAACCTGCAGTACGGCCTGATGCGCATCATGAACATCGCCCACGGCGAGTTCCTGATGCTCGGTGCCTACCTGACCTACACCCTGGTGCGCGCAACCGGCTGGTCGCCGCTGTGGTTCATTCCGCCGATGATGATCGCCCTGTTCCTGCTCGGCCTGGCGCTGCACTTCCTGATCTTCCGCCGCCTGGCGGCGACCTCGCTGGACCAGGAGGCAATGGAGGCGCGCAGCCTGATCGTCGGCTTCGGCCTGATGTTCATCGCCCAGAACCTGGCGCAACTGATCTGGGGCGGCGGCATGAGCGGGGAGCCGTATCTCGATGAACCGATCCACTTCGGCGAGGTGACGGTCGCCGCCAACCGTGTGCTGGTGCTGGTGGTGGTGGCGGCGGTGAGCTCCGCCATGGTGCTGGTACTGAAGCGGACCCTGCTCGGCAAGGCGGTGCGCGGCATGCTACAGGCGCCGCTCGGCGCGATGCTGGTCGGCATCGACACGCGCCGCCTGCACCCGGCCTGCTTCGGCCTGGGCCTGGCGCTAGCCGGGCTGGCCGGCGGCCTGCTCAGCATGGTGTACGAACTCACCCCGGCGATGGGCGAGCCCTACACCATCTCGGCGCTGATCGTTATCACCCTGGGCGGCCTCGGCAATATTCCCGGCGCCATTGCGGGTGCCATCCTGCTCGGCCTGGCCGAAACCTTCGGCATGTATTACACCAGTCCCTCGATGAAGATCCTCATCAGCTACGGCGTGCTGGTGCTGGTGCTGCTGCTGCGGCCCAAGGGACTGTTCACCAAATGACCAAGACACGATTCCTTGCCGGCCTGACGATCCTGCTGACGGTGGCGGCGCTGGCCGCGCTGCCGGCGCTCGATTCCCCGTTCGTCCAGTCGCTGGCACTGACCTGCCTGATGTTCGCCGGCCTGGCGGTGAGCTGGTCGATGTTCAGCGGACCAACGCGCTATCTCTCGCTGGCCACTTCGGCATTCTTCGGGCTGGGTGCCTACTGCACCGCCTGGGGGCTGACCCACCTGCCCTGGCCAGTGGTGGTGGCGGCGGGCGGCGGTGCGGCGCTGCTCTTCGCCTTCGTCATCGGCCTGGTGGTGCTGCGCCTGCGCGGCGCCTACTTCGCCGTGATCACCTATGGCCTCGGCGAACTGGTCAAGCACACCATCACCCACTTCGAGAAAACCTACTCGGGCACCGTCGGGCGCGTCATGACCGAGACGCCTTCGTCGGAGGTGGTCTACTGGAGCGTATTGATCATCACCCTGCTCGCCGTCGCCACCTATCTCGGTTTCGGCCGCAGCCGCTACGGCCAGGCCCTGCGCGGCATCGGCATGGACGAAGAACGCGCCGCCACGCTCGGCGTCAACCCGATGCGCGCCAAGCTGCTCGGCTTCTGTCTGTCGGCCTGGTTCGCCGGGGCGCTTGGCGCGGCGATGGCGGTGCGCTGGACCTACATCGACCCGAACACCGTGTTCAATCCCTTCATCGTCTTCCAGACCGTGCTGATGTCGATGGTCGGCGGCCCGCAGTCGTTGGGCGGACCGCTGCTGGGGGCGCTGGTTTTCAGCCTATTGTCGGAGTTCCTGCGGCTGTCCCTGCCTTATCTCTACATGATCCTGCTCGGCGTGCTGCTGATCGTCTCGGTACTGTTCCTGCCCGACGGATTGGTGGGCTTCGATTGGCGCAAACTGCTGCGGCGCAAGTCCGCGAGCCGGCCATGAGCGCGGCGCTGCTGGAAATCCACAATCTCTCGGTACGCTTCGGCGGTCTGCTGGCATTAAGCGATATCGACCTGATCGCTGCCGATGGCGAGTTCGTCGGCGTCATCGGACCCAACGGCGCCGGCAAGACCACGTTCTTCAATGCCATCAGCGGCATGCTCAAGCCGACCGGCGGCCAGCTGCTGTTTGGTGGGCGCGATATGACCGGCGCCCCGCCCCATGCCTTTGCCAATGCCGGCCTGGCCCGCACCTTCCAGACGCCGCGCATCTTCGCTGCCCTGACGGCGCGCGACAACGTCCAGTTCGCCCTGGATTTCGCCGGCAGCGCCCGGCGCAAGGGGATGACGGAATCCGCCGAGATCGACTGCGCCGATCAATTGCTGGCCAGGGTGGGCATGGCAGACGCCGCTCCGCTATCGGCGACCAGCCTGCCGCCGGCACGCCAGCGCCTGCTGGAGATCGCCATGGCGCTGGCCTGCCGCCCCAGCCTGCTGCTGCTCGACGAAGTCGCTGCCGGCCTGACCGAGGCCGAAGTGAAGCAGATTGCCATGCTGATCCGCGCGTTGCGCGATGAGCGCGGGTTCACCGTGATCTGGGTCGAGCACGCCGTGAATGTGCTGATGCGCACTGTCGATCGGGTGGTAGTGCTGAACCAGGGAATGAAAATTGCCGACGGCCTCCCGGCAGACGTGGCACGGGATCGGCGGGTGATCGAGGCCTATCTCGGCGAGGGCGGCGAGCCGTGAACAGCGCCGCCAATGCCATCGGTCTGGAAGTCGCCGGCCTGCATGCCGGCTACGGCGCGCTGCCGGTGCTGCGCGGCGTCAGTGTGTCGGCGCCGGCCGGCCGGCTGACGGTGCTGGTCGGCGCCAACGGTGCCGGCAAGACGACCTTGCTGAAGACCATTGCCGGCGTCTTGCCCGCCCGGTCGGGAAGCATCGCCCTGGATGGCGAAACGCTGGCGGCAGGAACCCCGGCCGAGCGGGTACGGCGCGGCATGGCGCTGGTGCCGGAAGGACGGCACCTGTTTCCCGACATGACGGTGCTGGAGAATCTCGAACTCGGCGGCTACCTGACCGCGCGGCAGGCGCGGGAGGCAATGCTTACCCAGGTGCTGGCAACCTTCCCTCGTCTCGGCGAACGACTGCGCCAGGCCGCCGGCACCATGAGCGGCGGCGAACAGCAGATGCTCGCCACCGGCCGCGCCATGATGAGCCAACCGCGCCTGCTGCTGCTCGACGAACCGTCGCTGGGCCTGGCACCGAAAATGATCGCCGAGATGTTCGCCGCCCTGCGCCGCATCTGCGACGCAGGAACCACCGTGCTGCTGGTCGAGCAAAACGTCTACCAGGCCCTGTCCGTCGCGGATTATGGCTACGTCCTCAGTCATGGCGAAGTCATCGCCCAGGGGAAGGCGGCGGAGTTGCGCTCCAGCGACCTGATCCGCCGGGTCTATCTGGGCGAGGCGATCGCGGACGACAAGGTAGCGATGTAACCCGGACCACGCCGCTGGTTGAAGCGGCCCATCGGGCCTTTACCCAGATCACTGGTGACCGGGCAGCCCGGCGCCCGATCAAGCGGCAGGTCGCTTGGAAAATGTTTTCGGCTGGTGATGTGTCAGTCTTTCCTTAAGGACAGCAAAACCGTTGCCCTTGAAGCTGACGAATGCAAATCCAAGTCGAAAACAAAAGGACTCTCCCGAGTACACGGCATAAATCTGGCGCGCGTTGATTTCTATCAGCTTCTGCTCCTGTCCGGCGATCAACGGAGGCGGAGCCAACAGGATCACCACCGGAGCAGTGGCAAGCATATTGACGTCGGTATGCATGGCAGTGCCTCTCAATGACAGGTCATGGGTCCGTCCATGGTAAGTGGACTGGTTATCCAGTTCATCGAAAACCAGCGCTATCTTCCAGCGGACGTGATAGCGATCAATACTTCGGTGTTCTGTCGTGGGATCGACGCTACTCATGAGTGGGCACAATTCTGTTGACATGGCGCATGTCGAACGACGCTCGCCTGACCCGATTATAGTAAGCCCCACGCCACTTGCGATTGTGTGCCGCGAGATTTCCATGGGTGTGAGACCCACGGGGGAGACGGGTGCTTGGTTGGCGTCGCGTTGGCGTGTTGGGCGGGTTGTGGCGACTCAGGCAATCTTGCCCGCCGCGCCCACCTCATTCTTTTTCCAGAACCAGCACCCCGGCCGCGGTGTTGGAAATTGGAATGTGATAGTTGCTGTAAATCTTCCTGACTTTCTCGCCGAGCGCGCCGCGCATGGCTAGCCAGAGGATGAACTCGGCGCCTTGTGCGCCGGCAAGGCGGACCAGTTCGTGGATCGAATAGTGGGTGAGGGTCTCAGGCTCGTCAACGATCTTGTCCATGCACAGCAGGTCGAATTCCTTGTTGATGAAGCCGGCGCGTTCGCCGTCGAGCTGGTGCGACATGCCGCCGGTGCCGATGACCACGACGCGGAGATCCTTGGCGTAGGATTCGATGGCCCGGCCGATCGCCTGGCCGAACTTGTAGCAGCGCGCCGGCGTCGGCAGCGGGTGCTGGACCGTGTTGATGCAGATGGGGATGGTCTTGACCGGAAACTTCTCGTACTCGGGCCAGCACAGCGACATGGGCACGGTAAAGCCGTGGTCGACCAGCATCTCCTGGCAGGTGGCGATATCGAACTCGTCGGCCACCAGCGAGTTGATGAGATGCCAGGAAAACGCCGCATCGCCCTGGAACGGCGGGATCACCGGGATGCCCCAGCCTTCGTCGGCATGGCGATACTCGGCGGCGGCGCCGACCGAAAACGTCGGCAGCTTGTCGAGGAAGAAATTCAGGCCGTGATCGTTGTAGATGACCACCGCGAGATCGGGCTTGACCTTGTCCAGCCACGCTAGCACGGGGGGATAGCCGGCGAAAAAAGGCTTCCAGTAGGGGTCTTCGAAAAGCTCCCGGGCGATGGCATTGCCGA
>Ga0172379_10012176_pt1 | contig 10113 bp, 7 predicted proteins | sample GrowelOW334metaG_FD_119756 | JGI IMG/M metagenome (GOLD analysis project Ga0172379, IMG submission 119756) | Groundwater microbial communities from an aquifer near a municipal landfill in Southern Ontario, Canada - Groundwater well OW334 metaG | ecosystem: Environmental > Aquatic > Deep...
AACTGCGCGTTTTGAAGACATTTCATGTATAATTTCGCTTTTCATTAAAGCTAGAGTATATCCTATACCTTCTACGTCTGGGCATTCATGCGCTTTTTGTGTATTCATTCCTATAGAATGACGTAGTGTTTTTTCTGCAATGTTTATCGAAGATGTTATTAATTCTTGTAAAAATTCTTCGGATAAGTCGGATTTTTGCCCACTTAAAATTGCCTTATACTCTTCATTTAAATGTGGTTTAGTTAGTAGTAGTTCAAAGAAAGACTCTCTTTTCTCTTGGTTTAATTTAATTATGTAATAAATAATAGATTTAAGAGCCTTTTCATCTTCATGTGTTATTAATGTATCTGCTGGCATTTCTAGTCCCACGTTTGAATCTGGACATTTCATCACATTAATTAATGAGACAACCATTTCAGGGGTTACATCTTGTTCGGAGTTTAGTTTATGTGAGAGCGTTATATAGGTTAGTTTGAGTAAATCTTCGTTACTCATAAGAGATGTCATAAGCTTGTTAACGTGAGCAAACGCATTGCTAAAATCAAAAGCGGGGTTTGCTTGTTGCAATTGAATAAGATCGCGTTGTAATGCCCCATACCTTTTAAACATTTCTCGAATAAAGTCTGTATCTTGGCTTTGGTCGAAGTATGGTAAGTGGCTTAGCGTACGATTATATGCTATAGCATTAATGGCTTCTTGTAGGCTACTCATATCGAAAGTGTCGTATGCTGCCGCTGTTTGTTGCCCGCTGCTCATATCTATGTTTTTGCATTCCATTGCGGATACTTGGCTACATGAAACTAAAACGAATAATCCAAATGATAAAATTTTTTTCATATAAAAAATCTTTCTCGTATAAGTAAATAAATATAAATTAAAAAGCACCCTGCCTAAGCGTGAAGAGATGATATCAAGAAAAATTTTAAAATCAAGTAAGTTTTGTTCGAGTAACTTTGCTTGAAAATACGGGAAAGGCAATTTTGGGATAACAAAAATCCCGATTGAGCTGCAGTCCAGCCGGGACTTTGAGATAAATTTTGTTATAAAATGTAATTAAATAAAAGATTATATGATGTCAAAACCGTTAATTTCACCAAAATGTTTTAATAATAAAAGAACAACTGTGCGTTTGGCTTTTATTTGGGCTGATATTGTTGATTCCAACCCCGGCATTATAATTACAGGTGCATGCAGTTGCTGCTCTATTGATAAACGCAGTACTTTTAGTATGCAACTTGTCAAAATAGTTATTAATTCTTGTAAAAATTCTTCGGACAAATCCGATATCTCCCCTCTTAAAATCGCCTGATACTCCCTATTTAAATGTGGCTTTAATAGCAGACTATAAAAGGCCTCTCTTTTTTCTTGTCTTAATTTAATAAGTTTATAGAGAGATGATTTACATGTTGCGTGGCCTTCCAATAGCTCATTAGCCGGTAGGTTTAAATCGAGTGCTGCTTGTTTTATATAACCCATTAATCCAGCAATCATTTCCGGTGTTACGTCTTGTTCAGAGTTGAATTTACGTGTCATTGATAAATATGTGAATTTGAGTACATCTTCGCTGCTGATTATAGATGTCATGGCTTTATTTATTTCATCAAAAGCCTGCTTGAAAGATTCTGGTGGCATTGTTTGTTGTAATTGGATAAGATCCCTTTGTAATGCGCTATACCTTTTAAACATTTCTCGAATAAAATCTGTATCTTGGCTTTTATCGAAGTATGATAAATGATTTACCGTTCCATTATATGCTATAGCATTAATGGCTTCTTGTAATGAACTCATGTCAAAAGTGCTTGAGGCAGCTACGGGTGCGGTTGCTGGTTGCTGTTCGCCGCTCATATCCATATCCTTTGATTCCATTGCAGATACTGGGCTACATAAAACTGAAGCGACGAACCCAAGTGATAAAAATTTTTTCATATAAAAATCTTTCTCGTATAAGTAAATAAATATAAATTAAAAAATATTTCGTCTAGACGTGAAGAAATAGTATCAAGAAAATAATTAAAATCAAGCAAGCTTTACTTGCAAAAGTTATTTACTTTTCAATTCTTATAGTTCCGATATTATTTTTTATTTCGAGCTTGGTTCCAAATTCAGCGCTCAATTTTTTCATATGATTTAAGATTTTTTGAGCTAGCTCGTCTTTGGCTAAATTTACCTGCATTTCAGAAATATAAACAGGAATTAGTTCGAGTTGCTGGATTCCGGCTTTTGTGATTTTTGCTTTAAATAAAAAAGAATGATCGTTGTGTTGATCTGGGTAAATCATGTAATCATCAATGAAATCTCCGGCGCTGTATATAATTGGTTTACCATTATATATTTCAATTCCTTGGAATATATGTGCGCTGTGACCATGAATTAAATCCGCGCCGCAATCTATTATTTTATGTGCAAAATTTACTAAATTTATTTCTGGACGTTCGACTTTGTTAGGGCCCCAATGTATTGAGACGATTAGAATATCAACTTGGTCATGTATTGACTTTATATCGTGTTCTACTTGCTCGAGTTGCCCAATTCTGATGTAATTTATGCCGGATTTTTCTGAAGTTGCTGCCCAGTCTGGTTCGTTGTCTGTGTAACCAATTACACCTATTTTGATTCCGTTTTTCTCAAGAATTTCTAATTTGCGTGCTTGATTAATATCTTGACCTGCACCGATATATTTTATTTTTTTACTATCAAGTAACTGGGTTGTTTCCAAGAAGCCTTCTTCATTAAAATCAAAGCTGTGGTTATTTGCCAAATTAACAAGACTGATATTTGCTTCAACTAAAGATTGGATATTCTCCGGATCAAGTTTGAAATTAAAAACTTTGAAAACACGCTTTTCGCTTTTTGTGATTGTTGTTTCAAGATTAATAATATTAAAATCATTTTTCTTTAACAATGGAAGAACATCTCCCCATGGGTGAGTGGAGCCGTGTGTGGTAATTGACTGATTTACTAATCGGCCAAGCATGACATCTCCGGTCAATCCTATGGTGATAGATCTTTGTTCTTGTAATCTATTTAGGATAAGATATCCACTGACGACCAGAAATGTTCCCCAAAATAATAATTTACTTTTTTTCATAACATTAATCCTTGTGAATTATTGGTGTAGTTAAAGATTTTTTGCTAAACAATTTTGTTTTTGTTAACATTCTTTAGCTTAACACGAAAATATTGTTTTAAAATATCGTTTTGAAAATAGAAGGGGCATCTATGGCAAGTTTTAATCGCGTTATTATGATGGGGAATCTTACAAGAGATCCTGAGCATAAACAACTTTCTTCAGGGCAGGCTGTTTGTCGTTTGGGATTGGCATCAAATCGTCAGTTTAAAAATAAACAGACTGGAGCGATGGTTCAGGAAGTTTGTTTTGTTGACGTTGATGTATGGGGACCTCAAGCTGATGTTTGTAAACAATATCTGCAAAAAGGGCGTCCAGTTTTAATTGAAGGTCGTTTGAAGCTTGATACTTGGCAGGACCAGGATGGGACCAAGCGTAGCAAGCATTCAATTGTTGCGGATCGCGTAACATTTTTGGGTGGGGCTAATGCACAGGAATCTGATGAAGCTGATTTTAATGTTGCTTCAAATGATCCGATTAATCCTGCAAAATTTGAAGCAAAGTCTGATGTTGAAAATGAAAAAAAACATAGTGTTAGAAAACCTAAGACTATTTCATCCGAGGCTTCAACCGGAGAGGTTTCTCTCAAGGACGAGGCTCCATTTGAAAACGATTTGCCATTTTAATTAAGTAAGTGATTTTTTTATATTTTTCTGGCAGAGGGAGATTTCTTTCTGCCGGATTTTATTTTTATTGGGAGCATTTTATTGCTAAGTGCTTGGTGCTGGTTTTTGTTTTTAATACAGCAGAATCTTTTTTTGGTGCGATTGGCGAGCAGATTTCATCTGAGCCATTAAAGATTGTTTATTCAAGAATTTCAGATCAAGCAATTGCTTGTTGTTGTTGAAGTAACAAGGTTTTGATCGAGAAATTTTGGATGAGGCCAATGCTGTTTTTTACAAAATCTAGAATAGTAAGATTAGTTTTTAAATTAATAGTTTTGACTTTAATAAAAAAGGGCCGCGAGTTGCGGCCCTTTAGACTGTTTAGATTCTTAGCTTATTTACTTCTTTTCTTCGAAGTCTGTATCGATTGGTTTGTCGTTAGGTTTAGCGCTTTCGCCTGTGCTTTGATCGCCAGAAGATTGTTGTCCTTCAGGGCCTGCTTGTTGCTGTTTTTCTTTGTATAAAATTTCCGCAATTTTATATGATGCTTGGATTAGATCATCAGCTGCTTTTGCCAGGGCTTGAGCATCATTTTCGTTTTCTTTCAATGCTTTCTTTGCTGTTTCGATTGCAGTTTCGACACTGTTTACTTCAGCGATTGGAAGTTTCTCTTTGTTTTCTTTTATTGTTTTTTCGATTTGCATGATTGTGCTGTCTAGGTGATTACGTTTATCGACAACTTCGCGTTGTTTTTTATCTTCCTCTGCATGTAGTTGTGATTCTTTGACCAGCTTATCAATTTCTTCTTTTGATAAACCTGATGAAGAGGTTATTGTGATATTTTGTTCTTTACCGGTACCTACATCTTTTGCAGTTACGTGAGTTATGCCGTTTGCATCGATATCGAATGTGACTTCGATTTGTGGCAGGCCGCGTGGTGCTGAAGGAATGCCATCGAGTCTGAATCGGCCTAGTGTTTTATTGTCTTTGGCAAATTCGCGTTCACCTTGTAGAACATGTATGTCAACTGCTGTTTGGTTGTCTTCAGCGGTTGAAAATGTTTGTGATTTTTTGGTTGGAATAGTGGTATTGCGTTCGATTATTTTTGTTGAAATTCCACCCATTGTTTCAATGCCGAGTGAAAGTGGGGTTACGTCGAGCAGAAGCACGTCTGTTACATCTCCGCCAAGAACGCCACCTTGAATTGCGGCTCCGACAGCAACAACTTCGTCAGGATTTACTGATTTATTTGGTTCTTTTCCAAAGAAATCTTTTATCATTGACTGTACTTTTGGTATTCGAGTTGAACCACCAACCAAAATCACTTCTTGAATTTCTTTTGTTGAAAGTTTGGCATCAGAAAGAGCTTTTTTGCAGGGTTCGAAAAGTTTATTGAAAAGATCTTGGCAAAGATTTTCGAACTTTGCTCTTGATAGTTTGAGCGTTAAATGTTTTGGGCCTGTTGCATCAGCTGTGATGTATGGGAGATTTATTTCAGTTTCTGTTGTGGAAGAAAGTTCGATTTTGGCTTTTTCTGCGGCTTCTTTTAGTCGTTGTAAAGCAAGTTTATCATTTCTTAGATCGATACCATTTTCTTTTTTGAACTCATCTACTAAGAAATTTATAATTTTTTCGTCGATGTTATCACCACCGAGCATTGTATCGCCATTTGTTGATTTGACTTCAACTACGCCATCGCCAACTTCTAGCACTGAAATATCAAATGTTCCACCACCGAAGTCAAAAACTGCTATTATTTCATTTGTCTTTTTGTCCATACCGTACGCAAGTGCTGCTGCAGTTGGTTCATTGATGATTCGTTTTACGTCTAGCCCGGCAATTCTACCAGCATCTTTGGTTGATTGACGTTGTGCATCGTTGAAGTATGCAGGTACTGTAATAACAGCATCGGAAATTTTTTCGCCCAAATAATCTTCAGCTGCTTGCTTTAGTTTTTGTAGGACGGCTGATGCAATTTCTTGAGGCGAAAGCTGTTTGCCTTGAATTTCAATTGCAACGTCGCCATTGCTGGATTCAACCATTTTATACGGAACGAGATGTTTTTCTTCACTTGTTAAACTTGAAAATTTGCGACCGATGAATCTTTTAGCGGAATAAATTGTGTTTTCAGGATTGGTTATTGCTTGTCGTTTTGCAATTGCACCGACCAAACGTTGCCCGTCTTTTGTAAATGCAACTACGGAAGGAGTTGTATTGGCACCTTCTTGGTTTGGGATGACTTTGAAAGTTCCAGCTTCCATTACTGACACAACTGAGTTAGTTGTACCTAAGTCTATTCCTATAATTTTAGCCATTTATTTATCCTTATTTTAGTTGTTAAACCTAATGAATTCTGAAATTTATGTCCTATTTTTTTATACTAAGCTTATTTTAGTCTCTTAATGAAGGCAAGTCAAGTAAGAAGTTAGAAAATCTTAGTGGGATACGCTAAGATTTTGCGACGATATTTGGAGCTTATGATTTTTACTATCAGTTTGTGGCTAACATTGAAGATGCGCCCCATGCCTTTGTCGCGTAAATTAATATTATGTAAAATAACAAAATGGCTTTTTTTAGTAGGTGGGATTTCGCGCGTGATTGCACTCCGTCTCGCCCCGCCAGCCCATTACATGGGGGCCCGTGGGATATTTACGGGGGTATTTTTATGGGGCTGGTGGGGCTCGCCTCCGTGCAAACTCGTGGGAAAATCGTTGGGGGATGCGGTGATGTATTGTATATATGGGGTATAGGGATATATGTATGTGTGACGATATATGTTATATGGATATAAGAACATAGAGATATAAGAGGCATATGTGCAACATGTATGTATGACGCGCGCAACTGGGGGTAATAAGCGTTTGGTGTTGTTGCAATACAAGGCCCAATATTTAAAGACTCAATATTTATAGGTCCCGCACTATATATTATGTAGGTATACGTGTACGGATGTAGGGTTGGATGGTATGTGTTGTAATTTCATACGAAGGTCCTACGCAAAGGGATTAATAGTCCTGAAATAAACCTAGTGCAGTGTTTAGTCGAGAGTCGGTGATTAGAATATGTAACATTATTATATAGATCTTTGTATATGCCAGTATGTTAGTGCATTTCTATTAAGGTAGTTTTAGATATATGCATGTTATATAAGGCATAACTAAAAAAGGAATACGTAAATCAATCAATGCGCTGGATGACATACTTATATATGTATATGTATGTGTGAATATGCAAGCCAGTTATTTACCAATCGCACGCAAGTATTTAAAACATAGACTTAAGAACCCTAAACGATCTTAAGATGTATTCAAAGCTAATTTTAAAAACAAAGTTAAATAAATATAAAAGTTTTAAATTTTTTAAAAGTTATTGAAAAACTTAAATATAAAGAACACCAAAAAAGGGAAAAGCGCGGCATATTAAAAAAGGCGTATATTTTTTTTGCACTTACATTGCCACTCATATTTTACAAAGCATTATTTTATTATCACTTAAAGTATAAAAAATGCGAGAAGTGCTATTGCTACTGATAATACCAAGTAGCGTGGATTTGTATGAAATTTTGGTTTGATACGCCAGTTAGAATAAGCGTTTAGCGCTATAATGGAAAAACTAAACATTTTTATGCTTATAATTCCAAGTAAGATAGTTGAAAGAGCCTGAGAATGCTTTGAGTAGCTAATAAAAATATAAAAGATTGTAAATTCGAGAGCTTTGTAGCAAAAGAATTTGAAAGATTGCTCTTCCATGACGTAAAATTGCTCATAAAGTGATGTTATGAAATCTATTATTTGAATGGTTAAAAAAAGTAAGGCCAAACCTATTGTTGCCATGCTTAAATCTGAACAATTGGCGTAACTAAGTATTTTGGAGTGATTGATAAAAAGTATAATTATAAGTGGGCTTATTAATGTTGAGAGTTTTCGAGTCAAAAGTTCAAAGGCACGTTGTTTTTCATAAGGAGTACTATTTTTTAGATTGGCAAGAATGGCGTTGCCGAGATAGCCTACTGAGATTTTAAATATTGATTGAATAAAATGTGCAATAACTGCTGCTAGGTAAAAAAGACCTGCGTACTCAAATCCAAATTTTAAAGCAAAGAATGGGGTGAGAAAATTTGATGTAAAGACTTCGCGGCTTAAACGTAAAAAATAATTGAAAACCTTTGCATTAATAATTCTACTTTTAAACTTGAGTGGTAGATTTAACCCAATATTCGGAAGATTTTTATATATTTTATAAAATAGAGAAGAAAATAGGATTGTTACAATTAACGAATCTATAATATGAAAAATTAATATGTTTTTAAAGGTGATTGGATAATTGAATAAAATATAGGGCATCCACACTAAAAATAGATAAAATAAAAATGATGCCACATCGGTAAAAACCGTTCTTTTACATTCAAGGCTTGTGTAAAGGAAAAGACGCAAAAACGATCGTACAGATTCCAGAATTATTGTTGCTGCAATTATTAAAAGCATTGGCAAGTCGATGCTTGCAGATTTGTAAAATACTAAAAATGTTGTCGCCGTAATTGATGTAATTAAAAGCAATGGAATGTGGGGAAATAAATAAAATCTAAAAAGAAGTTGTTTAAAATTTTGCTTACTCTTAATAAATAGATGAAAGAATGGAAGAATTGATGTGCTTGCTCCAAAGTCTGCAATCTTTGTGACAAGGTATACAAAAGATAATGTACTTGCGATTAGTCCATACTCTTTAGGTGTTAAATAGTAAGTTAGCAGTATGTTGTGCAGTGTTTTACACGCTTCATAGAGCATACTTCCACTAACCGCCCAGCGAAATCCTTTATGAAATTGAGCTTCAAGTAAATTTAGTGGGTTGGAATTTTGGTAATTCATAATATTTGGTCCTCAAAAAATCCTTTTTAGTCAAATTACTATAACAAGGCTTTTGCTTTTTGTAAGGGCTTTATTGATAAAAATACGAAATACTTATTTTTTGGTACTGATTTTATGTATTTTAAATATGTAAAGCTAAGTGAGGGTTAGGGGGGAAGGATTTGGGGGTTGCGCATTACAATAATTATTAGCGCGACCTCTATTTCTTTGCTTGGGATGTCTTGTAAGTCCTAAAGGGAATAAGCGACAGTATTTAAAGAGATGTGTTTTCTATTAGAAATTGAAGTGTATGTTATTATTTTTACTTTTCTATGCAGCTTGTAAGATAATTACTTTTTCTGTTATAATCATCTTATCTGTGGTCTGTGATTTGAGTGTGGCGGGGAATGTCTTCAGAGACAAGAGTTTATCGGAGACAAAAGTCTGAGGGGATATCATGTTTGAACCCAATGATAAAGTTGTTTATCCAGGACATGGCGTTGCAAATGTTGATGGTATTATCGAAAAGAACGTTGCTGATTCTAGCGTCAAATTTATTAAGCTTTCTTTTATCTATAAAGATATGACCATTTTGGTTCCTGTTTATAATGCTGATTCTATTGGATTAAGGTATATTAGTTCAGAATCAACTATAGATCAGGCATTAAAGGAACTTTTAAAAGAGCCAGAAAAAAAGCTTGAAGGAATTGATTTTACGCCTAGTGGATGGAATAGGAGAAATAAAGGTTATCAGTTAAAAATTCAAGGAGGACAACTGCTTGAAATTATCAAAATATATCGCGATTTAATGCATGTCTCGCAGCAAAAAGAGTTGTCGTTTGGCGAAAGAATGCTATTGCAATCCGTTGAAGATATTTTGGCTCAAGAGATCCAATCCGGAAAAAATATTGGTCGTGAAGAAGTTATTCAAGAGTTGCGTTGTCCCTTTAAACAGTTATTAAATATGACATCATATTCTAAACTCCATGTAAAAAATGGTGTTCAGGCTGCGTAGAGATGGGGATTGCTTTGAACGCATTGATTATCACGGGTCCTACCGCTTCGGGAAAAACTCAGCTATCAGAGATGATTGCAGTAAACCGTACTTGCGAAATTATTAATGCCGATGTGGGACAGTTTTATAAACCGCTTTCAGTCGGAACAGCAAAACCTGACCTAGCAACTGTTTCATATAAACATCATTTATTTAACTTACTTGATAAGCCTGAGGATTTAAGTGTTGTTAAATATAGAAATCTTGTTACCGATTTGGTAAAAGATATTTGTAGTCGTGGGAAGATTCCGGTTATAGTTGGCGGCTCTCTTTTTTATATCAAGTCACTATTTTTCCCTCCCCAAGAATTACCAACTCGAGATCTGAATGTTCAAAATAATAATCTTGACCAAATAAATATTGATAATTTAAGTGAAGATCAACAATGGGAATTGTTACAAAAAATTGATCCGGAAAGAGCTGCCGTGCTTCATTCAAATGATCACTACAGAATTGGTCGAGCCTTGAAAATTTGGATACAAA
>Ga0172379_10012177_pt1 | contig 10113 bp, 10 predicted proteins | sample GrowelOW334metaG_FD_119756 | JGI IMG/M metagenome (GOLD analysis project Ga0172379, IMG submission 119756) | Groundwater microbial communities from an aquifer near a municipal landfill in Southern Ontario, Canada - Groundwater well OW334 metaG | ecosystem: Environmental > Aquatic > Deep...
AGATACTATTTAAAAAGATTTCTATTTTAATTGGTAATTTCTAATAATGTTGTAACATCTTTCCAAGAAATTCCTTCTGAAGCTTGAAGGTATAAAGAAATAACATCTCCTGCTTCAAATAAAATAGTATCTTTTGACTGAACATCATAATCTTTTTTTACGCCAATATCTTCTACAACAAAGCTATTTCCAAATTGTATTGGCTTTCCATTCTTATACACAACAATTTCCAACTCGCCATTTCCGTTTAACAATTCCAAATTGGTAGATATTCCAGTAATGCTTCCGTCTCTCATCATAACATATCCTTTTTCTAAACTGCCTTCAACTCCAACAGCAGTTCTCAAAAATCCGGATTCTTTCATTTCTCCATTAAATCCAAAATTCAGGAATTCTCTCTTATCTTGGCTGATTATTAAATCTCCTTGTGAAGCTAATTTTTCTACAGCGTACGTAACAACAAATACCTTGTTATTAGAAGATGCAGGATTATTATAATCTATTTGATAAATTGCTAAATTAGTATCATCAACATTTTCTATATTCACTTCTTTGGGCAAACTATTAAAATCAACTTCTGTAATGTTATTTATATTTGCGGAAGATATTCCTTTTTGACTAATAAAATCCCCAACATATTCTTGAACAGAATCTGGAAGTGAAGAAGCACTAATTTTCTCTTTAATTACTTCTGTAACTTCATTTTCTCCAGTAGCAGAAATAACTACACTAGTAATTAGCAAAACAATTGCGCAAATCCCAAGAATTGCAAATAATTTTTTCTTTTTTCCTTTCCCTCTTTTCATAAACAAATCAAGGAAATCTTATATTTAAACATTATCTTTATTCTCCTTGAAACTTTTATAAAGAATGACCTCCTAAAAAGAATATGGAACAAATTATCGCCAAAGAAAAGCTTGAAAAATACTTCAAAATAACTTCAACTGCTCTAAAAGAAGTAAAAAAGCATATAATCAAAGGCAAAGAAGATTATGCAAAAGAGATAATTGAAATGGTTGAAAATTATCTTTCGGATGCTGAACATTTTAGAAAAAAAGGAGATTTCGTTAACTCTTTCGCCGCATTAAATTACAGTCATGGTTGGATTGATTCAGGAGTGAGGCTTGATGTTTTTGATGTAAAAGATGACAAGTTGTTTACGATAAAATAAAGATGAATTCACATCCAATTTATTTTTTATGTCCAATTTTATCTCTTAATTGGTTTAATTTTTCAATTTGATATTTTTTCTCTACATTTCTTTTTTTCAATCTTTCTTTATAATTAAAAACTGATTGGGGCTTAACTTTTTTCTTAATTAAAATTGATTTTGTCAACTTGACTTTTTCTTTATAGGAAATTTTCTTTTCTTCTTTAGACTTTTCAATTGGTTTTTCCTTTTTCTTTCTTGATTTTAATGAACTAAAAACTTTTCTAATTTTAGCTTTAATTTCTATTATTTTTTCTTTTCTTTTTTCAAAATTTCTTCTTTGTCGATTTTGAGTTTGTATAAGCATCTTCCTTTGCTCTATTTTTCTGTTATGCAATTCTACTTTCTTTAAATTCTGCCTCTCTTCCATTTCTTTTTTATATTTCTCCAATTTCCTTTTAATCATTAAAACTGGACTAATTTTATGGACAATCAATTTGAATGAATTAAAAAATTTCCTAATTTTAGCTTTAGTCTCTGCTCTCCTTTCTTTTCTTTCTCTTAATACAATATTTTGTCTAATTTTCTCATCGGACTGTACCTGCTTCTTTTCAGCTATTTGTCCCTGCTTAGCAATTTCTCTCAACATCTTTTTTTCTTCTGCTTTTCGTTGGTACTTTCTAAATTTGCTTTTGATTTTTTGAATCGGATTAAGATTATGCAAAGTAAATTTGAATTCGCTAAAGAATTTCTTGATTCTTACTTTAATTTTTGCTTTTCTTTCTTTTATCTCTTCTAATCCCCTCTTTAGTCTATTTTGATTTTGAGTATGGATTATTTCTTCTGCTTTCTTCAAAATTTTTCTTTGTTCTCTTTTTTTCTGATATTTTTTAATCCTACTTATTATTTTTTGAGGAAAATTAATTTTTTGCAAAACAGACTTTAATGAATTAAAAAATCTTCTGAATTTTGCCCTATCCTTTACTCTTCCTTCTTTTAATTCTTCTAATTTTCTTCTCTGTTTCGCTCTTTTTGAAATTTTTCTTTCTTCTCTTTCTTTTTGATATTTTCTAAAGTTTCTTTTAATCTTCTGCAACAAGCTAACTTTCTGTTGAGAGAATTCTTTCAAAATCTTTTCTTCATGTTTCTTTTTCCTTCTTGATACTCTTCTTAAGATTGCTAAAACAATAATTATTGTTGCACCAACTATTAAAATAATTAAAAAATAAAATTGATTTGGCTTGCGAAATACATTAATGCATTTTTCATTATCACATTTATAATCACAAGTTTCTGTTGTAAGCCAAGTAGCATTTTTAATGCAAAATTGAACTTGATTTTCAAAACATTGAATTGTTCCTGGCTGGCATTCATATTTCCCAACAAATATTAAAAATTGAGACAATCCTGGAGAATTGGCAGAAAAGTAATAACTATCTTTATCTTCATCAACAAATGTTGTAACCAAAGGACTCCAAACAATAGAATTATCTGCTTTTCTTAATAATTTAACATCTTGAAATAATTCATTTTTCTCCAAAAGCAAAGTCTTGTTCACTTTGAAATCAATAGTGATATTTTTTATTTTTTCTTCTCCTATTTCAGAGTGATTCACTTTAAAGATTTGGTAAATTTTATCTGACAAAGCTCCCATTCTTGCATCTTCATTGAATGTAGAATCAACTTTAATTAGATTAACTGAAATTTGAGAAATTTTTTCTTTTACTTCTATTATCAGTTTAGTCAAGTCAAATCCAGTTTGGTTTATATTCATCTCAAAAGGATTTTCTGGAGAGATTCCTATTAGAGTTTGTTCTAAAGGAGATGTTTGCGGTAAAATAAGTATTCCAGAACCTCCACCACTACTGCTCCCGGTTGTTGCAACAACAGAACTCGTCGGTACAGCTTTCAAGGTCAAAGGAAGATAATCATAATTAAGATTATCTAAATTATAAGCAGTATCGCATATCCCATTCCCCCCATTGGTGCATGTTTCTGAATATCCTGTCCCATTGGGATATACCCAATAATTTCCCCCGATATAATTCCCCCCGACAATATTTATGCCAGAAGTTAAAGTAGTGTTGAAAAAATTCACTAAATCAGTAGCATTATAATAATTAAGAGAATTATTAAAAATATTATTATAAATTGAATTATTTTGTGAATCTGTAAAAGATAATCCCTTTTCTATATTATTAGAGATAGTAGAATTAGTTAACATATTGTAATTAGAGGTTGCGAAATTTATTCCATCCGCAGTATTGAAATTAGAAGTAACATTAGTTAAATTGTTATAATTAGAACCAGAAAGAAACAATCCATAATTTGTATTATTTTCTGCAACAATGTTTGTAAATAGACTATATAAAGAGCTAATAAGATATATTCCATTAGTATTATTGCTTGTAGTTACGTTAGTCAGAGTATTATAAGAAACGCCAGTAATCCGTATTCCGTAGCCAATATTATCATTCGCAGTAATATTAGTAAAAGTATTATTTTGACTAGTTGTATCCATTTTAATTCCGTTCGTATTATATTTTGCAACAACATTTGTCAAAGTATTATTTGAAGCAATAGTTAAAGAAATACCTGGTCCAAAATAAGAATTATAATTTGTTATTATGTTTGTAAGAACATTATTATTAGAACTATCAATTTTAATACCATCTGCAGAATGATTATTACTTGTAATATTAGTTAATATATTATCATTAGAACTTGTTTGAAGGAGAATCCCAAGTTTTTCTCCACTAAAATCATCAACATCATTGATATTAGTTAAAATATTATTACTAGAACTTGTAAGACGAAGGCTCCCAGCACCATCCGAATAAAAAGTGAAATCTGTTAAATTATTATAATTAGAAGTAGTTATATCCATCCCATATTGACCATTATCATTTAAAGTTACATTTGTAAATTGGTTATAATTAGAATTATCCAAATAAATTCCCTGTTGCACATTATTATTAGAAGTAACATTAGTTAAATTGTTATTATTAGCAGTTTGTAAATACATTCCAGTAGCAGAATTATTATTTGTAGTAACATTTCTTAAAATAAAGTTATTGCATGATAGTAAAGTTATTCCATTACCTACGTTTCCACTAGCAACAATATTTGTCAGATTATTCTTTGTTGCACTTCCTGAAGGTTCAAAAGAAATTCCAGTATCTCCATTATAATTTGCAGTTACATTTATAAAAGTATTAAAATCAATTTGTCCTCCAGTATCTATAGCATAAATTCCAACTACCGAGTTATAACTCGCGGTTACATTTGTAAAAGAATTATTGCTCCCACCATAAATGTCAATCCCATCTGAGTTATTTGTAATATGAATATTTGTAAACCGATTATTATCAGACCTATTTATATAAATTCCCCCGCTAGTATTATTACCAATAATAAGATTATCGAATGTATTATTTGTAGAATTAAACAAAGATACTCCATAACGAAAGCTAGATATATTGCAGTTTCTTATTGTATTATTGTTGCTTGCAGAAGTTAACTTTATTCCAATTGATAAACTAGACTGAGTTAAATACTGATTAAGAATAAGATTATTTAAACAATCAAAAACCAAATTAGATTTGCCATTAAAATTGATACACGTAGTATATTCATCCCCTAAAAAATCAATCATCTCTATTATATCTCCATCACTTGCATTTGCAATTGTGGATGTGCACTCACTACATCTTGAACAAGTTACTGCGCTAAGAAAGACACCATTACCAATTATTAATAAAAAAACAATCATAAACAGAACATCTATCTTTATCTTTTTCCTCTTTTTATTCATATTTTATTAATGAAAAATCAACTTAAATATCTTACTTTATTTTCACTTTTTTGTTTTCCTAACTTTTCTTTTTTCTGTCATGTTAGGTTCTTTTTTTAAAAGAACTCACTTCCTTATACGCTGATTCCAAAAGCTCTGCATCAGTTAGTTCCCTCTCTTTTTCAGGAGAATACAAGTGAAATCCTCTAGTTAATTCCCATCCAGCACAAGCACGAGTTCCGTCAGGTTGTATAACTAGTAAATCTTCTTCTCTTGGAAGTCTTTTTCCTTGAAGTAATCTATCAACTTCTTCATTAGTATAGTTTGTCATAAATTGAAATTGCTATAAAATAAGAGATTATAAATCCTTCTTAAAAAACTATAAAAACTCATTTCACCTTTTTGTATTATGGAAAAAAAGGTGATAGTTCTTAGCCTAGGCGGGAGTTTGATAATCCCTAAAAATGTAGACACAAAATTCCTTCAAGAATTTAAAAAAACAATTCTTAAAAATACTAATCATTACAAATTTATAATTGTCTGCGGAGGAGGAAGCATAGCAAGAAAATATATTTCTGCATTAAGAGAAGTTGGGATAAGTGAAAAACTTCAAGGACTTTCTGGAATTTCTGCTACAAGAATGAATGCTAGATTCATGAATTATTTTTTCAATTTAAACCCAGAATATGGAATCCCTCACACAATGAAATTGGTAAAAAAATACATAAAAAAACAAGATGTTGTTTTTTGCGGGGCATTAGAATACAAAATAAATCAAACCTCTGATTCAACTGCAACAGAAATAGCAAAAAGATTCAAAACAATTTTCATAAATCTTACAGATGTCTCTGGATTGCATGATAAAAATCCTAAAGAATACAAAAACGCAAAGTTTATTCCAAAAATTTCATGGAAAGATTTCGATAAGATGGTAAACAAAATTAAATTCAAACCAGGACAGCATTTTGTTCTTGACCAAAGTGCATCTAAAATGATAATGAAAAATAAGACAACAACATATATTCTAGGTAAAAGCATGAATCAATTAGACAATCTTCTTAAAAACAAAAAGTTTAAAGGAACAACAATTCAGGGATAAATCTTTAGTGTTTATATCCAAAAACTTTATCATAATCTCTATGATTAAAGATATCTACCACAAAATTAATAATTTCAATTTGATTTCCTGTAATTGTGTAGATTAATCTCCATCTATCTGCAAGTTCAATTCTCCATAAATTATCAACATCATACTTTAAAACATATTTTTTTGGAATTTGACTTTTTGGGATTTGATCTCCCGCAAAAGGATTTTGCTTTAATAAATCTTTTACTCTATTTATGCTTCTTAACAAAGTCTGATGAAAAGAACTTTCAACTCCTTTCATTTTTTCTTCTCCAACTGCTTCATTAAGTTCTTGATAAACTTTATCTGCTTCGTTGCTAAGCTTAACTATCACTTCTTTCCCTCTGAACATTTTAAATCTCTCCCAGCAATTTTTGTTGCGGGCAAAATGGACTTTTGTTCATTTTAGATTTCTCTTGAGTTTTCAATTACTTTTTTTAATTTAAGACTGGGATTATAAATCCACAATATTCCCTTATGACTATCTAAAATCATACCCTTTTCTTCTAGATATAACAAAATTAAATTTAAAGTTTGATGCATGATTTTAGCGGGCAATCTTCGCTTTAACTCTTCCCTGTCTACCATTGTATCTGCATTTTTCAAAATCTTTTCAACCATTAAGATAGTCTTTAAACTTGGATAATGAATTATGCTCTTATCGTTATATATCTCCATATTAATCTTTATATAAACTTATATATAAATCTTTCTCTCGTTAGATTAATCTTTAATTTTTAATATTTAATGGACTAATTTTATAAACTTAATCTCTTTATTTTCAATATGGAACAAATACTAATTCAAGAAAATAATTTTGAAAAAGCAAGAAAATTGATAAAAGAAAATTCAGGCAAGAAAATTATTTTCTCTTCAAACGATGACGAACTGAACAGAAAAATTCTTGAAAAAGAAAAGATAGATGTCCTTCTATTAAATCAATCTGGAAAAAGAGATTTTCACAGACAGAGAGATTCTGGTTTTAATCATATTTTAGCAAAATTAGCAAAAAAGAAAAACATTGCTATAGGAATTAACCTAGATGAATTGATAAATTCAACAGAAAAAGAAAAATCAGCAATTTTAGCAAGAATAAAGCAAAATGTAAAAATCTGCAACAAAAATAAGTTAAAAATGAAATTTATTTCTAAAAATAACAAAAGAGACATCTTGGACTTAAAATCTTTAGGATTAGTTCTTGGAATGCCTACCAACATGATAAAAGAACTATAATTGATGAAAAGTCCCTAAAAAGTTAAAAACCGCAATTCTTACAAAGAAATATGAATAAACAACTAATTGATAGAATTCATGGAAGATTCCAAGAATATAAGTTTAAAGATAGAACAGAAGCAAAAGCCATGCCTATTTTAGAAAGACTTGGAGAATATTATTTTCCTGCATTAGAGCATTCTTTTAGAGTAGCAGAGATTGGGGCAGAAATTGCTTGTCTTACTTATACTATGGATAAAAAAGATGTTTGGCTCCCGGGAATAATGCACGATATAGGAAAACTTGGAATATCTTTAGAATTATTAACAAAATCAAATCATTGGACTGAAGAGGATAGAATAAAAATGGAAAAGCATGTTGAAATTGGATGTCGTATGCTTGCAGGATTGCTTGATTTTTCTGCCCTTGCAGTATTTTATTCCCATTATTTTAAAAGAGAGGGGGGTTATCCTACTGATGAAGATCTTCCAGTAATCTTTGGAGAGAGATATGATAAATGGCATGAACAAAATAAATTTAAAGCAATACTTTGCGGAAGGTGGATTAATCTTGCAGATGAATATGATGCAACCAGGACAAGAAGAAACGACCACTTCTCTCCAGGAATACCTAAATTATTAACTCCAGAAGAAGTAAGAAGAACCTTAATCAAAAATAATCAAGATCAGATTATTCTAATAGAAAGATTATATGAAATAGGAATCTTTAATTAAACTAAACTAAACATTTTTTAATCCCTCTTCTTTAGGAATAACATGACCATCAGCCATGAGCAGTATCTTAGTAGGAAAGTCAAGCCGAGCGATTTCACGAGTGTAAATATAATCAAATTCGAGGGGGGTCGGGAGTTAACGAAACCGGAGGTGTCGTCGCATGGAAAATATTAACAAAATAATAGAATCTTTAAGCCCTAATGAAATAAAAATTCTTCCATACTTAAAAGAAAAAGACATAGATGAAATAACAAAAAAATCAGGACTTGATAAAACATCTGTTCTAAGAGCATTAGATTATTTAGAAAATAAAGGAATATTAACTTTATCTCATATTAAAAAAAAGCTAGTTGAAGTTGGAGTAAATGGAGCATTATACAAAAAGAAAGGGCTTCCTGAAAGAAGACTTTTAAATTTAATAACAGAAAAAAGAATTTTAAAATTAGAGGATGCACAAAAACAGAGCGGATTGTCAGACGATGAGTTTAAAGCATCTATTGGAGCTTTGAAAAAAAAGGCTTTAATTGAGATAAAAAATGAAAAAATTATTTTAACTGGAAGCGGAAGTGAAATATCAAAAAAAACATTAGAAGAATTATTTATTGAAGTTCTCCCAATCAGTTATGAATCATTAACCCCAGAACAATTATATGCATTAAAATCATTTGAAAGAAGAAAAGAGATAATCCAAATAAAAGAAGAAGAAATAATCGGAATTAACATAACTAAGATTGGAGAAGAAATTGCCAAGTCTGAAAAAAAAGTTGGAGATTTGATAGAGGCAATTACTCCAAAGATACTTGAAAAAGAATCTGCATGGAAAGGCAAAAAATTTAGAAGATATGATGTAACTTCTCCTCTTCCTTTAATAAATGGGGGAAAAAGGCATTTTGTAAACCAAGCAGCAGATTATGCTAAAAAAGTTTGGACAGATATGGGATTTAAAGAAATGACAGGAGATATTTTGCAGAGTTCTTTCTGGGTTTTTGATTCTCTTTTCACTGCACAAGACCATCCTGTAAGAGAAATGCAAGATACTTTCTTTACAAATAAAAGAGGAGAACTCCCAGACAAAAAAATAGTAAAAGCAGTAAAAGAAAGTCATGAAAAGGGAGTAGACGGAAGCAAAGGTTGGCAGTATAATTGGGATGAAGAAGAAGCAAAACGACTTGTTCTAAGAACACATACAACTTGTTTATCTTCAAATACTTTAGCTAATCTTGATAAAAAAGACATTCCTGCAAAATTTTTCGCAATAGGAAAATGTTTTAGAAACGAAACAGTCGACTGGAGCCATGGGTTTGAATTCAATCAAACAGAAGGAATTGTTGTTGGTGAAAATTTAAATTTTAGAAATTTGTTAGGATATCTAAAAGAATTCTTCAAAAAAATGGGATTTGAAAAAGTAAGATTCATGCCGAGTTATTATCCTTATACAGAACCGAGTGTACAGATAGATGTATGGCATCCAGAAAAAAAGAAATGGTTTGAATTAGGAGGGGCAGGAATTTTCCGACCAGAAGTAACTATTCCTTTGCTTGGAGAAAAAATGACTGTCTTAGCATGGGGTCCTGGGTTTGACAGAATGATTATGGATTATTACAACATAAAAGATTTAAGGGAAATGTACAAAAATGACATCACTCAATTAAGAAAAATGAAATTTTGGATGAAATAAAATGAAAGTTGAATTAAGAAAGTATAAAATAAGTGATCTAGACAGAATCTGTGAACTTTTTATAAATGATAACGTAATAAAAAACCTGGCTTTTCCAAAAAGAGCAGCAGAAATTAAGACTAAAGATGAAAAAGATTGGCTTAGCGAGACAATTAGTAATTATAAAAAGAAAAAACCAAAACAATATAGTTTAGCAATTATTTATAATGAAGAATATGTCGGGAGCATAGGATGTCCAAATATAGACTATGAAAATGAAAAAGCAGAAATTGGGTATTGGATTGGAGAGCAATATTGGGGGAAAGGAATTACCACAAAAGCAGTCAAGAAATTTATTAGTCATCTGTATGAAAAGTGGGGATTCAGAAGGTTAGAAGCACTTACTTATGTTCAAAATAAAAAATCTAGGAGAGTCTTAGA
>Ga0172379_10012178_pt1 | contig 10112 bp, 11 predicted proteins | sample GrowelOW334metaG_FD_119756 | JGI IMG/M metagenome (GOLD analysis project Ga0172379, IMG submission 119756) | Groundwater microbial communities from an aquifer near a municipal landfill in Southern Ontario, Canada - Groundwater well OW334 metaG | ecosystem: Environmental > Aquatic > Deep...
CCATGGTGTGTCAGGGTCTAAATTCCCGGTTGGCTCATCTGCCAAAAGAATTTTTGGCCCTCCGACAATAGCCCGTGCAATACTTACTCTTTGGAGTTCACCGGCTGACAACTGAAGAGGAAATGAATTCCTTTTGTGTGATAATCCGACTAATTCTAATACATCCACCACTCCTTTTTCTGTTTCTTCTTTGGATTTTCCTAATATTTCCAACCCTAATGCAATATTTTCATATATTGTCCGATCCACAAGAAGCTTAAAATCCTGAAATACCATACCGACTTTTCTTCTTAATAAATGAATTTTTGATTGAGGTAATTTAGAAACATCCCAATCATCGACTATGACAACGCCTGCTGTCGGAACAACATCCCGAAGAATCAACCGAAGAAAAGTACTTTTTCCAACTCCTGATTTACCGATAAGAAAGACAAATTCACCGTCATTTATATCGACAGTTATATCGGACAGGGCTTTCGTTGTTAGCCCAAAATCTTTTGATACGTGATCAAATTGAATCATTGATGCATTAATAGCTATTGAAGCTCGATACGCCCCACATCCATGAGCCATGGACATTGTTTTGCTCCCATAGTTTTACTGTATACTTTCACTTTTTTTCCTACAAATTCGTCTAGGTCTAATACAGATGATACAAGACATGCCGTTTGAGATGGACCACCATCACGAATAAGTTTATGCGTTCCCTCACCACTAATACCTTCTTTTTCAACTGTACCGATTGCCGAATCAGTAAATGTTTTTGTATCAGAACTTCCAAATGCTTTTCCTCCGCTGTTGGTTATAGCTTGACCACCCGTAGTGGTACTTCCTTTTCCGGGGTTAGCCAACAAATATCCGGTTCCGACGCCTACTAGAATGAGTAGAATAAATACGAAACCAAGACTGAGATAAAACGTCTTTTTCTTCATTGTTGGCGTTTTATTTTCTAGAGGCTGCACATATGATGGTTCTATTCGTGTTGGCTGTGTTGTATGTTGTTGGATTTGCATATACATGTATTATCACGGCTTACGAAATTTTTTTCAAGTACGCCATTATAAAATCCTCAATATCTCCATCCAATACCCTATCTGTATTATTTGTTTCCAGTTGTGTTCTCAAATCTTTCACCATATGATATGGATGAAGTACGTATGAACGTATTTGGTTACCCCAACCGGGTGTCTTGTATTCACCGCGTAGCTTTGTTTCTTCCTTTTTTCGTTTTTCTTCACTGAGAGCCCATAATTTTGCCCGTAATATCTTCAGTGCGTATTCCCGATTTTGTCCCTGATATCGTTCGGTTTGACAGGTAACGATAATACCAGTTGGTTTATGGAGTAAACGAACTGCTGTCGAAACTTTATTTACATTCTGTCCGCCTTTTCCACCACTTCTGAAAAAATCCCATTCAAGATCATCTTCTTTTACTATTCCACTGTCGTCTTCTGCTATGACTGGAAGAACCTCTACCATAGCAAATGATGTTTGACGTAAATTATCCGCATTAAATGGAGATTGCCGTACTAATCTATGTACGCCACTTTCTGCTTTTAATAAACCATAAGCATATGATCCTGAAACAGAAATTGTTACACTTTTTATTCCTGCTTCCTCACCTTGGGTATAATCTATTTCTTCTTTATCCCACCCTTTTCTCTCTATAAATCTGCTATACATTCGATAGAGCATAGCTGCCCAGTCCATGGCTTCCGTGCCGCCTTGACCTGCGTGAATAGAAAAAATTGCGTCTGACCTGTCATATTGACCACTTAAGTATAATGAAAACTCCAACCGATCAGTTTCCTTCGTCAATTCATCAGATTTTCCTTCTTCTAAATACAGTTCGAGCATTTCTGCTTCTTCAATCTCTTTTTGAAGACTTGAAATCTGCTTCATAATTAAGGCTGCATGTGTATGATCCTGCCAAAAATCCTGTTTCAGGGATTCCGCCTCTAATCGTCGAACGGATTGCCGTTTAGTCTCAACGTCTAATTTTTCCAATATATTTTTTGTTCTTTTGATAAGTTCTTCATCCATATAGATATTACTGAGCCGGCTTACAAATAATTGTTTTTATCTCCTCTTTATCCTGAGAGGGAAGCGTATCAAACCGTTTTACTACTTCTTCAATGACTCTCGTTGTCACTACTTCTTCTACCTTCTTCTGTACAGCTGTCCCAACACTTTGTACTACCAACGATGAAGCATCATTAACAGCCTGAGGCATATTATCAGGAACAGTATAAACCCCAAGCACTTCTTCAGCTTTTTTACCCGCTTCTGTTTTTACTACCGCGTCTCGCACTGTTTGCAATACCGGCGGACGATCTTGTTTCATAACTACCGGCCACAACAAACTACTTCCAATCATGACGATACTTGTAACTAAAAATGCTCCTATAAATTGCGGTATCATAGTGTGACACCTTAGTATACGTTTTTTTGAGTTGGCAATCCAATGAGACACGTGATATAAGGATAAACAGTATGATCATACTTGGTATAGATCCGGGCGTAGCGCGCATTGGTTGGGGTGTTCTGCAAAAAAACAGAACACAAATATCCGTTGTCGCATATGGATTAATCGCAACGGAGAAAGAAACGCTAAAAGAACAACGTCTCCTCATACTCTATGACTCTCTCTCAACGATTCTTCTTAAATATAAACCGGATGTTATGAGTGTTGAAGATCTTTTTTTTGCGACCAACGCCAAAACAGCTATAGCAGTAGGAGAAGCGCGGGGCGTAATACTTCTTTCATCTGCAAAACATAACATTCCTGTGGTATCCTATACACCACTAGCAGTGAAACGCACAATAACCGGTGATGGTCACGCAGATAAAAAACAAGTGGAAAAAATGATTGTTCAAATTCTCCATTTGAAAGAAATTCCAAAACCTGATGACACCGTAGATGCAATCGCGATAGCTGCGACGCATGCGTATACCCATGCATTTTAGAGATAAGTGGTAAGAGATATGATGGATAAAGTATGAATAAAAATATAATCGATGATCTAGGATCTATGAACTAAGAACTATTATGATTGGCGCACTTAAAGGAACAGTGTTTTCGAAAACTCAAAATCCAATACTCCTACTCACCCAAGGCGTAGGATATTTAGTCCATGTGACAGAAGGTTTTTTGGAATCTGCAGAACCAAATACCGAAACTTTTCTTTTTATTCATAGTCATATACGGGACGATACATTTGACCTTTTTGGATTCCCTACCCGACAGGAATTAGTTCTCTTCGAATTACTCATAGGTGTATCAGGAGTGGGTCCAAAAACAGCTCTCACGGTCATTAATCGCGGAGTATCAGCAGTAACGTTAGCCGTCCAAAAATCCGATGTTGATTTTTTCACTACAATCCCGAGGCTTGGCAAAAAAAATGCTCAAAAAATAATCATAGAATTAAAACAAAAACTTGGGAGCAGTAATGACCTAGATCTGTCTGACATATCTACGTCAGAAACAAAGGAAGTATTAGAAGCGCTTCTTTCTATGGGATTTATCAAAAACGAAATTCTTGCTGTTATAAAAAATATTCCAGATGACAAAACAACACTTGAACAAAAAGTCCGGTTTTGTCTCACTTATTTAGGAAAAAAATCATGAAAGACAGTAAAAAACTTCACCAAACTATAACGGAGACCGTCGTTTCTCCAATAGAAATTCCTGAAGAGGAAACCCTTTTTACATCTCTTCGCGCTTCAACCTGGAACGAATTTTCTGGTCAAACTCAAGTAAAAAAAAGTTTACGGGTGACAATCGATGCTGCGAAAAAACGCAAAGAGGCTATAGAACATATTTTGCTTTATGGCCCTCCTGGCTTAGGAAAAACAACCATGGCACATCTTATCGGAAAAGAACTTGGAGTCAACGTAAAAGTAACTTCAGGACCTGCAATTGAACGCTCAGGAGACCTGGCTGCAATTCTCACAAATTTAGCTCCCAAAGATATTCTTTTTATTGATGAAATTCACCGATTGAACAAAGTTGTAGAAGAAACACTCTACCCTGCAATGGAAGATTTCGCCCTCGATATTATTTTAGGAAAAGGTCCATCTGCAAGAACGTTACGGCTCGATTTGCCGCCATTTACTATTATTGGTGCTACTACAAGAGCCGGACTTTTATCTTCGCCTATGAGAGACCGATTTGGAGTTATTCTACGCATGGCATTTTATCAACCGAACGAATTAGAAGAAATTATTCAAAGGGCAAGTGAAAAACTTAACATCACCCTTAATTATAAAGCACGTCTCAAATTAGCAGAATGTTCCCGTGGTACCCCGCGTATTGCACTACGGCTCCTGAAACGGGTACGAGACCTGGCCGAGGTACAAAATCTAACAACCGTCACTGAAGATATTCTACAGGAAGCACTCATTATTTTAGATATCGATCATTTGGGACTGGATGACTCTGACAGAAGATATTTATCAGTCATTATTGATAAACATGCCGGAGGTCCAATTGGAATTGAGACAATCGCAGCTGCACTTTCTGAAGACATTGGCACAATTGAAGAAGTTATCGAACCATATTTATTGCAGACAGGATTAATAAAAAGAACCACAAGAGGCCGAGTTGTGACAGACACCGCATATTACCATCTCAAGAAAACCCCACAAAACCAATAAGTACCGCATATCCGCCTTTATTATTTCAAGCGAATATACGGTACTAAATATTCTAAGCTCTTATTAGTTAGCTGGAGCGCAGTTGGCAGCTGCTGAACCTGCTTGTCCTTGAGTTTGAACAGAATAAGACACGGCGACTTCATCTTTTGACATTTGTTTATCACAAAATCCCGGCTTGCTACTCGATCCACAACAAATAAGTTGTTTTAAACTATCAGCATTTCTCCCTCCGTAATCGAATTCTGATACAACTGAATCGTTCATAAATAATGTTGGAGATCCACTCACCTTATTCGCATTGGCTAGATCGAAATCTTTTTGAGCATATGCTAGTCCCTTTTGCGCATCAGACACACAGGTATTTAGCTGTGTTTGATTTACATTTGTTTCAGTTAAACATGCTTCTGACTTCCCTTCTTTCATATAACAAGATACATACGGCCAATATAAGCTTTTCTGCTCTTCTCTAATACAAATCTGCCGTAAGTTTTCCTGAGCTTCTTTCTCTCCATGCATAGAAGTAATTTTTCCATTTTCAACGGATCCAATATACTTCACATCAAAATATTTACCTAACTCTGGATTTTCACTTGCAGCAACATTCATGAGCCGTTGCATCTGCAATCCGTATGGGCAATCAGCTACAACAAATGCAGTTAATTTTGGAGCATCAACTTTTTTCATTTCGTCACAAGATACCATCTTTGCAGGAGTGCTATCTGCCCCAGCAGCTGCCGGTTTTTTATCCAAATCTGAAACAACAATACCGCCGGTAAAGAAATATTTACCATCTTTGGTCATATAAGAAGTAAATTTCTGTTCTTTCCCCTGTACGTCCAGTTTTAAATCAAACATATATAAACCGCTTTGTATTTTTAATCCCGTCACTTCTTTCACTTTCACAGAAGGGTCTAATTTTTGAACGATCTCTGGAATAAGCTTTGTCTGAGCTTGTATCTTCTGATCACGATCCATTTTCATGAATCCGACTATACCAAGTGCTCCGATAAGGAGAACTCCGAGAACAATACCAACTACATTAAATTTTTTGGGTGTATGTTTTTTCATAATACAATAGTTTTACAAATACTCTTATATTTGTCAATGACTTAATTAATTATTAATATAAATCTATTAAAATAGTATACTATAGATAGTATCGTTATATGAAATCACTTTTACACAATAAAATATTTTGGTTCTTCCTAATCGGTATACTTATCGGTATCGTCGTATGGAAAGTTATTATTATTCCAAAGCAGGAAGCCACAGCAATATCAAAGAGTAAATCATTCACAGTCGTCCGAGATACGATCAAAGAAACAATAACAATATCTGGTGAACTTGAAGCGGAAGAAAAAATTACCCTCAGATTTCAATCGTCAGGACTCCTTTCATGGATTGGGGTCAAACAAGGTGAGTTTGTTAAAAAAAATCAACCCATTGCTTCTCTTGATCAAAAAGAATTACAAAAAAATCTTCAAAAATATCTTAATACATATTTAGATTCACGCTGGACATTTGATCAAAATAAAGATGAATACAGACAACCGGCACAAGGATATTGGGGTCTTTCATGGGATCAACGAAATGACCTTGATCGGGCACTTCAAAAATCACAGTTTGATTTAAATAACGCCGTCCTTGATGTAGAACTAAAAGATATCGCATTAAAATATGCAAATATTTATTCTCCTATTGATGGAATCATCACACATATTGGTTCACCCGTAGCGGGTGTATATGTTACGCCTGCTCAAGCAGAATTTGAAATCATTAACCCAAATTCAATCTATTTTTCACTTCTTCCCGATCAAACGGAAGTAACAAAACTTTCAGCAAGCATGTCAGCTGATATAGTTTTTGATTCGTATCCGGACGAAAAGGCAACCGGTACCATACAAACTATTGCTTTCACTCCTAAAGCAGGAGAAACGAATACGGTCTACGAAGTAAAAATCACCTATCCTTTCGGCGACGAATCACTTAACAAATATCGAATCGGAATGACTGGAGATGCAACATTTACTATCTTGGACAAACCTGATGTATTGATAGTACCGCTTACATTTCTTAAAACAGAAAAAGATAAAAAATATGTTATGAAAAAATCCGGAAGTAAAAAAGAAAAAATCTATGTTGATGTGGGCATTGAATCAGAACAAATGGCTGAAATAACCGGAGGTCTATCAGACGGTGATGTTATCTATGATTAAACTTCAACATGTCTATAAGGAATATCCGGTCGACGGTGAAACTTTTTTTGCGTTAACCGATGCTTCACTGGAAATTAAAAAAGGAGAATACACGGCAATCCTTGGCCCATCAGGATCAGGTAAATCTACACTTATGCATATCATGGGACTATTGGATCTTCCTACTAAAGGGAAAGTATTCATAAATAATACTGATGTTTCAACATATTCTGATAATGAGTTATCACTTGCACGCAATCAATTTATTGGATTTGTGTTTCAACAATTTAACCTCATTAATAAACTTACAATCATAGAGAACGTCCTTTTACCAACGATTTATGCAAGACAACAACTTACATTTAAACCGTATGATCGGGCCTTAAAATTATTAACTGATATGGGGCTAGAAAGTAAAATCCGTTCATTTCCGAATAAAATTTCAGGAGGACAACAACAACGTGTTGCTATAGCACGCGCGCTTATCATGAATCCAAAACTTATTTTAGCCGATGAGCCGACGGGAAATCTTGATAGCAAAACTGGTGATACTATCATGGATTTATTAGAAAAATTAAATAAAGAAGAAGGAGTTACTGTCGTAATTATTACCCACGAAAAAGATATTGCGGATCGTACGCGAAGAAAAATCCAAATCAGAGACGGAAAAATTACGAAAGGCACTATATGACATACTTCATTTTATTCTTCGATCAGCATTTGAAGATTTCTATAGAAATAAATTACGCACAATCCTTACTTCACTCGGAATCCTTATTGGCGTAGCATCTGTTGTACTTCTTATTGCATTAGGTTTAGGTCTAAAAGCATATATTAAAAAACAGTTTGAAAGCCTAGGAACCAATGTACTCTACGCTATGCCCGGAACGATTGAGACAATGTCTCGGGGAGGACCAGGTAATTCCGAAATCCGATTGGATGATAAAGACGTGAATACATTAAAAAAAGTTAGAAACGTCACCGCAGTAGTTCCATTCTTTTCTAAAGTTGCAAAAATTCAGGGAACAATTGATACCAAAACATTTGAATTTGCTGCTTCAACAGCAGAAGTATTTGATGTCATGTCTCTGGAAATTGAATATGGTACGGCATTTACGAAAGCTGACGTAGAAAAAGGAAGTAAAAAAATTGTCATGGGCCCAACAGCTGCTGAAAAAATATTTGGATCAGCCCAAAATGCGGTCGGCAAAACAGCAAAAATAGAAGGACAAGCATATAAGGTAATTGGTGTTGTAAAAGCAAAAGGTGGTGGAGGATTAGGAGCCCCCAGCGTAGATGAACATGTATACATGCCTCATACAGCAGCCTGGGCGTTCAATCCATCCAAAAAATTTATGATGATTTATATAAAAGCTGCAAATGAGACCGTCATTCCTACCATCAAAGAAGAAGCACTCAAAGCGCTCCTCAAACGATATAAGAAGGATGAAGTATCAATTATTGAACAAACAGAAATTCTTAATACCATTAATTCTATTTTTAACATACTCAATTCTGTTCTCATTGGCATTGCCGCAATCTCTCTGGTAGTTGGTGGCGTGGGAATTATGAATATTATGTATGTCAGTGTTGTTGAACGGATAAGAGAAATTGGTATACGAAGGGCAATTGGAGCACAAAAAACTGACATTCTTTGGCAATTTATTTCTGAAGCTGTTCTTTTATCTGGTATTGGAGGAATGCTTGGTTTACTCATAGCATTTATCGGCGTATTAGGACTTCAATCATTCTTTCCTGCCTATATCGACGCGCCGACGGTACTTATAGCAATCGGTGTATCATCAGGAGTTGGCATTATTTTTGGCGTATTACCAGCCAAAAAGGCAGCTGATTTATCTCCTATCGAGGCTATACGATCTGAATAATATTTATGAAAACAGATGAATGTAGTTTCCAATGTATTCATTGCAACACATGGATTCCAATCCATTCATATATGGGAACATCTCACCGGAATCATTGTCCATTTTGCCTCTGGTCGCTTCATGTCGATGATATAACTCCTGGAGATCGACGTTCTACATGTCACGGTGAAATGGAACCCATCGGATTGTCATATAAACATGAAGGACTGGATAAATATGGGAATGTGAAACAAGGAGAATTAATGATCATTCATGTGTGTTCACTATGCGGAAAAATCAATATAAATCGTATAGCAGGAGACGATGATGAAAAAACTATCCTCGCTTTACTGAATCCCCATCATATTTCTCAACAGATGAAGACACTATTAAATGAATCTGATATCCGCTTCTTAGGAAAAAAAGATGAAGATCAAGTTCAAAAACAACTTTTTGGAACAAAACGCATATAATATTATTCGTATTTTACCGGAGCCATAATCATACCTTCAAGGTCTTTAATCCCTCCAAACGACACGCGGTCAATAATTTTCTCCGATAGTCCCATCATGCGAGCTGGAGTGATAACGAAATCCCCCCACTTTTCGTTTATCGCGTCTATTGCCTGAACGACATGCTGTTTTTTTTCCATATCAGTAAAAAGATTTCCTTGTGTATATAGAGATTTTTCAAGAGAGAAGCAAGAGACTGCTAAATTTGCTACAGGCCCAGTATATGGGCTTTTCATAAGTATTTTATACGCTGCTTTGTAAATATCCCTGCTGTCAAAAATACTCTCAGAGAGAGAACTCCCTTTATGCCAGTGACTTCCACTTCTATAAAGAACTGCAAGATGCACCCCTCGCGCTTGATATCCGTTTTTCCGCATACGACTCCCTGTTTTTTCTACTAATTTCATAAGAATTGGAGAAAGCTGTTCTCCTGTTGAACGGGTATCAGGCAATGCATAAGAATTACCAAAACTTCCTCTTTCAAATTCAACATCATCAATCTCCCATCCATGTAACCGCACATACCAGTAATATCCAACTATAGAGGAAAATGCTTTTTTTAACGTGACAATAGATGCGTGATAAAAATCCAATGTTGTATGAATCCCTTCATTATTCAAACGAATCGCATTTTGTGTTTTAATACCACAAAGACTCATAAGAGGGAATGATCTGTAAATTGCTTCCGCATTTGTTCTGTCAATCACATCCAACCCGTTTGGTTTATGAAGTCCTGCTCCTAATTTTGCCAAAAAACGGTTTGGTCCAATCCCTATAGAAACTCTCAGCCAGTCCCCAATTTCGTTCTTTATACGATTTTTTATCTCCTGAGCTGTTTCGACCATTCCTTTGGAAAAAGACGGATACCCTTCCAAATCCAATAC
>Ga0172379_10012179_pt1 | contig 10112 bp, 8 predicted proteins | sample GrowelOW334metaG_FD_119756 | JGI IMG/M metagenome (GOLD analysis project Ga0172379, IMG submission 119756) | Groundwater microbial communities from an aquifer near a municipal landfill in Southern Ontario, Canada - Groundwater well OW334 metaG | ecosystem: Environmental > Aquatic > Deep...
CCATACCGCCATTATACCAGTCCACCGGCGTCCAATATTGTAATTTTTTAAAATCAGCCGCGGCTTTTTTATTTTTCGGGTCAGTATAGCGCAAATAATACCAGCTTGACCCGGCCCAGTTCGGCATAGTATCGGTTTCTCTCTTGGCCGGGCCGCCGCAACGCGGGCATTTCGTGTTAACCCAATCGGTTATAGCCGCCAGAGGCGATTCACCCGTGTCGGTCGGCTGATACTTTTCCACTTTAGGCAGTTCTAAGGGTAAGGCTTTTTCCGGAATCGGCACAGTACCGCATTTTTCGCAAAACACCACCGGAATCGGTTCGCCCCAATAATGCTGGCGCGAAAAAATCCAATCGCGCAGATGGTAAGTGATAACCTTTTTGCCCCAGCCTTTCTCTTCCATGAAATCCATGATTTTTTTTGTCGCGGTGTGAATTTCTAAGCCGTTTAAAATACCCGAATTGACCATTCTGCCTTCCTCCTCCTGCACCTGTTCCAGACGAATAATTTGTGAGCTGTCGTTATCTTTACCGATAACCACGCGGATAATTTCCAAACTAAACTCTTTGGCGAATTCAAAGTCACGAATATCATGACCCGGCACGCCGACTACCGCGCCCGTCCCGAAACCGGCCAAGACAAAATCAGAAACCCAAATCGGCATTTTCTTTCCTGTTAGATGATTAATCGCGTATCTACCGGTAAAAACCCCGGTTTTTTTTCTGCCCTCCGCGATTCTTTCTTCCTCACTTTTTGCCTGACTTTTCTTTATGTATTCCAAAACAGCTTGCTTATTTTCAGGACTGACGATTTCCAGCGTCAATTCGTTTTCCGGAGCCAGAACGACGAAAGTCGCTCCATAATTTGTATCCGGACGGGTCGTAAAAACCGTTACGGTTTTATCAAGCCCATCTATCGGATAAGTGATATTTATCCCCTCTTTTCGCCCGATCCAATTTTTCTGCTGAATTCTTATTTTCTCCAAATAGTCAATCGGCGTCCGGCCCGAGAGCATCCGCGGCGCGAATCTCTCCTCTAAAACTTTTTTAATTTTAATATAACGGACATCGTCCGATTGCTCTGATTTATACAGACCGCTGTCCGCATCCTTTAACAGCGCCTCTACCGGATAGCCTGGCCAGAAATGCTTGGCCCGCTCGGTTTGCAGAATATATTTATGAGGCACTTCGTCGGCGCCGATCGTGCCATTTTCATCTGTATAAGACATGGCGTAGTGAAAATTGGCGCGCGATTTTCCGCCCACGGTTTTAAGAAAATTTATTAAAAAATTTATCACTTCTTCGTCAGTGGCGCGCTCGCTCTCGGGATTGGCGTGTTTCCTGATATGAACCATAAAGCCGCCGTTTTCTGGCCATTTTTCTATCCAAAGCATATGGTCTGTGGAAATTGTGGGCAGACCGGTTTTCTTAAAATAAAACTCCGACTTAAGCCGGGCGTTCTCTTTAAAATCGTCGCCTTCATGAAGATCGCTATCATCAACGGCGGGAATATCATTAAGCGATATGAGCTCAAGTCCTTTAACGCCGGCTAAACACGCCTTTATCATTTTCACCTTGGCTTCATTGCGCGTGCCGATGAGAATCTTTTTCCGGTCAAGATCACGATCCAATCTGTCGGCGTATTTGGTAATCGCCAGCATCCATTGCTCTTTTTCCTTTTTTTCAACCGGCGTGCCGCATCGTTCGCATTTGCCGTCTATGACTTCTTCGTTGGCCAGTCCGATCTTGCATGACGGGCACCAGTTGATGGCCATTTTCTTTTTATATGCCAGGTTGTGTTTTAAAAGCTGTAAAAATATCCACTGCGTCCATTTATAATAAGCCGGATCAGAAGTGTTTATTTCCCGGTCCCAATCGAAGGAAAAACCCACCTCTTTAAGCTGGCGTCGGAAAGTATCAGTGTTCTTTTTCGTGACTATGGCCGGGTGGATGCCGGTTTTTATGGCGTAATTTTCCGTGGGCAGGCCGAACGCGTCCCAGCCGATCGGATAGAGCACGTTATACCCCTGCATTCTCCGCTTGCGGCAGATTATATCCATGGCGGTATTGGAACGGATGTGGCCAACATGCAAACCTTCGGCCGACGGATAAGGAAACTCAATCAAGCCGTAAAATTTCGGCTTTTTATCATCAATGGCTTTAGCCATTTTATTCTTCTCCCAATACGCTTGCCACTTTTTTTCTATTTTAATATGATTATATTTCTCCATATATTTATTTTAGCGTTGAGCGAAGCGAAATCCCGCCTCGGCGGGACCACTTCGGTTCTATTTTATTATGGTCATATTTTTCCATAGATTTGCCCCCTTTAGCAAGGGGGTCCGCCATCCGCCAACTGGCGGAGGCGGAAGGGGGATTTTATGTTCTTATTTTTTTCTTTTCTATCTTTACCATATCAGGATTAGCCTAATTTTGCAAGAAAAACCCCGATATAAAAATATTGTTAAAAAAACCGCCAGAGGTCAAATATGACATGGCGGGCGTAAAAATCAGCTTTATCGTTTGGGTCTGTATGTGTCTTCCTCCCAAGTAACCCAAATGTTAAATTGGTTGGCAATTTTCTGACACAACCGGTCAAATCCCGCGCCCATAACATCTTGCGCGAGCACCATGACTATGTCAGGCCCTTTTGTCTTTTTTCCTTTGTTAGTCGTGAGGTCTATTGCCACCACATACCGGCCAACCCTGAAAAAACCGTCAATCCCGTGGTGCCAGTCCAGAGCCGTGCCAATGGCGCAATAAAGCGCCAGGTTCTCCTGGTATTTTTCACGAAGTCTCTCCCGCACTCCGTCGTAGAGCTTCCTGGACATTTCCGTCCTTGGGTTCTTGGGGTCCCATGAGAATATGCTTTGGATAGCCGCGGCCTCTTCTATTGCGTCCTCCCATCGTTGGAAGGCAGGCTTAGAAAAATCTATCGATGCGTGCCCAAAAAACAACCTTTCCCACTCCATGCCCCCTATGTATAAGGGCATGTTTCCTTTTGATTTCACTTTGTCGCCTCCTTTCTAAGGTAACTCATGCCCTTTTCGTTGTGTTATAACTCCAAATTGAAAGAACCGTAATTAACAAAAAATAATAGCAAATAATAGCTATTATGTCAAACTGCGCGTAATATAAATAAATTACTTTCTTATTTCCACCCCGACCGGACAATGATCAGAACCCATGATCTTGTCCCAAATAAAAGCGTCTTTAATTTGTTTTTTCATTTTTTGAGAGGCGCAAAAATAATCAATCCGCCAGCCAACGTTCCTGGCTCGCGAGTTAAAGCGATAGCCCCACCAGGAATATTGAATTTTATTTTTATTAATCTGCCTGTAAGTATCAATAAAACCGGAATTTATGAATTTAGTCATCCAGGCGCGCTCTTCGTCCGTAAACCCGGGGTTGCCGACGTTATCTTTAGGCCGCGCCAAATCAATTTCCTCGTGCGCAACGTTAAAATCTCCGGCTAAAATCACCGGTTTATTTTTTTCCAAAGCCTTAACGAATTTTAAAATTTTTTCGTTAAACTCCAGTTTATAGCCAAGCCTGGACAATTCATGATTGGCGTTGGGGAAATAGGCGTTAACCAAATAAAAATTTTTCAGTTCTACCGTTTGCGCCCGGCCTTCGCGGTCAAATAAAGTTTGCCCCAAGCCGTTTTTAACCGCCGCGTCCGGCGCCAAATTTTCTTTGATCAAAACAGCCGTGCCGCTATAACCGGGCCTTTCGGCCGAATTCCAAAATTCCGCGTAACCTTTGAAGTCAAAAATTTCTTTGGCCCGAGCGATATCATTGATTTTAATTTCCTGCAATAATAAAATATCGGGTTTGGCTTTTTTCAAAAAATCCGCGAAACCTTTTTTTACGGCCGCCCGTATACCGTTAACATTCCAGGAAATTATTTTCATATTATGTGGATTGTCATTGCGAGGAGCTCGTCCGCCAGCCGGCGGACGAGCGACGAAGCAATCTCACGAATGACTTGTTTTACTCAAAAATATGTTTTACCGATGCTCGTTGTGCCTGAGATTGCTTCGCTCCCGAATGCTTTCGGGAGCTCGCAATGACAAACGAATTTAAAATCGGCTCAGAGAAATTATTTCTGCCGCTAAATTTGTCTAAAACGGGAAAATAATTTTTCTAAGCCGATTGAAACTGTTACCCTCAAAATTTTACCACCCAAACATCTTGCCCACATCATCCGGAGTTTCGCGGCGGCGGGCGATCGTTAGAATGCCGTTTTGCGCGATTACCTTGGCCGGCGAGGAGAGTAAACAATGATGCGAGGCTAGGGCGTCCTGATAAGCGCCGGAGTCAAACAGAGCGATATATTGATAGTCATCTTTAACGTCTTCCAGGCGCGGCAATAAAATATAGCCGCCTCCGGCCGTATAGCAGTCGTCAGAATCGCAGGAAGCTCCTGCTAGCCAGACCGGAGTCAATTTTTCCGCCGTCATATTATTAACCGGCACGATATGCCATTTCTGATGGATCGCCCAGGTATCAATTAAATCATTCATGAAACTGCCGTCAATCACATACCATTTTTTCGCGGAAGCTTTGGCGATCGGTTTCTCGGCTAAAATCTTAAAAATCGTAATCTGCGCCGGCGCCATAATATACCGGCCCCACTCGGCGATAATGTTCGGATGCGCGGTTTTGGTGCTGGCGCAAACTTTGCTGATAGTTCCGATTATACCCCTAACCACGCTAGTTGTGCTGTAATGCTCCTTTTTTTCATAGGGTATGGCCATGCCGCCGCCGATGTTCAAGGTATCCAGCGAGGGATTGATTTTTTTCAGTTTGGAATAAACTCCAGTCGCGGTTTTTACAGCCTCAATAATCCCCTCTCGGCTAAGGCTCTGCGAACCCATGTGGTAATGCAAAATCTTTAAATTCTTGACTTTGCCTAAGGCGTAAATATCTTCCGCGGCCAAACCATAGCGATCATTCTTTTTATTCCAATGCGACTTGGTTTCTATTTCCATCTTCATCCTGATTCCCACGTCGCCCTTATATTCTCTTAAGGACGCGTACTCGCTGGCGTCTTCTATGATCGGAATGATCAATAAGCCTTTTTCTTTAAGCTCGCGGATCAGACCTAAATATTTATCGGTTTTCGGGCCGTTGCAGATTACTCGGATGCGCGAATCAAACTGGTCCTGCTCCCAAAGTTTTCTGACCAGCCATAATTCGTTATACGAAGCCGTTTCCAGGTTGGCGCCTTCGGAAATCATTGGTAGAACAAACTCCTTGTTCTGATTAACTTTCATGGGGTAATGATAAAAAAACCGGCCCTTATACTTGAATTCCGCGATATATTTATTAAAAATTTCCACCAATTCCAAGTAACGCTTTTCCACGATAAAGGGAAAAGCGATTTCCAGCGGCGCGCCGAATTTTCTGACTAAATCATGAATATTATATTGATAATTGCCTTCGCGCACAACCAATTCACCGTCGTTTGACATGCCGAAAAATTCCGTATTAAACTCATCCTTGCCCAGCTTCCAAAAACTCAAAAACTTAGAATCAGTTTTTTTCATATTTTTTACCGCCCCCCATTTTTAAATTAATAATGAATGTGATTTAATTATACAACATTTAAATTATTTTACAATTATTCTGCTAAAAAATCAAGACCGGCTATTTAGGCGATGAATTTAAAATGATTTTCTGTAATTCTTTCAGCTTCGCGCCGCTGACCTTCATCCGCGGCCTTTTTCTTTTTTCTTTTAGCCTAAGCCGTTTTTCCTCGGCCTCGGCTAACGCCTCAAAATTTTGTTTATTCATAAGATAAATGCTATAATGTCCATAGTTACATCATAAAACAGAAGAGCAAAAATTTCAATGGATTACTCTAATAAAATCAGGCGCAAACGTTGGCCGAGAATCCTGTTAATCATAGTTCTGGCCGTAATTTTATTTTTTCTGGCCATGAGTACTTTTTATTTCATCGGTGAAATAAAAAACGCCAAACTTAAGTCAAGCCGGGCCGGTCAGATACGCCAGCTCGCGGAAAGCGACCAGATTTATAACGCCGCGGCCGGTGATCATTATTGGCTGGGTTCGGAAGACGCGAAAATTACCGTCGTGGAATTCGGCGATTTTGCCTGTCCGGTTTGCTTAAGCGCCTTTCCCACGGTCAGAGAAATTAGCTTAAAATATAAGAATGATATAAAATTCATCTGGCGCGACTTTCCGGTGGTGGTGGAAAATTATTCGGCCGCTCTGGCTCTGGCCGGTCGTTGCGCCGGCGAACAAGGCTTATTCTGGTCCATGCACGACAGATTATTCCAAAATCAGAGCGCCAATCAGCTCAACCAGGCGGCTTTAACCAATTTAGCCAATCAAATTGGCGCCGATACTGATAAATTCAACAATTGCCTAATTCAGGAAAAATATCTGCCGCAGATTCAAAAAGATTTATTGGACGGGCAGGCTTTCGGCATCTCCGGCACACCCACCTATTTCATCAACGGCTACAAAATAGTCGGCGACATACCGTACGATACGTTTGTTAAAATAATTGAAGAACTGAAAAAGTGAAAAATGTAAATCTCAAAATGAAAAATGACAATTTAAAATGCAAAATTATGAATAAAAAATATTGGTTATGGGGAGGGATTATCGGGGGGTTAGCTGGACTATTTGTTTGGCTTTATGATTACGATTTCCTATTAAATATGGGAGGTCCCAATACGCCAATCTCTGATTTTATTAGATACAAGTTTGACATAGTTCCGTGGGCAGGAGGAGCTGCATTTTTCCCTCTTATTATTCTTATGCCTACTTGTGGATTATTTGGAATCGTTCTAGGCTGGCTATACGGAAAACTAAAAAAATAAATCCAAGCAACTTTAAATTTTGCATTGTCATTTTACACTTTGAGATTTTAATTTTACATTTTTATGATTGAAATACGCATTCACGGCCGCGGCGGCCAAGGCGCGGTTACGGCCGCGGAATTAATCGCCATCGCCGCTTTTAAAGACGGTAAGCAGGCGCAAGCCTTCCCTTCTTTCGGCGTGGAAAGAACCGGCGCGCCGGTTGAATCTTTCGCCCGCCTGGACGATAAGCCGATAATTATAAGGGAGCAAATTTATCAACCTGATATCTTAATCATTCAGGATGCCACGCTTTTAAACGTCATAGACGTAACCAAGGGCTGTTCTAAAAAAACCAGAGTGATTATAAACACAGCCAAAACCAAAGAAGAATTAAATCTTAATCTGCCTCAAGATAATATTTTCACCATTGACGCCACAAAAATCGCCTTAGAAATCATCGGCAAAAATATCGTCAACACGGTTATACTCGGCAGCTTAGCTAAAGTTACCGGCCTGGTTACTCTTGCCTCTTTAAAAATGGCGATTGAAGAAAAATTCGCCGGCCACAATGAATTGATCGCTAAAAATATCAAAGCTATAGAAAAAGCTTATCAAATTTAAATTTTTCTTTTTTATGAATATCCCTGTTAAACCAAGCTCAACGGTCGCCAATAAAACCGGCGGTTGGAGAACCAACCGGCCGAAATTTTTGCATGAAAAATGTACGGCCTGCTCAATCTGCCAGCGTTTCTGCCCTGAAGGCATAATCCATCAGACCGACAAAACCAACGCGGCCGGTAAAAAATATTTTGACTGCGATTACGATTACTGCAAGGGCTGCGGCCTCTGCGCCATAGAATGCCCCTTTAAGGCGATTGAGATGGAGTTGGATGAGAAATAACTTATAATGCAAAATTTCTAATTATTCTAATTTTTAATTGATCTAACCAAACCCCAAAACCTAATCGCCAATTTCTAGGCCATCCCCTATTTTGGTCATTAGATATTAGCAATTTATTAGAAATTAGGTTAATTAGTAATTAAAAATTTTTAACTTTACATTGTCATTTTACATTTTGAGATTTAAACTTTACATTTTATGAACAATACTCCTAACCAGCAAATTTTAGAAGGCTCTCGCGCCATCGCCCTAACCATAAAGAATATCGGGCCGGCCGTAATTTCCGCCTACCCGATTACTCCGCAAACCCATATCGTTGAAGACCTGGCTAAATTCAAAGCCGACGGCCAGGCTAGTTATGAATACGTCCGAGCCGAGTCTGAATTCGCCGCCGCCTCAATCGTGGCCGGCGCTTCGGCCGCGGGCGTCAGAGCTTATAGCGCCACCAGTTCGCAGGGTCTCTTATTAATGGCCGAGGTAATTTACAATATCGCGGGCATGCGTCTGCCTATCGTTATGACCTGCGCCAATCGTTCCATTTCCGCGCCGATCAATATTTGGAATGATCAGCAAGATGTTATGACGATCAGGGACGCGGGTTGGATTTTACTCTTCGCGGAGAACCACCAGGAAGCGGTAAGCGAGCATATTATGGCTTTTAAAATCGCCGAAAAGCTAAAAATTCCGGTCATGGTCAACGTTGACGGTTTTATCATGACGCATACTTATGAACCGGTTACCATCCCGAGCGCCGAGCAGATTAAAAAATACCTGCCCGATTATCTGCCCGCGGCCGGGCAATATCTTGATCCAGCCAATCCGGTTACCTTAGGCGCCCTAGCCACGCCCGCCCACTATATGGAATTCAGGCAGGAACTGCACGAAGATCTAACCGCCAGCCTAAAAACGATTGAACAGGAATATAAAAATTATAATAAAATCTTTAACCTCCCAACCCCCCTTTCAAGGGGGGGCGCAGGGGGGTTAGATAACGGTCTCGTAGAATACGTAGGCCCCAAAAATCCCGATACCATATTAGTCGCTATGGGCTCGGTTGTCGGTACTATTAAGGAAGTTGTCTCCCCCTTGATAAGGGGGAGATCAAGAGGGGGTGTCGGCATCTTAAAAATAAAATGTTTCCGCCCTTTCCCGGCCGAACAAATTTTAAAAATTATCAAACCGGCTAAAAATGTGGCGGTTATAGATAAGTCCATCTCGCTCGGACATCTCGGCACGTTAGCTTCGGAAATTAAAGCCGCGGCCCAAGGTAAAACCAACGCCAATATTTCGAGCTTTATCGTCGGTTTGGGCGGACGCGACATTACTAAGGAAATTATTAAAAAAATAATCAAACAGGCGGGTAAAAAAACCGACCGAGCGCAGTTTATCGGAAAATAATATAATTCTCAATTTACAATTTGCCCTCCTTCGCTAAAGCTTGGAGGACAAGCAATTTTCAATGAATTATCAATGATTAAATTTTCAATTGATAATTAATACATTGAAAATTGTTTGAAAATTGAAAATTGAGAATTGAAAATTCTATGAAGTCTTTTCCTAAAACTCTAACAACTCTCTTTCTCTCTGTCTTTATCCTGCAATTGTTCTGCCTGTTTTTTCTCTTGGCAGCGCCGACCGCAGGGCAGGCCGAGACCAAGGTAAATTTTACGCCCCAGGTCGCGATTCCGGGCTATAATTTTAATTCGTCCGACCGCACCACCGGCAATATCGCTAACTTAATCAAGGCGATCTATAACTACGCTATCGGTATAGTCGGTATTTTAGCGGCCGTGGTTTTAATGATCGGCGGCGTAATCTGGATCGTGGCCGGCGGCAACACCACGCAGATCGGTGAAGCCAAAGCCTGGATCGGCGCCGCTCTCACCGGCCTGGTTCTGGCCCTTACTTCTTACATGATTTTAAACACGGTTAATCCGGCCTTGGTGAATTTAGGCAAAAGCGGGATAAACTCTGTTAACGAAGTAATCACAGGCAGATGCCAGCCCGTAGAAGGCCCATGTATAGACGACTCAACTGAAGAGAATTGCAAAAAACTAGTCGGTGAGTTTTCTAAAGGGGGAAAATGCCCTACTTCGTGTTGCGCCTGGGACGTTATCGGTATTGGGGCCACAACATATAAATACTGTAATGACGGCACTGACGCGCAACTTCCTGCAGATATATGTAAGGGCCGAGCTAGTAATTTTTCCTATACTTACGTGAAAAACGCCAAATGCAATAGTGTTTCCTCGTTCACTGGTCTAGGCAGCGGCTATCAATGCGGTACAGTAGTTATAGCGGCAGACACTGGAAGCTGCACTACTGACACAGAGTGTACAAACGGTTTAATCAAGGAACAATGCGATCAAAAAAAAG
>Ga0172379_10012180_pt1 | contig 10112 bp, 13 predicted proteins | sample GrowelOW334metaG_FD_119756 | JGI IMG/M metagenome (GOLD analysis project Ga0172379, IMG submission 119756) | Groundwater microbial communities from an aquifer near a municipal landfill in Southern Ontario, Canada - Groundwater well OW334 metaG | ecosystem: Environmental > Aquatic > Deep...
CAGTTGTATTAGCTCATGGAATTGCACCAAAGCCGCGACACAGGCCATGACGATGCCGACGATAGAGCCCAGATAAGGCACGAAACTGACCAGACCGGCCAACATGCCTATCAACAAAGCCAAATCGAGGCCGACCATCCATAACCCAATGCTGTAAACACAGCCCAAGGCCAGCATCACATAGAGCTGGCCCCGGACAAAGGCCGCCAATACCGTATCGACTTCACGGGCGAGTTTGGTAGCGGTAGGCGCTACACGTCGGGGCAATAAGTCATGAACCTTGACAACCAAGTCATCCCAATCGCGCAGTAAATAGAAAGTGACCACGGGAATCAACAGTAAATTCATCAGCCATTCGGCTATCACCCCGCCGGAATGCGAGACCGAACTCATTAACGTCGCAGCAATGCCGCCCGCCTGCTCCCAGTGACCTTTAATCAGGCCAATGATCTGATTAAGGTTAACCGGCCTGATGCCCAGATGAAATCGCCGTTGCGCCCAAGGAATGACGGTTTCATTCAACCATGTAACATAGGCGGGCAAGTTGCTGACAAAGTGCTCAACCTGATACTCCAAAAGAGGAACGAACAGCAGCAAAATCAGCACAAACACCAGCGTCATCACGGAAAAAACCACTAGCACAGCCTTGGTTCTGGATAATCGATAGGTTTCCAGCTTATCGGTTAGTGGGTCGCCGAGGTAAGCCAACATCGCGGCAAATGCAAACGGCATCAACACCGGCGCCAACAGGTAAACCAGCCAAGCCGAACCTGCAATAAAAGCGAAAAACAGCCATTTTTGTGAATCCGTCATTACCATCCCTCAATGCAATAGTTGTCGATATTGATTAACATCCATCAATCGCCGCCACCGCCGCAACCACTGCTACAGCCTGACGAATCGCCGGAGCAACCTGCCGAATCACTTGAACTATCGAAAGAACCAGCGCACCCCGAAGAACAACCGATATGACTGGCGCAATAACCGCCTGATGAATTCTTTTTACAGTCTAACTGATAGGTAAAGCCATTTGCTATATTCAGCAAGCCATCCATTGCAAAAATAAGCGGCAATCGAACCGGCTTTTTAGGATCAATCTGTTCCAGTGCGCAAGCCAAGCGCCATGACCGCTTAATGCCGTCTTTCGCCAGAGTCGGCGTAGACATGGCCTCGGCAGGCGTGTGATGCAAAAATCGCCCCATCGCCTTGTTGCAGAACTTTTCATAGATACGGGTGGAAAGAATAAACTCATGCCAGGCATCATCAACAACTTGGGACGGCATCGACACCATGCGGTTTTTGGCCCGGTGACACATACGAAAATAATCTCGCAAACCCTGAAAAACCATATCAAGCTGCCGCTCGGTTAACTGCGAATGCTTCTGTGATAACTTATGGCGAATGCCTTTGTGAAAGTGATATTGCCCAATATATTTAAGTTGTCTGGCTTTATTAGCCCTGATTGCAAAATAAATAAGGCTCAGCATGGCGGCGCCAATAAGAAGAAAATATAAATGCATTGCCGCAACACCGTAATACTATGTAACCAATCATTTATAAACAAGCCGATGCTTTTGCTGCATCGGCTTGTAAAAAGAGTTTCGCTACGATTAAGGGGTCAGATTAAGCGCAACAACCGCAGCGGCAATAGCCACCAAGGCCAGTATTATCAGCACAATGGTGCCTTTCTTGGTGCTAAAAAAGTTCACAGATTTGTCTTCCAGAATTTCCACGCCTTCAATATAGGCATTAACCGCTTTGTACTTGCCTCGATTATCTTTTGCGCTCTGGTAATAAATAACATCGCCGGTCACGGGGCGACGACTCGTTCCCTTGAGCGCAGAAATATGGATAAAAATATCTTTTCCTCCATCTTCAGGACTTATGAAGCCAAACCCACGATCCTCTTTCCATGTTTTTAAAACTCCCTTAATCATTGTTTTTGTCATAAAATTTTCTTTTTTGTTGTTTAACCTTACCTACATCAATGTAGATTAAGGGGTGTTAGCCTGTGCGTCTGTGTTTTATAGGACTGACTAAACGCGGCACAATATCGCCTAATGAATCAATCCAACGACCTGCAAAACAGATGATCCCGGCGAATCATTGCAACAACGCATGATCGATCCGGAATGCCATGTAACCTAGATTTTTTTCTTTATGATGACCTTATCATCAATAATTAACTCCGAGATTCCACCCAGAGACGTGTGCAATGTGCACGATGCATGTTTGAATCCGCCCTTATCAGCATTTTCACCCACCCACTTCAAGGTAAGATAAGTCTCCTTGTCACTCTCGGTTTCAGACGTGGTATAAACCTGCTCTCCTGTTGCCTCCTTAATTTTCGGCGGACATTTCTCATTTGCCATCATTTGCAATGCAACGATAGCTCTAATCTTTGCTGCGGATTCCATTTGTTCAGCAGTCTGATCTTCTTTACTTAAGCCTACCAAAACAAAGCCCATTATAAAAAGTGCGGCAACTGCCATCATAATTTTTTGTACTTCTGACATGTTTCTTCTCCTCGTTGTGACAATCATCAATCATTTTACAGCTTGACCGGCGTATTTACCTTAAAATTCTCTATATACCCACCTATCCTCAACAACTTACGCCGTACCGATTCAAAATTCTGCCTCTTCAAAGCTAACCGCTAATACCGAGAATAATACTTTTAAAATTCAATCCCCTGTTCAGCCTTGATGCCCTGTTCATAAGCGTGTTTCACCTTAACCATTTCAGTCACCGTATCGGCAATGTCGATGACTTCGGGCGCAGCATTGCGGCCGGTCAAGATCAAATGCAGCCAGGCCGGTTTTTCATCGCGAATGAAGTCGGCTATTTCCTGACCGGAAATCCAATTATAGCCGCAACAGTAATTGATCTCATCCAGCAGCACCACATCGAATTGCCCCGATAGAATCTTGGCCTTACTGAATTCCCAAATTTCCCGGCTGGTTTTAATATCCTGCTCAGGGTTTTTAGTATCCCAGGTAAAACCGTCGCCCAAGACATGCCATTCAATATTTTCGAAACGTTCGGCGGCTTTTTGTTCGCCGGTTTGCCATTTCCCCTTAATATATTGGATGACGCAGACTTTCATATCCCAACCTGCGGCACGAAAAACCATACCCAAAGCACTGGAAGACTTCCCCTTGCCCGATCCGGTATTGACCAAAACCAGCCCTCGTCGTCTATCTCTGGATTTCATAACACTTATTCCGTAGTTGAGTGCGCATGAGAGCTCACGTGTCTAATAGGCAACAAGCATTATCGCCTGAATTGACTTCAAAACAAACGACAAGCCTTATTTTAAGAGCAACTCGCAAGGCAAATTTTGAACGTAGTGGAGTTAGATAACTATTCCTTCTTCCGCCACCGACTCAAATAGTAAGACTGTTTACCCCCTTATGATCCATTTCCTGCTGCGATTACTTTCCTCACCACAATCCACAGCAAAGACATATGCACCTCTTCCTGCATAACTCAAATTCGAGACCAAAGCAGCCTTGGCATTGCCAACAAGCAGGTCTTCATGGATGTCAACACGCAAGGAGAGCGAACCGCCATTAATAGCGAGCTTGCCAGAGATTATTTCATACTAAAAATACGTTTTACCACCTAAGCAATTACACCTATCTAGATGATTTTTAATGATTTATTGATATGTCACCTATGGAAATTTAAGATTCATTTAAGGATACTTATATCCGAGATAACCGTTAGCTCAGAGAGATGCCGAGATTCATGGTTAATTTAACCTTATCCGAATATTTGATGGCAGGGGCAACTGCATTATTAACCACTATCAATGTGGGTTAGTTTGAATTATCGGACGCTCTTTATGAAGTTAGCTGCAAAAAAGTATAACAAGATATTTCTTATTTACGATATTCAAGGAGTAAGACTCATGATCAAGAAAATTGCTTATTTAATACCCGCCTGTATGACCTTGTCGGTTGCTATGGCGGAGCCGTCTCCATCGGGTACTGTGTTGCTTTCACTCAATGAAATGGATCAGGTTACTGCGGGGTTAACTGCTGGCGTTATTGCGACTGCTTTTGGTTATTCGCCTGTATTGGCACTCACAAAAACCAGTACTACAGCCACAGCGGCGTTAACTGGCAACGGCAATCCGGGACTTACCGGTGGGGCGACTATTGTTGGAGGCCTGGCTCAGGCAGGAGCTGCGGGGAATGGGGCGTCGACGGGTACGTCGGTAACGCCCACAACGGATCTAACAGGCCCAAATGTTCAGGCGGGGCAACTGAGTGTTCACTCATCCGGTCAACTAGTTAATATGAGCGGAAGTGCGATTGTTTCAGTCAGCGCACCTACTACCAATCCGCTTTAACTCGCTATTTTTTAATCGCCGGCAGGCTAGTTACCCGTCTATACGGCTTAAAGAATTTAGAATGTCTCTCTGCTGTGTTTAGGGGGAGCATGCTAAGTAATTCCTTAAACTTTATAAAGTTTAAGGGCTTTTTTAATAATACTTAAGAGGTATTTACAATGAAACTAATAAAATCAATAGTTGCAGGTGTACTAGTTGTTGGCATGGGTTCTGCGTTTGCTAATGAACCAGTAGCACTGACTGAAACACAGATGGACAATGTAAGCGCAGGCGGTCTAGCGATAGCTGGAGCATCAGCTACTGCAATCGGTTTATTGGGGGCTGCAACCTTAACCCAAACGTTGACAACAGTCACGGTGCTTCATGTCCTCCCAACTCAGGGTGGGCAGATCACTCAAGATGTGGCTGTATCTTTATCTCATGCTGAAGGCGTTGCTCTATAAAAAGCGTTTCTTGACCATGAAAAACGATATTTAACAACTTGGAGAATATAAAATGAAAAAAATTACTTGTATGTTAGCGGGTGTTTCATTGTTGGTAATTGCCGGCGGCGTAAGTGCAGAGCCCATGTCTCTATCAACAACTCAAATGGATGGTGTCAACGCTGGAGGAGTATTCATTCCTCAAGGTGCCGCTATAGCTGATGCCGGTGCCGCAGCTATTTCCAACCTACTCGGCCTGACTGCTTCAACTGGAGCAGTCGTTGTCACTCCAGGAGCTGGATTTGTTGGTTCAGCTGGAGCTAGTGCGGCAGTAGCAGCTTCTAGCTATACTCCGGGCGCAATTACTAATGGGGCAAGAGCAGATAGTATCGCTTCTTCAGCTGCAACGCTCTTCTAAAGAAGAAAAAGCAGGAAATGCCCCTTTCGGCTAAGAGTAAGAGACAAATCCCGCTAGTAGAGCACGACTGTTAAGTTACGCTCTGCGCTAGATAATAGTGCAGAGCGTTTTCTTTTGCAATGAAAGACATTTATGGCAAAAGAAAACGTTGGGAAACAATAATTCTTAACTCATTAAGAATCCGAAATAAATAATTAAAGCGGAGATAATAATGATTTTAACTGATTATAACGAATATAGTTATCGACTGCTTATCTATGCTTTCATAGTTACATTAACTGGTGTGTTATCGGAAAGGTTTTTTTATTTAATATTATGTATTAATGCAGAAAAAATAAACGTTGCTGCTGATATAAAAAAAACCATTAAAAAACTTATTACCATCCTTTGTTCAAATGTTGAAATGATTAAAAGAGGCTGTGTTTTTATATGTCTGATCACGAGTTTCTCGAGTTTCGCGGAAGAACGTTCCGTCAAGTCGCTTTTTGAAATGCGCCGAGAAAATGTTGTGGTGCAACAATGGGACTTAAGCTGCGGGGCGGCGGCTTTGACCACATTGTTGAATTATCAGCATGACGACTTTGTAACGGAAAAAGAGGTGGCAAATGCGCTGATGAACCGGCCTGAATACATTAAGTTTCCGGGATTGGTAACGATTAGACAGGGGTTTTCTCTGTTAGATCTTAAACGCTATGTGGATGCTCGCGGTTATAAGGGGCTTGGTTATGGCAAGTTAACCTTTGATGACCTTATAAAAAAAGCCCCTATCATCGTCCCTGTAAACATTTTTGGCTACAACCACTTTGTTATCTTTCGCGGGATGCTGGGTAATCGTGTGCTGTTGGCAGACCCAGCTTGGGGCAATAGAACCATGCTGGTTGAACTGTTTGAAGACATAAGAATCGACTTTCCGCAAATAGGCAAGGTCGGTTTTGTAATCTCCCGGCTTGATGGTGTTGAGCCGCTTAATCACCTAGCGCCAAACGCTAGTGAATTTGTTATGACCCGATAGGTGAATTATGACAATACCTAATAAAGTAAATATCTTGAGATCCACTGCTGTGCCCTGGAGAACATCATCCAGGTTTGTATTGATGGTTGGCACTGGTATGATTATATCAAGTTGCGCCTCAGTCCAGGGACCAGGTAATGTCACGGATACAACGTTAGCCAATCGGCTTATGCAAAAGCTTGATGAGCGTGACAAGTTAATTGGTGATCTACAGCACCGGGTACAGCAATTGGAAAGCAACGCACAAGCCAATGCCGCCGTTACTAGAGCACAAACAGGTCCGTCTGAAAAAATCGCTGCCTCTCAACCTTTAAATCAGCCGCCCGTTCAGAAAAATACAGCAACTACTCAACAAGGTAAAGCGGCGGCTGGCAGTTTTGAAGTGGATGAGGACGCTGCTCAGCGCGCATTAGAGCGTACCTTAGTTCAGACTGGCGCCTTGCTGTTACCGTTTGGACAAGCCGAAATCCAACCTTTTGCGACTTATTCAAGGCGCGAGACAAAACAGCCGCTCCTTTTTGCTAATAACGACAATATACAAGTAACGAACGCGAGTATTCGTACAAATGAGTTCAATGTGGGTGCAAATTTGTTGGTTGGGCTGCCTTTTGAATCCCAAGCCGAATTTCGAATCCCTTATCAGTTTATCAATCACTCCGCGGTTATCCCCGCGGGAACTAATTCTCAAGAAACCAGTAATACCGGTAATTCTATCGGTGATATCAATATTGGATTGGCCAAAACTTTAATGCATGAAAGCGGTTGGCTTCCTGATCTTATAGCCAGGCTGACCTGGAATGCTCCAACTGGTAGCACTACCAATAACAACGTTGCAATGGGCGGCGGGTTTAATGGTTTTACCGCATCAATGACCGCGCTAAAACGGCAGGATCCTTTAGCCTTTACCGGAAGAATCGACTACCACAAAACCTTAAAGAAAAATGGCTTTGAACCTGGCGATCAACTGAGCCTGTCGGTTGGCGCAACCTTAGCCGCAAGCCCACAAACATCTTTAAGCATTGGGCTGCAGCAAACCTATGCTCAAGAAAGCAAGATCAATAATATTAATGTTCAGGGCAGTGACACTGTTTCAAGTTTTTTTACTGTGGGGGCCGCATCGACCATTGGCCACAGTCTGTTTTTCTCTACTTTAGGCGGCATTGGACTGACCGATTCGTCACCGGCTTATTTTCTGAACATCACTATTCCGTTCAGATTCGACATCCCCTCTGCAAACAAATCGTAGAACCTAAAGGACGACCGATAGGCCGCCCTTTAGATGAGTACATGACACGAGGTTGTCCTAAACCATCAGATATTTTTTTATCGAACAAAATCTGATGCCATTTTGAATATATTTATGGAGCAATAACAATGAAACCATTTAATAAAAAAATATTAACTGCAAGCGTCCTGATAGCCCTGGGTTCAGCGTCTAATGCATGGGCAGATCCGACTACTTCTGCTATTAGCGGCAGTGATGCAACCGCTATTGCTACTGCTATTGTTGTTGTTAACCCTAGTGCCACCGCAGCCGATGCGGCGGTAAACGGTAGTGGCACCGCTTTATCCTATCACTCTACCAGCAGCGAGTCTGAGGCATTTGCCCAAGGTTCCGCGGCTGCCAATAATGGCAGTACTGCCGTTTCAAATACCGACAACAGTCTGGCGAATTCCAATGGAACCGGATCAGCTGCAGCTACTGGTGGTGGTAATGCAACTACAGACAACAGCGACCATTCCAATAAGAGCGCGGCATATTCAATCGGAACCGGATCTGCTGCGGCTACTGGTGGCGGCAATGCAACTACAGACAACAGCAACAGCTCGGATAACAGCATCTTAACTGCTAGTGGAAACGGTTCTATAGCATCTAGAGGTGGGAATATCACCAGCAATTACAAAGCCAACAATCAAGTTCTGGATGGTGCTGTCACTGGCAACCCTTCTATTTTACCAACTAATGCTACGGAGCTTGGTTCTATATCACTTGGCAATAGTATCAATCACTCGATTATTGGCAACGCTGGCATCACCCAAACCGTTCAAAACTCTGGTGGTGGTTTAGTGCAACAATCAGTATTAGTTGATGGTGCTGTAAATGTTACCCAAGGTTCGGCTGCTATTAAGGTTGATTAACTAATAAAGTTAATTACCCTCATCTTATTTTGAAAGCGTACGCATTTAAAACAACACCCCAACCAATCAAGGGTTGCAAGTATTACAAAGCATACGACTTATCACTCAAATGAGAGTAACTGACTATCATCCAATATGTAAGGAGAACGTTATGGGAATTATTTTAAAATACTGCGTTTTAATACCCGTTGTAGTTATTATGCAAAGTCAGGCAGAAGCTAATTCTGTTCAAAACCAGGATAAGTTACTTTTTTCACAGTCCAAAGCAGTGCAGTTAGAAGAGTTGGATAATGCGCGTGGGCGTGAAGGCGTAAATATGACAACTCTTAATAATATGAATCTACGAGCCACATTAAGCGGTAATCAAGCCATCAACAACGTCAATGGTAGCAACATTATCGATCATGGCTCATTTGCCCAGGCTAGCGGCATTACCAGCGTTATTCAAAACAGCGGCAATAACGTCATCATTCAGGATTCGACTATCGTGAGTGTAACGATAGCACCTTAATGGAGATTTTTATTCGGTGGAGATGCGACATGATACGATTTTTTGCTAAATGCATGCTTCTCCTGCTGCCCACGTTTTGTAGCCATGCAGGTTCTCTGAACTTCACCGGCATTGCGGGTGCAGGAAACTATGATATTCCCGTGACCACTTTTTTAGAGCGACGGTTCAAGACTGTATACAAACAACAGTACGATTTCAGTTGCGGTTCGGCAACGTTGGCCAGTCTGCTTACCTATCACTATGACGATACGGTAGACGAGCAAAGTGTATTTGTTGATATGTATCAAAATGGCGATCAGCAGAAGATTCAACAGCTGGGCTTTTCGTTACTGGATATAAAACTTTATCTGGAAAGACACGGCTATCGCTCCGATGGTTTCAAGATCAACTTGGATCAATTGATTACGGCCAATGTGCCGGCGATCACGATTATCAACAATAACGGTTATTTGCATTTCGTTATTATTAAGGGAGTCAACGAGCAGGAAGTTCTGCTGGGAGACCCCTCTGTAGGTATAAAGGTAATACCCCGGGATGAGTTTGAGGAAATGTGGGGAAACCGTATTTTATTTTTAATCCATGACAAGCAGGATCTAGCAGCCAGGCATTTTCAAGATCAGCAAGAGTGGGCGCTTCGGGTCAAGGCACCGTTAGGTTCCGCCGTCGATCGAGCCAGTTTAGGTCAATTTAATATGTTGCAGCCCGGACGCTGGGATTTTTAATGAAGCGGAGCGTTTAACATGAAACCATATAAGATCAATGTCTATCGAAACCTGACCAAGCCTTTACTCTGGCTAGCCGTTTGGGTCGGTTCCAGTTTCGCCTGCCAGGCACTAGCGGATGCCCTCCCTTCCCATCAGGTTCTCGAATTTAACAATTGGGAGCGCGCCTCTGACGATGAGCTAGATAAATTAAGGGGGGGATTTGTACTTCCAAACGGAATAATCATTGATTTTAGTTTAGAGCGAATCACTTCTTTGAACGGCTCGGTAGTTTCCTCCTCATTTTTCCACTTACCTGAGAATGCTGCATTGCTCCAGAACGGATCACTGAATCAATCCCCTGACTTTGCGGGATCAGGGTTGAGCACTGTCATCCAGAATAACGTTGACAATCAAATTATTAGAACCGTTACTGCGATTAACATCGCTGTTAGCAACATAAAAAATTCGGCTTTAAATAATGGCGGCATGGTTTTTAACAACTTTATCCAGCCTAATATTCATTAGTTGTAGCATGAAATTAGTCAATAA
>Ga0172379_10012181_pt1 | contig 10111 bp, 10 predicted proteins | sample GrowelOW334metaG_FD_119756 | JGI IMG/M metagenome (GOLD analysis project Ga0172379, IMG submission 119756) | Groundwater microbial communities from an aquifer near a municipal landfill in Southern Ontario, Canada - Groundwater well OW334 metaG | ecosystem: Environmental > Aquatic > Deep...
ATTTCAACGTCCGACCGCGGGTCAGGCACTGAAATCGGGAGAAAGGATGGGGCCTGGCACCTGCCGTGCGCAGGCCCCCGTGAGTCACTTGATGCCTAGCGTCTTGGCATAGGGCGCGACGGCACGAATCACCCGTTCGGCCATCTCGTCCGTACGCTTGAAGTTGTCACGTAGGTCGTCGCGAACCGCATCGATGGAGGCGTATGCTCCCTCGGTGAGGCCGAAGAGGACGGACGAAACGACGGCGGTGTCGCGAGCGTCCGCAAGCACCACGACCGTGCCGTTTTGACCCAGCAGCTTTCGCCACTCATCCTCGACGTATTTTTCATCACGATAGTTCCTGGCCCGAAGAGGGTCGGGAATCAGGAAGAACACATGGTACATCTGCGCCGTCCGCGTGATCGCTTCCTGGATGGTGATGTTGGCCTGGAGCTCCGTTCGTCCAAGCAGACGGTTGACCGTTTCCGCGAGAATTTGGCCCCGGCAGATGTCATCGCCGGTCAAGAACGCGTAGCCCTTCTTTCCGCGCTTCTCGAAACAGTCCATTTGGGTGAGCCAGCCGAGGAAGTAGAACGCGAGGTCGTAGCTCTCGTACGGCGCCGATCCGCCGCTTCCTTCAAGCCACATGCGCGTGAGCCACTCGTCCGCCAGCGCGTCGTCGGTCTCGAACTGACCGTTTTGCCAGGGCGCGGGGTAATTATACCCGTCATCCGCGTCGCCGATGGCCGCGAAGAGCACCTGCACATGCGGGTTGACGCGCGCGAGTCCCGGCATGAATTCATGCATGACTTCGGTGGCGAGCAGTCTCGGGATGGTGCCCATGGAACCCGTGATGTCCATGTTGAAGACCACGGCGATGGAGTCGGGATGTTCATCGCCGTCGCGTGATTCGCGGAACATGAGCCCATTCGGATCCATTCCGGGATGAAGTTTCGTCTCCTTGAAGACCTCTTGAACTGGAATCCTCGCGCGTGCTTCCGCTCGCGCCTCAACGCGTTTGCTGTCTGAATTACCGCCGCCCATGGGAACCTCCTCATGCATGTCAGTCGGAATGGGAGTCCGTCTGACTGGGGTTTTCGGTGAAAAGAAGTTTCTTCACCGACATCCGGCGTTCTCGGCATGAGAATGGCGGGTGTCAATGGAGAAAAATGGCGCCGGGGCATCCTCATGATTGAGAATGTCCCCGGCAGGTTAGGAAACGACTGGCCTTCGGATTCCGCTTGGCCTGGCGACGGGAGGCTCGCGGTTGCCGTTCACGTCGCGCGGCATGTGCAGCGCGCCGATGGTCATGGCGTAAGGTCGCAGCGCTCGATAGACGCGCTGCGCCGTCGGCCGATCGACCCCGTTTTGAATGAACCGATCAACTGCGTCGTCGAGATTTGCCGTCACCCCTTCCGTGAGGTTGACGAGCTCGGCCGCGACCAATGCGGAGTCGTCGGGCGATTCCATGCGGATCGCGCGTTCCCCGATAAGGGCGTTCCACGCGCTTGCGCATTCCTCAGCCCTGCGCAGGTCCGGAATGAGGAAGAAGAGGTGAAACCTGTCCGCGGCTTCCGCAATGATTCGCTCGATCGGAATGTCCGCGTCGAGCTCATGTCTGCCGAGAAGCCGGTTGACCGTGCGCGCGCTCACGCGTTTGCGCGGCCGCTCGTCTCCGGTCAGGAACGCGTATCCACGCTGGCCGCGCTTCTCGAGGCAGTCGATGCGCGAGAGTCGCGCGAGGAAGTAGAGCGCGAGGTCGTAGGATTCCTCGCCGTTCGGACCGCCGCCCCCCTCGAGATAGATGCGCGTCAGCCACTGGTCGAAGGAAACGTCGGAACTTTCCCATTGTCCGATTTGCCAGGGCGCGCGATCGCCGTCCTCGGCATCTCCGATCGCGCCAAATAGGAATTGCGCGTCGGGAAGGATGCGAAGGACTCGTTCCACGAAGTCCGGAAGCGTGCGCGTCGCGAGCCTATGGGGAATTTCATCCATGGACTTGCTGACGTCCGCGATGAAGGCCACGGCCCGCGAATTCGGATGCCCCGCGCTGTCGCGGGACTCGCGGAACCGGAGCCCCGCGGGATCCATGGACGGATGCACTCCGAGAGCCGTGAATACCCTTTGAGCGGGCATGTTCTCGCGTTCCCTTACGCGCGCGCGATTCCTTTCATTGTCCGTATTTCCGAATCCCATGCTATCTCCCTTCGTCGCCCAATTCGGGCGGCATGTGGAATGGACGGTAGCTCGGGGGGCCAAACGCCTCCCTTGCCGCCATTCGGAAGGCATTGTATGCCGCCATGGCGTTCCACTCGACGGCAGACGCGGGGTTTCCGGCAACCTGCGCGTAACCGACAAGCAGTTTCTCAAGCGGCTTTGGGAAGTCCGCGGGAAGAGTTCCGAGCGCCGGATCGCCGCCGGCCATCAGGATCAGCGTGCGTGCGGCCATCACGATATCCGTTTTCGCGGAAACCGGTTTGCCGGCGAGCGCATCCTCGGGGTAGCAGTTCTCATAGGCCGCGCTGATTCCTGGAAGGCCCCATCCGGTCGCGACCGCCATGCTCCATCCGACCACGTTCATGGCGCGATCGCGCGCATGGACCATGAGGTGCGGAGGCAGAATGGCCCCGTGGACAAGTCCCACCTCGTGGCACCAGTCGAGAATGAGAAACAGTCGGTTGGCCATCCATGCAATGTCCCTGCCATCCAGGCCGTTCGAATAGGCGTTGAATACGTCCTCAAGCGACCAGTCCATGCCGTGCTGATAACGGCAGACGATCACCGGCCACCTGCTGCGATCCGCGCGCCGCATGATGCCGCTCGTCACGAGTTCCGGCACCAGCGGCTTGAACAGCTCCGATCCGGACACGTTGGCCCTTGCGAGCATCACGAGATTCCGTTCTTCGCGAAGCAGGAAATCTCGGTCGCCGTCCGCCATGAGAACCTTCACGGTCACGAACAGGGGCATGTCGCCGTCCGTCCGTCCTCGAAACACGTCGTAGCTATCGCCTTGGCCGATCCGTCCCTCGAGCAGGTACGGCCTGCCGTTGATCGTCACCTCCTCGAAATTTCTTCGGGCACGGCCGTCGGTCAGGTAGACGCGCGGAAGGTTGGTGATTTCGCGCGCGTCGGTGAAGCGGCAGGCCGCGTCAATGGCGCGTTCGATCTCGTACTGTGTGTCGAGTCCGAATTCTCGCGGGTTCTCGAGCAGGCGCGCCGCCTTGCCGGGTCCGAACGTCTCGGGCCGGTACAGACGGAGGTTGCAGTACGCGAGGAACGCGTGCAGCGAAAGGCCAACGGCCTTCAGCTCGCGCTCAAGAAGCGCGTCCACGCGTCCGGCCCAAGCCCGAATCTGCTCATCCGTGAGCGGAATGGCGACGCCCGGGATCGAAACAACGTCTTCCCGCAGGCCGGGGTCCACGAGGGCTCCGGTCATCCAATTGATGGTCCTCAGAACGACGAGCAGGCGCTCGACCGTCCCCGAAGGACAGCTCACGCATACGCTTCCGGGCAGGTGAGCTTGCGAATCGCTTCCCATGAGAGCGAACTCGCCGCAGTTGCCGCAGATCGCGGTCCACGGATCTAACGCATGGCACAGGTCGGCGAAGGCCCGCACGTCCAATGGGGAAGGGTTCGCGCCTGCCGAGGCCGCTACGCGACCGACGTCCTCGGCGGTCAGTTCCCAGAGTTCGCCGAAGGTCAAGGACCGCCCGGGAGTAAGCCGCTCGGCGATCGCCTTTGCTTCCGTCTCCCGAACGCGCAGGATCCGCGTTGCCAGGAGAACGAATCCCCGGACAAACGGCGGAGTGAGCGCGATGGTTCGCGCATGTTCACGATTAGGCATGATTCACCTCGTGTGAAAGGAACGACGGCTATTCTTTGGCTCCGTCCTTCAGATGAAACTGCAGGAAGGAGAAAAAGAGCCATGCACCCGATGGGTACATGGCAGGAGAACTCAGCCTCGGTAGGCTAGTTCTCAGTGGGTGCGGTTGCCGCCGCTCCTCGGGTTATCGGGAATCCCGTCCCGGAAGGCACGTTCTTCCTTGGTGGAGGGGGCGACGGGACGACGGGGGGTCGAGCGGTTCTGGACGAGGGTATCGAGCCGATCCCAGGGGATGTCGATACCCACCATCGCGAGCGACGCGATGTACATGGGGAGATTCGCGGGTGGCGTCTTCGGAATCTCGAAGACGGCGAGCATGAACGCGGCGACATTCTCCTCGGCAAGGATCAGATCCGCATCCGCGGAAATCCCCAGTTCTGTCAGCATCTGTTCCTTGTCTTCGACGCCCATGGCCGCATAAAGATCCTCGTTTTCCAGCAGCGCGCTCCAGGAAGCTGCTTCTGGCAGAAGCGCGGCCGCGGTGATGGAGCGGGTTCCGGCAAGCATCTTGTTTGCCCGCTCGATCATGCCCTCGACAGCGGCGACAACCGCGGTCGGCGGCTGGGGTTTGATGAGGGCCGCGAGGGCCGGATTCGGGGGAAGACCAAGGACGAAGTTCTGCATGGCCTGCTGCATGAGTGCCTGACTGGCACCGCCGCCGCCCATTTTATCGAAGTAGCCCTGAAGGGTGTCCTGGATGGCCTTGAGCTCCCGGAAGATGGGGGCGATGCTTGCGTGAAGTTTTTCACGTTGGGAGGCCGAGATGTAGCGCCTTCGGTCGGCGACCCCGAGTTCCACGCGAAGGACCTCGAGCATCTCGGCATACTCCCTGGATTTCGCGAGCGCGTCGATCTGAAGGTAGATGGGGGGGACAGGTCTCTTTAGCGTGATGTCGTACCGTTTTTCGATCGCGTCGCGGAGGCGTTCCTCAATGTCGCTCAGGCCAAGGGAATCTACGAGAAGAGAACCCATGGCTCCGACGAGGGTCTCCGGCTTGAAGTGCAGCAAACCACCGGTTTTGAGGGCGCGGAGAAGGGTGAGACCTCTCGGCACAGGTGGAAGCGTCGGGGCCGCGGGAACGATAGTTGCGGCCGAGGGCACGATAGGGGGCGCAGGCTCTTTCACCTCGACCTTACGCACCCCGCGGATCGCCTTGTTGACGAGGGCGGTCGGGATCCTGAACGAGGCGATCGCGGATTTGATCTCCGCGTCCGGGGTGTCCTCGGGGTTTTGGAGCATCGCGACGGAATTGTCGTCGATGTCTCCCAACAGGGGGAAGAGCGCGTTCGCGAGCTCTTCGACCTTTTGGGTATCGGTGATGCCGAGTGTTCCGACGAACCCGGCCCAAATGTCCTTCATCGCTTTGAGTTCCTTGATGGCCATGTCTGACTCCCTTTTTGAATGTACAGTCTCAAAATCCCAATCGACTGCTCACTATGATTCGTCGACGGGCGCGGGAAAAGAGGGATTCTTTTCGCCCGCGTCCGGTGGCGAACGGGCAAGAAATTTGCCATAATTTTGAGAAATTGTCAAGCCTTTGTGTGAATCGGACTCAAAGTACGTCGATATATTCGGTTTTTCGCCGTTTAAATGCGAAAAGTTCTGCCGGTCGGTGGGCGTTGCCAATCGATTGTTTTCCCGTCGGTTCCACCAGTTTCAACTCAAGGACCCTGCGCCGAAAGTTGCGTTTGTCGAGCTTCCTGGCCAGGATTACCTCGTATGCGTCCTGCAGCTGCGACAGGGTAAAGACCTTTGGCAACAGGCTCCACGCCACGTTTGTGTATTCGAGCTTTGAACGCAGGCGCGCGGTTGCCTCGGAGATGACGGACTTGTGGTCGTAGGCAAGGGCGGGGAGCTTGCGGACGGACCACCAGCGAATGTCCGCGTATTTCTCCGTGGTCTTCAACGCGACGGATTCGCTTGGGACGAGCGCGATGTAGGCGACGCTGATCACGCGGCCGAGACGGTCGCGTTCGGGAGCGTCGAAGGCGGCGAGTTGCTCGAGGTGCGCGTCCGCGACCCCGGTTTGGGTTTTCAGAATTCGTCGCGCGGCCCGTTCCGTGGTTTCGTCCTGTTCGATGAGCCCGCCTGGCACGGCCCACATTCCCTCGTAAGGCGCCTTGATCATCTGGATAAGAAGAACCCTGAGCTCGTTCTCCTGAACCGTGAAGATCACCGCGTCCGTGGCGACCAGGATTGATTGTGGAGAGGCGGGCTTCATGATGCCAAGGTAGCGCGAGGCTTAGATTGTGTCAATAGAACACTATCCACAGGGTCCGCGGGAGGGAAAATTAAAAGATACAAGAGACAAATCCGGGTTTTTGTTTCTTGTATCTTTTTATTTTTTCTCAGCGAGTACGACCAGTTGTCCGCATGCGGCGGCGATATCGTCTCCCATGGTTCTCCGGCATGTCACCACGACGTCCGCTCCTTCCAGAATGGAAAGGAATCTCTCGATTCGGTCGTCTTCGCTGCGAACGTATTCGCACCCCGTCAGATTATAGGGAATCAGGTTGCAGCGCACGTTGCCGATGGAGTTCACGAACGCGACCAGCGCGCGCGCGTCCTCGTCCGAGTCATTCACGTCCTTGAGCATCACGTATTCGAACGTGAGGTGGTGGCGGCGGTTTCCAAGCTGCTTCAGGTAGCGCCGCGCCCAGTCCGCAAGCTTCGGAAGAAAGTCGTCGTAGGATGACGGGACGATTCGCTTGCGCGTTTCCGCGACCGCGGAGTGAAGGGAAATCGCGACGCGCACGTGCGGCCAGTCCTTGTCCGCGAGCATCTGCTCAAGGCGGGGAAGCACGCCGACCGTGGAAACCGTGACGCACGTCGGCCCGAGGTTCGTCCACGCGAGAAGCGCGTTCAGCGCGTCCTTTACGTTCTCGTAGTTCGCGAGCGGCTCGCCCATGCCCATGAAGACGACGTTCGAAATGCGCGGCGCGATCGCGGAGAATTCGGAATGCAAATCTTCCTCACGCTTGTTATCCTCAAGGAACTGTTGCCAAAAGCGATATTGGTCGATGATCTCGTCGCTCTCAAGCGATCGCTTCAATCCCATTTTTCCCGTGGCGCAAAAGCCGCACCGCATGGCGCAGCCCACCTGGGAGGACACGCAGATGGTCAGCTCGCCGCGCGCGTTTTCCATGAGCACGGATTCGACGACCTCTCCGTCGCGCAGTTCAAGGAGCGCCTTATGCGTGTCCTTCTTTGCGCTTTCCATCACCTGTTTCGCCGATACAGTCATCCAGGGCAAATGAGACAGCTTGGCACGCATTTCCTTTGAAATCGAAGTTACGCCGTCCCAGGAGCGGATGGTCGGAACGAAAAACGCCTGCTCGATTTGCTTCCATCGAAAGGCAGGCGTATTCGGGAACAATTGTGCGAACTGCTCCTTGCGGCGCATGTTACTTTGCGGCCTTCGCGGCGGCCTTTACGAAACGGATCGCCTTGGCCTTACGCTGTGACGCGAGGTTGACCTTGCGTTCGGCCTTCCAAATATTTCGAGATTTTTTGCGCATCCCCATAGTATTGGAAATTTCTAATTTCTAATTTCTAATTTCTAACGCGTTCGATATTAGAAATCAGACATTTCAAAGCGCTGCAATTCTAACCGTTCCATGCTATATTGTCAACAGAAGATATGCATTCGATCAATTTCACAACCGTTCTCCTCGTCGTTTCCGCCGCGTCGCTGACCGTCGCGGCGACGCTTTCGCTACTTGTGCGCCGCCGTCCGGCCGTTTCAACCGCGATGTTCGCGGCATTCGGCCTCGCGTTCGCGGCGCTTGCCGGCGTGATGATCGTCGACGTCGCGGGACCGGATCGCGTCACGGTGGTCACGGAATCGATGCACGTCCTTTCGCTTCTGGCCGCAACGCATCGCCGGCTGCTCGTCATCTTGCCGCTTGTCGCGTCCTGTGCCTCGCTGTGCGTCCTGTCCGTCTATCGCGAGCGCATCGCGGAAAAGCACGCGCGGGATTATCGCAACGCGATCTCGTTTTGCGCGGGAATCGGCCTGATCGCGACGATCGTCGTGCTAATCGAATCGGTGATCTAATAGCGACAAACGGGACTAAAGTCCTTTTGAAAAAATCGCTCCTGGGATTTTCACAGGGACTTTAGTCCCGTCAAGTATGTTCCATTGGTTCAAATCGAGAATTCACGAACCCATCGCGATCGCTTCCATTGCCGGAGCCGCGGCATCGCTTCATGCCGCGTGGATCGTCAACCTGCTTTTTTTCCGCCAGGCGCGTACCGATACCCTGGTCTCGCTTTATCTTTTCGTCGCCTGCGTTTACGCCATTATCTTCGCGTTCACGTTCGTCTGGTGCCGCGGCCGCGACTGTTCCGATCTTCGCGGCCGCGTGCTGCACGCGTTCTACGTTGCCGCGCTCATCTTTCTTGCGATGACGTTTCCGCTGGTGTACGGTTTCGCGATCTAGAACGTCAAATATGAACGTCATCGTAAAAAAAAGTAACCTTTTGGATGAAAAATCCGATCTGCTGGTCGTCGGGCGATTTGCGGACGACCGCGTCGGGAGCGCGTATTCGACCGTCAACGAGAGGCTCGACTGCCTGCTTGACGCGGCCGCGAAGGAAGACGGATTCAAAGCGAAGCTCGGCTCGGCTCTCATTGCGCGTACGGTCGGACTTATTGCCGCGAGGCGCGTGATGGTCGTCGGCCTTGGCGATCGCAAGTCGTTTTCCGAGGAATCCGTTCGCGTCGCGGCAGCCGTCAGCTTGAACGCGGCCAAGTCGCTCGGCGCGAAAACGATCGCGTCCGCGCTGCACGGCACGGGAAGCCGCGAGCTTGAGGCGCGAACATGCGCGAAGGCAATGGCGGAAGGCGCGCTGCTCGCGGATTACGGGTTCGGCAGGTATAGAAACGAGCCGGCCGCAAAGTCGCCGGCATCCTTCACGATTCTGACGACCGACGGGAAAAAGATCCGCGCGGCCGCGGACGGCGCGCTGATTGGCGAGCGCTATGCCCGCGCGACGATGTTCGCGCGTGACCTCATCAACACGCCCGGACAGCACATGACCCCGGCCGACCTCGTCGAGGCGGCGAAGTCGATCGCGAAGGGAAAGGGTTCGATCCGCATCAAGGTTTACGGGAGGGAACAGTTGGAACGCATGCGCGCGGGCGGGTTGCTTGCCGTGAACCAGGGGTCGGACCATGAGCCGTTCCTCGTGCACATGGTTTATCGAGGATTGAAAATGAGAAAAGACCTGCCTGGTCGGCAGGCAGGCAAGAAACAAAAGCGCGTTTGTTTGGTCGGCAAGGGCGTGACGTTTGATTCCGGCGGGCTGTCGATCAAGCCCTCGAACTTCATGGAATCGATGAAGAGCGACATGTCGGGCGCGGCCGCGGTTCTCGGCGTGTTTTCCGTCATCGACGAGATCGCGCCGAACGCGGAAGTGCACGGAATTTTCGGGGCCGTGGAAAACATGCCGTCCGGAAAGGCGGTTCGGCCGGGCGACGTCGTGACGATCATGAACGGAAAGACGATCGAGGTCCTCAACACCGACGCCGAAGGGCGCGTGACCCTTGCGGACACGCTCACGTACGCGGCAAAGCAGAAACCCGATGCGATCATTGACATCGCGACGCTCACCGGCGCGTGCGTGGTCGCGCTCGGCGAGGAATACTCCGGGCTCATGTCGAATAACGACGCGCTGGCGGCGAAGGTTGCGGAGGCCGCGAAGACGGCCGGAGAAAACGTCTGGCGCCTCCCGTTGCCCGAGGAATACAAGGAACTGATCAAGTCGGACGTCGCGGATTATAAAAACGACGCGCCTCGCTGGGGCGGATCGCTCACTGCCGGGCTTCTCCTGCAGGAATTCGTCGCGGGAATTCCGTGGGTCCATCTCGACATCGCGGGCCCGGCCTTCGCGGAGCATCCGCTCAACGCGTACATGAAAAAAGGCGCGACAGGCCACGGAACAAGAACCCTGCTCGAGTACCTCCGCAATATCTAATTCAACGCGACGGGACTTCCGGCAGAGCCGGATCCGGCTTTGCCGGAAAAGTCCCTGTGAAAATTTTCTAAGCCACTTTAGTGGCGTGAGTATGAATGTAACCGTCTATTCCACCCCAACCTGTCCCTACTGCAAGCTTGCGAAGAAATTTCTGAAGGAACACGACATCGCGTTTACGGACATTGACGTTTCCGCGGACGGAGAAAAAGCCCAGCAAATGATCAAGAAGACCGGACAAATGGGCGTCCCGGTCATCGAGATCGATGATGA
>Ga0172379_10012182_pt1 | contig 10110 bp, 9 predicted proteins | sample GrowelOW334metaG_FD_119756 | JGI IMG/M metagenome (GOLD analysis project Ga0172379, IMG submission 119756) | Groundwater microbial communities from an aquifer near a municipal landfill in Southern Ontario, Canada - Groundwater well OW334 metaG | ecosystem: Environmental > Aquatic > Deep...
CTCCGAAATAGAGGAATCCTTTTTCCTCGATATATCGAACCATGAAACCGATTTCATCGCAGTGTCCTGCAAAAAGAACCCGCGATGTTCCCTGAGGATTGACTGCTCCGATGGAGTTACCGTGAACATCAGTATATACCTTGCTTGAAAAAGCACTGGTATACGCGCGCCATATTTCCTGCACAGGCTGCTCGTATCCCGAAGGGCTGGGACTTTTAAGCACGCTTTTCAAAAAATCGAAAGATTCTTGTCTCACAAAGTATCCTTTCTATAAAAATTCATATAAGATTTTGTACAATATCAAGATAAAAAAACAATCGGGGCGGTGTCAACTCATTTATGGTCTAAACAAGTTTGAGAATGCATACAGTGCATATCCAAAAAATATTGTTTTTAAGATTATTTTACATTATCTATGGAGAGAAACAGACAGGAAATGAAACGCCCCTTAACGATGGAGGAGTCAATGGCGGTAATGACAATTTCCAGACTATCAGGATCTGGAGGAGATATCATAGCATCTCAGGTAGCCGAGGGGCTGGGATATGGACTGGTTGATTCCAGCATCATCATCAGGGTAGCGGAAGAAGCCGGAGTAAGTATCGAACATGCGAAAAGTCTCGATGGGCGGTCTACGTCAAAGACAATAGAATGGCTGAAGTCATTGATAGGACCCAATACCGAGAAATTTCTTCGCGAAGCGGGGAAACATATGGATGAAGCAAGCCGTCTTAATCAAGATGGGTATTTTGTATATGCAAAAAATCTGATTTTAGAGCTTGCGAAAAAAGGAAATGTTGTCATTGTCGGCCGCGGCGGACAGTTCATACTCAAAGATTGGGAAAATGCTTTCCATGTCCGTATAATTGCCGATATGCAATCGAGGATATACTGGATCAGGGAGCATTATAAGATTTCCGAGGCTGAAGCGCTCGACCGGATAAAAAAATCGGACATCGTGCGGAGAAACTTTATTGAGAGAAATTTCGGCGTCAGCTGGGATGATCAACTCCCCTATCATGGTATAATCAATACATCAAAAATGGGTGTCGATCTTGCAAGCACCGTGTTGATCGAAGCAGTCAAGAAATTCAGTACAATCCGCGAGTATATCCCGGGAGTAAAAGACCGTCGGTCAGGAGTCGACCGTCGCAAGGAAGAACGAAGAAAAGGCGAGCGCCGTTCAGGGTCTTCTATATGGACGATGCGGGATATCGAAAAAGCGGTGCTCCGTGAAGGACGCCCTATGCGTTCTATGAGCAGGATCGACCGGAGAAAGGACGACCGCCGTAAAGCAATCCGACGTAAAGATGATATGCCGTCTTTACCGGAAAAGAATTCATGAACGTGTTTTCGAACATACAGCGCATTAAGATAGTTGCCTCTGCAGCATTCTTTCTCTTTGTCATTTCAATCGGGGCTTTTTCTCAGACACGGTACATGGGGGAGGGATATTTTGAGACTGCAATGGATAACTATATCCAGGGACTTTACGATGAAGCTATTCCCATCTACCGTCAGTTTCTGGAAATAGCCCCAAATGACTTCCAGGGGCATTATTTTCTCGGGCGCTGTTACAGTTTTATCGGCGACTGGGAGAATGCCCGTTCGTACTTTGAAAAATCGCTCCGGATACTGCCGGACAGCTACGACGCCCATTACTATTTTGGCGTTCTGCTCCTTCAGATGGGAGATACCGGAGGCGCTCTCGATCATTTCAGGAAAGCTCATGAAAAAATTCCTTCCCTGGGAGACGCTGTTGCCGAGATAGGGAATGTACATAGCGTCCGTAAAGAATATACGAAAGCTATTGAATATTACCGTCAGGCAATGAGGATAGAACCCGGATCGCCCTATCCTTATTGTGCAGAAGGGGTGATGCTCCGTGAGAAGGGAGATATGCCCGGCGCGCTCAGGAGTTTTGTCAAAGGTCTGAAAAAAAATCCCTCATGCCCGGAAGTGTTTTTTGAAATCGGCAATACACTGAAAGCGAATAGAGACCTGGACGGAGCCTTTTCGAATTACAAAAAGGCGCTGGAACTACGGCCGAAATATGTGGAAGCACAGAATAGCCTCGGAGAACTTCTTCTGGCTAAAGGAGATATCGAGGGCGCTCGCCGGGAATTCGAAAAAGCTGTAAAAATCGCTCCCTGGTTTATTCCTGCCGCCGAGAATCTCAAAAAGACGGATCAAATCACGAAGTAAAAGGATTCATATTATGAAAAAACCGTTTTTTTTATTTTTTCAAATATGCGGCAGGGCATTCTTATTTATTTTAACTTTTTTTCTCTTTCCCATAACACTCCTTTATTCGGACGATCCGTTAATTGTCCGTAATGTTGAAAATATCGTGGCTGTGGACAATGTCTGTGCATGGCCGAGTCTTACACTCCTTCCGGACGGCTCCATTGCGGCAACCCTGTTCAACAAACCCTCTCACGGTCTTATGGAAGGCGATGTCGATTGTTATGTGAGCGGGGATGGGGGACGAACCTGGATCTATTCGGGGACTCCTGCTCCTCACGAACCTAAAACCATTCGGATGAATCATGCTTCCGGACTGAGCAGCGATAATTCTCTGGTAGTGCTTTGTTCCGGGTGGGGAGGCAAGGACTACCGTGAATACATCCTTCCCGTTATGGTCAGCCGTTCCCGCGATGGCGGTGTAACCTGGGATCGCAGCGGGGAAGTTCGCATTCAGAAGGGAATGCCTGACCTTATCCCTTACGGAAATATCATCCGGGTGAATGGCGGAACTCTCGCCGTTTCCCTGTACGATGCCGTTTCAATGCACGGAATCAACCGCGGGTATGTTTTTTTCAGCCTCGATGACGGCAGAACATGGCAGGAGCCGGTCATTATCGGCGAAAACGACGCTCTCAGGTATCCGGAACTTGGAAATTACAATGAAACTTCTCTCCTCTGCACTTCCCAGAACCGTTTTCTGGCAGTAAGCCGCACGAATACCCGTGACGCCCGTCTGGAACTGTTGATCTCCGACAACCGGGGCAGATCATGGAAAATTCCGGAAGCGTTTTACGGAAGCGGGCTGACAACCTCTCAGGAACATCCCGGACACATTCTGAAACTCAATGACGGCCGTATCCTGCTTACCTATGGCATTCGGTGGGGCGCACATGGCATCGGGGCAAGAATCAGCAAAGATAACGGGCTGACATGGGGGCCTCCGATGATCGTTTTCTCCTACGGCGGCAACGACGGGGGATATCCTTCCAGCGTCCAGCTCGAAGACGGCACTATAGTCACCGCCTACTACAGCGATAAGAACCGCTTTCATGACCGCTACTACATGGGGGTGCTGCGCTGGATGGCGCCGAAAGAATAATCCAGCCTTCATGGTTGTCGGTCAGGTATTCTAAACCAAAGTTAGTATAATGTAGGTAGATTTAAAGATGTTTGAGATTCCACCTGATCACAAGTACGCTGTGCTCGCCTTAAGAGTAAATCGTCTCGAATTTCAGTTCAGTAATCCTTTTCGACTGGATCAGGAAAGACTGGTCACTCGTGAGTTACCACTTGCTATACCCGACCACTGGCAAAAGTGGCTCGGAACTCTTAAAGTCGATGAGTTGAGTCAATCGAACCTATTTCTGTTCGCCCATGCCCCAACGCAAACACCAGAAATCCTTGATGGTGAGAATATACGGTTGTCAGAGCTTATAAACCGTCTGTACTTCGGTTTGTTGGTTTCTGTTCCATATATTGATCATAAAGAAGGTACCCTGATCACCGGTGTTAATCACAACGGTGAAATCGACGTTCGTAGAGTGTCACGCTACCCCGTAGTTCCTTGCTCTCTTGGCTGCCATGGTGCGTTGGTCGATGATTCTCATTTGCTCCTTACTATGCAGGTTACAGATGGAATTTCAAAACTAGTGGGAACAGGCGAATACAAAAGAACTTGGCGCATTATACATGCATTCTATGCAGCGCTCAAAGCAGAAGAGATTGGTGTCAGAATTCACCAGTGCGTAAGGTGTATCGAAGGCTTTATTTTGCCGGATATCGGGAAGACTCGACAACAATTCATCAGTCGCGTCGCACTATTTGTGGGGACAGGCCACGATGAACTTCTCGGCACTCTTTTTGACGTTCGTAGCGCTGTCGAACACTTACATGGACCGTATAAAGCTATTTTGGCGAATGATCAGATGCAAAAGGACCTACTTTTAGCAAAGCTCGGTTTTAAGGCTGAGGCGATTACTCGATATTGCCTCCAACGCCTGTTCACCACTGATACCTTGTGGCCTCAATTCAAGGACGACAAAACACTCGAGGAATTTTGGGCATTCGAGCCAGGGGAGAGAGAGAGGATTTGGGGAACACCTTTTGACATAAAGAAAAGATTTAAACACTTTAATTCTGAAACAGCGAAGTTTCAACTCGCTCCTCGTTAAAACGCTTTATACAGTTATCAACACCCATTCCATCTTTTAATCATCTTCTATCATTAACATCATACAAATCAGTGGTTCAGACAATCTTTTCACGGGCTATTAAAAAGAATCGAACCCTCGGTAAAGAAAGTACCTGCAGCGCAGGCGGTCATGAGGCAGGCAAGAGTTGCGGCAATAAGCGCCCTGACCCCGATTTTGCTCAGGGTATTGGTTGTAGAGGGAGCGATAGCTGATACTCCGCCGATGAATATTGCCAGTGAGGCCACATGGGCGAATCCGCAGAGGGCGTAGGCGCAGATAACCGCCGACCGTGGATCGGTAAGATGGTGATTTTTCATCGCTGTCGCAAGGTCCTGGTAGGCGGTAAGCTCGGTTACGATGATTCGCTCGCCGATGATTTTGGAAATTGTTCCTGCATCAGAGACTGGGACGCCAAGTATCAGCGTGAGCGGATAGAAGAGATATCCCATCAGCCCTTTGAGCGACCAGTCGATTCCGATTCCGAAAAAAGCGTTGATCCTTTCGCCCGCGCCTCCAAGCCCAAGGTCGATGAGCGCAACCAGCCCCAAAACCGCAACAAGAAGAGCGACAATCCCGACGATAAGTTTCACGCCGGCATTTGCTCCGTTGATGATGGCCTCGAAAATGTTCGCCTCGCGGTCGTAGCTGGGATGGATATGCTGGCCAAGGGTTTCCGCCGTTTCGGTTTCCGGAACGATGATTTTTGCCATGACTATCGCCGCCGGAGCGGAAAGAAAAGAAGCGGAAATGAGATGACCGGCGATTGTGGGGAAAAATTCTTTAAGACTGAATACATAGACGGCAAGAACATTGGAGGCCACTGTGGCCATGCCGGCGGTAAGCACCAGTGTCAGTTCTGACCGGGTCATTTTTACCAGATGGGGACGGATGGTAAGAGCGGATTCGATTCCCACAAAGATATTCGAGGAAGCGCAGAGAGATTCTGCGCCGGAAATACGCATGAACCGTGTGAAAAGCCAGGCGAACGCGCGGATCAGACGCGGCATGATGCCAAGGAAATAGAGAATGGACATGAGCGCGGAAAAGAAAATGATGGTGGGAAGCCCCTGGAACGCCAGGAAAAAACCGAGAGAACTTTCACCCGAAGCATTTGTTGTCCCCGGAGGGAGCGCAAGCCTTCCAAACAAGAAAACCGCACCGGCTGCCGCCGAACCCATGATTTCGACCACCACATCATTGATCCAGAGAAATATGGTCGCGCCGGGAGGAAATATGAATACAAATGATGCGAAGAGAAGCTGGAGAGCAATACACCAGAATATAGCCCAGCCGTTGAGTATTTTCCGGTTTTCGGAGAAAAGCCACGCAATTCCGAGAAGTAGGAATATACCGGCAAAAGAGATAAGATTATAGACTGACATGAGGCTCCGAGATCGGTGATGAATTACTCAGCCTTGATTTGCTTTTTCTTTTTCCGCTTCCTGTTGATAAATTTAATCACTAAGAGAAAAATTCCGATACCAAGGGTGAGCAGCGCCGCGACAATGCCTAAAATGTCAAAAATCGAAACATACATCATAAGACTGTTCCTTTTAAGAGTAAATTTACCATAATCTACAAGAATATTTTACATCCTGTCAATGGTTTTCCTCGAACGGGAAAAACAACGGGAAAATAATTTTCCCGGTCCAACTATCACAGAGGTCACATTTTCTGAAGCCTTTTTTTCACCGCTTCGCTTTCCAATTCCCTGATGGCATCTGCGGCAATCCACCGTGCGCTTGTTGAATCAAGGGACATCATGGATCGGGCGCAATTCAATGCCTTCGCCCGAAGCGCCTCATTCCGTTTACCAATCTGACGGAGTGCCCAGTTAACGGCTTTTTTAACAAAATTACGGTTGTCATTTGCTTCTCTGAGCATGATGGGGAAAAAGATTTCAAATCTTTCGTCCCGGGCTTTTTTGTCGGACACAGCAAGACGCGCCATAAGCACAAATCCGGCTCTTTTTACAAACTCTTGGTCACGACTGCTCCATTCTACCGCTTTATCCCACGAAAAGGACGTTTTTTCGAAGAGATTCATGCAGCTCCCATCGCAGATTTCCCAGGAATCGAATTCGGATACCCATCGTTCAATCTGGGTTTCAGTAACTTTTTCGGGCGAATCGATCATCCCCGCAAGAATACGAGTCTCTCGGCTTTGGTTTTCCCATAAACGTAAGGCCAGCTCATGGTCTTTCCCGATCTTTTTCGCAAGCCCGCGCAAAAACGGAATGGGGATGCCGTACACTTTCTTTGCAGTTATGCCGAACCGCTGCATCCCGAGAACATTTTCGGGATTGGCATTCTTTTCGAAAAGAGCGATGATCTCGTCATAACTCATGGCATACACACCTGTTAATATTTTACTCTTCTGCCCAGTAAGAATAAAGCTGTGCATTTTTTACGGTAATCCTGAGCGAAACAACATGTCCTTTTATCTTTTCGAATTTTCCCGTTTCCCACATTACCTCTCCACGGGGGCTGTCCCCGCTTATTTTCCCGGATACGGCAACCGGTTTTCCCTCGGCATCTGTTATTTCAACCTGAATCCAGCCATTCTTCGCGTCACTATTAACGAAAAGTTTGCTGCCGGTGAGTATGAAAGGTTTGGTTACGACCTCGCCTTCACTCCTTTCGGCATCGAGCGAAATAAATCCATCGCGCCTCAGAACCGCACGGCAGACCGCGCCCTCATTGGGAATGCCTTTTGGTGCAACACGATATTTGTACCCGACATAATAAAACCAAAGCTCATTTCCCATAACGACCGGGCAGGAAAGAGATTTGATATAGGTGAGATCATAAGCGCCCGAGGACAGGACGGAAGGGCTGATGAACGGTTTTCTGTCCCCGAGACGGGCCCATGTTTTCAGATCGCGGCTTGATGCCATCTTGATGATGGAGAAACCATCCCAGTTGATTTTCGCCGGGTTGAGGCCGGTATGGAGAAAAAATGAAGGCAGTCCGATATAGATGCCTTCATAATTAAAAACCCTCATATTATAAACATCACATCGATATTCCGCAGGGTCGTTGTAAACAGGTTGAACCATATCCGTGTTGTTGAGGCGTTCCATGATTTCCTGCCTGGCAAGTCCCCAGTCCTGTTCATCGGCATGAAAAATTAATTCCGTGTTTGTCCATCGCTCAAAATCAGTGCTCGTGGTAAGAGCCACTGAACGCCCATAAAGCCCGAGTTCGCCCTGTTTGACCGTTGCAATGTAAGTCTTGGTGAGCGGGTCATAGGTCAAAAGTCCTTCGTCCGCCGTGGGTATGCCCGGAAAATTCAGACTTCTCCAATGGATGCCGTCGGCGCTGACCATCGGCTCACGGTTGTATGAATACCCGACACCGGTGTATCGCTGTGATGGATCCGGATTTTTGGGATCGTGAACGATATTCAGGACAAAAGCGAGATAGTAGTTGAAATAATTCCTGGCGGTTATTTCCGGAGAACGAATCCAGTTGATACCGTCGGCGCTTATGACCTTTTCGCTCATTGAGTTGAGACGTAATCCCTTGTATCGCCGTGAGGGATCGGCGGCGTCAGGATCATAAATCACATTATAAATCAGGTCCCTGGTAAAGAGGTTGTTTTCAAAAGAGCCATCGATCTCCACCATACGGAGAATCGGTTTGGTCCAATGGATTCCATCTTTGCTCTCTCCATATGATATCCCTACTTTACCGCTCTTTGATGAGGAATAGATCCAAAGCTTGAAACATCTGTCCTCGGGAACCCATTCGGGAGTACACCATGATTGAACTGATCCCTCCCATGACGCATCTGCTGTAATGACCGCGCCTTTTTTAACCGGTTGATGCATGGTTCGTTTTAAGTTTTTGATGGCGGCTATTCCATCATCATCGATAAACAGTTGCCGTTGACCCGGTGGAACAGAGAAAGTAATCTGTTGCTCCTGTGTCAGGGATTTTTTTAAAGTAACAAAGGTTACAGGTTCCTCATTAGCCGCTGTCGGATTCGTTTGAAGGACGAGCATTACAATCTGGACACAAACGATGATCAGCCCTGTAATCCTCTTTCCCGGATTCAGTTCCATGTCGTTTCTCCTCATTGATCGAGTTGTCACAAAAATAATGGTTTCCGGTTCGGACAATTTTTAAAACTTAGAACCCGGAGGTTTTATACCCCATCCTTTTTCAGGCACTGCATCATTCTTTCCATTTTCGATGAAGACCGAATCATCTTGATTGATATGCCAGTGATTAAACCCAAGACTGTGAGAACAATGGCAGTTGCAGTCAAACTTAGGGAAAACATATCCCTTGATACCTGAAAAATGCCATAAAAACCGAACAGGATGAAAACCGTCGCGGAAATCATCTTGATGGCGTCGTCAGGAATCCGCTTGCAGAGGAGTACTCCGAAACCGATTCCTATCGCATCCGCGATCAACATTCCCAGAGTGGTGCCCATGAGTATTCCGAAAGGGTGAGCGGGGAACCGCGCCGCAAGAGCAAAAGTGGCCAGCTGGGTCTTGTCTCCAAGTTCAGCGATAAAAAAAGCGATGGCCACGGTGATCACAGGGCCAAACCGGGTTGTTTTTTTATCCTCTCCCTCAAGAGTATCGCCCCTAATGGTCCATAGGCCGAAAAAAATGAACGAGAATGCCGCCAGAGCCTGTATCCATCCTTCGGCGGATTCAAATCTTGTCAGGTAATTCCCGAAAGCCACAGCAAGCGAGTGGTTGGCTATGGTAGCTATGAATACTCCCAGAAGAACATGGAAAAATCTGTACCGTGTTGCAAAAGCCATAGCCAGAAGCTGGGTCTTGTCTCCCATTTCAGCCAGCGTTACAACGCCAAGAGAAACAAGGAAGGTAAGTAGTAGCATTAAATAATTTCCACCTCAGGAGCAACTGTGTCATGTAATACCGGTTACGGCATCTATAGATCAAAAAAGAGTTTTAAGCCTTATTAAGCGTTCAATTCAATATAGTTTATAAACACTCCCATATCAAACATAAAGAAAATTACAAAGGGCAGGGCAGCCGCGGTCAAAGTCAAAAATATTGACTTTATTTCGGCTATCTCGTATGTTGTAATGATTCATTTTATTCGTCCATTCGGAGTAATGAAATTACATGAAAGATAATCTTATCCATCTGCTTTATATAGGGATTTTCCTTTCCTTCTCATTGCCTGCGATATGTGAAGTTTCTGCTCAGGCTTCTGACACTGAAGAATACATGGATTACCGGTATGCGGTTACACTTTATACGGAAAGAATGTACGGCATGGCGGTAAAAGAGTTCGCACGGTTTATTGACGCCTATCCTTCTTCTTCCGATTACCTGTCCGCACAGTATTATCTGGCGGGGTCATATTTCTACCTGAAACAATTCCCTAAAACCATCGAGATCACGCAGTTCGTTTTGAAAGAGCACCCATCCCTCCCCAACCTGGATAAAATTCTCTTCCTGGAAGGCAAAGCCCATTTTTCCCTTGGGGAATACAGGGAAGCAATCGCTGTTTTCGAACAGATGCTCAAAGGATTTGCTGCAAGCGATCTTGCCCCGGAAGCTCTCTATACTATCGGAGAATCACAGTATGCTCTGAAAGAGTATAAAGCAGCAGCCGATGCCTGTCTGAAAGCGGCGACAGGCTACCCTGCAAGCGCCGTTGCAGATTGGGCGTGGTATAGA